>Ga0272440_1001084_pt1 | contig 22616 bp, 10 predicted proteins | sample SSMMMBAug17_FD_192440 | JGI IMG/M metagenome (GOLD analysis project Ga0272440, IMG submission 192440) | Marine sediment archaeal communities from Little Sippewissett salt marsh, Falmouth, MA, United States - SSM-MMB-Aug17 | ecosystem: Environmental > Aquatic > Marine > Wetlands > Sediment ...
TTTTCATCAATTTGATTTCTGTTGAAATAGTTTTGGCGAATTAATCTAACGATTGCTTTTTCTAATACCGAAAGCACTCGGCAGGCATTTATAACAAAAATATCAGGTGATTCTTGTTTCATAATTAGTGTCTGAACGAAAATGCGAATATCGCTTATTATAACAAAGTGTTAACTGGCATTTTTAAAACGAAGATTTTAAGAGGGCAATAAACATGCCAACAATGTCGGAAATATTTTCTAACAATTCAAGGAAGTTATATCTGGTATAAATATTGCATAATAAAAAATCTTCGTTTCAAAAAACTGCAACTATTCTAATTTAATTCAACCAGTTAAGTATTTTTCGGCCAGATACTAATTATAACTCCTTATGTATGAAAAAATTATTTTTTGGGTCTCTTCTCTATTTATATATATAGACACAAAAATTTCAAATTTCTTACATAAAAAGTGAAAAAAAAAATTACAAAAATAAAAAAAATAATTTTCTAGCACACACTAATAGACCTATCTATTTAAAATTAATCGCTTTTCCGAATTTGTGCATATACTTGTAGACTTATCCGATCAAAAAGCCGAAAAGCGGGTTAAATAAAAGTATTGAATTCTTCAGAATAGTTTGGTAATGAAATAATTTATTTAACCTTTCAAGATAATACAGCGGAATAAATATGTTACCAAACAAAAAACAATTCATAGTTATCAAAACCATTATATCTATCATAATTCTTATTCCTATAACCGGCTCAAGCCAGAATATCCCGAATCAAATCCAACAAGCTCAGCAAATGAATCTATCGTTATTCAAAGAATCGCAACATTCTTTGAAAATAGCCAGTGATTATCTCTTAAAACAACAGATTTCCAATGGATCATGGAAAGAGCACCCGGCAATTACATCACTGGTATTGTATTCATTTTTAATCTCACCATCCACCATATCCGATCAAAAAACATCAGATGCCATGAATAAAGGTTTGAAATATATTGAATCTTTTGTTCAAAAAGATGGAGGCATCTACCGCAAAGAGTATCGAAATTATGTTACAGCTGTCTGCTTACTGGCATTGACTGAAACAGGGGATAAAAAATATCGTGCCATTATTACCAATGCTAAAAAGTTTTTAATTAAATTCCAACTTGATGAAGATGAAGATATTTCAAAAGACCATCCTTTTTATGGCGGGATAGGCTATGGCGGTGATGATCGCCCCGATCTTTCCAACACACAGCTTGCCCTTGAAGCCATAAAGTCTGCCGAAAACTATGAGTCTAGTTTTCAACAACTTATACCCAAAGATGTAAATCAAATTGAGGCTGAAGAAAAAGAAATGGGACTTCATTGGAAAAAAGCGCTTGTTTTTCTGGCAAGGTGCCAGAATGTCAAAGCTGTGAACAAAATGCCCTATGCCACCGATGATGGGGGGTTTATTTACGAAACCGGTACCTACAAAAAAGAACGTAGTCATTCTTATGGATCAATGACCTATGCTGGTGTGAAAAGTTTGGTGTATGCCAGAGTGGATAAATCAGACTTGCGCATCAAAAAGGCCATTGAGTGGATAACAAACAATTACACTGTTGAAAAAAATCCTGGTTTTGACAATACATCACTTTATTATTACTACATGACCTTTTCCAAATGCATGTTTGCATTGGGTGAAAACCAAATTGTCGATGCCAAAGGGAGTAAACATTTTTGGCGTGAAGATATTATTATGAAACTACTTGAGTTACAAAAAGGGGATGGTTTCTGGCTTAACAAAAATGGACGATTTTGGGAAAATATTCCTGAACTAACAACTGCTTATGCTGTTATTGGAATGAAAATGGCTTTAAATCAGTAGCCTGGTATAAAAGCTTTGTAATAAACCTTAGTAGAAATGCTCTTATAATAAGTTCCCCCTTTTGGCTGGAGTCCCAAATCTTTAGATTTGGGAGTTACAAGCTTTTTCTTCCAAATCTAAAGATTTGGGACTCCAATAAATGGGGAACTTATTTTTCGAGCACTCCTTATTATTATAAGGATCCTTAACAAAAAGAGAGATTTCAAAAATGAAAAGATACATTCTTCGGTTAAGTGTCATTGCCTTTATTATAGGCTTATTTTTAATGGTTCTCCAAATACACCTGCCACATTCGCAAGCTGTGCTTGCTTCAAAGGGCGATATAATCGCTTCATCTATTGAAGAGCTTATCTCCCAACAAGAAACAACAGGCTTCTGGAATGACAAACAGGCATATCATAAAAATTCGGAGGTTACATTTGAAGTCATGCAGGCCCTATTGCATTATGATCATCGCATGAAAATTAAACCTTTTTTTCTCAAAGCTTTTTTTTGGTTTTCAAAACAAAAAAATGTGCCGGTTGATCAATTGTCACAAAACATCATTATGCATCATGCAATGAATATGAATTCAAATAAACTCATGGTTAAATTACTTTCATACCAAAATTCCGATGGTGGGTGGGGAAAATCGAAACATACAATCAGTGATATTTATTCCACAACAATGGCAATCAATGCACTTCTTTTAACAAAACCGATGAAACACGCATTTCTGATAAAGGGAATCTCATTTCTTATGAAATATCAAAACTCAGATGGCAGTTTTGGAGAATGCCTGACAAAGCATGGAAAAATATTGGAAACTGCCTTATCTATTCTTTCTATCGTTAAGTATCAAAAAAAATGTTTGTCAGAAAGCCTTTTGCTAAATGACAGTATTGATCAAGGATGTGAGTGGCTCCTGCAAAAATCAAAAAACAACGCTTTTTGGACAGATGAACGTGCTTTTGTTCAAGTTATCGCAACAGTCAAAGCGCTGTATCTAGCCGGCTTTTTGAAAAAACAAAAACAGTTCAAAGATTTTTTTTATCAGTCTTTACAAGGCAAACAGGGCAAAAAAAACTCTTATGAAAAGGCGATGCTGATCCAGGCGTATTTAATTATTAATGATTCTGTTTCTTATCAAATTCTACAACATACAGATGATACGATTCCAACAATCCAGCAATCATTGGAAGAAGCAGTGATTGCTAATGAAAAGGTAAACAATGATCCCAACGTAATCAATAATAAAGCGGCATTACAACTGAACACAGCACCCAATCCCATTTCGTCTACACCAACGAGCAATCCACCTGTTGCAGAACTTGAGCCAAATTTGACCACTGAAGGGCATTGGCCCCTTGAAATCAATGCTGGAACATCATCGGATGATAATGGAATTGCCGCATATCAATGGGATTTTGGTGACAATTCAACAGGCAGCGGCTATTCAAACAAGCATATCTTTTGGGAAATAAAAGATTACACAGTTAAGTGTACTGTCTTTGATGAAGAAATGCAGTCGGATACAGACCAGATGATGGTTCATGTAATAATTGCAGATCCTCCACATGCAGATGCTGGCGGTCCTTATGAAGCAGCAGCTAATGGACCTCCAGCATATTTCAATGCAGAGAATTCATCGGATGATTTTGGAATTGTCAAATATTTGTGGGACGTAAACAATGAAATTGACAGCAATGGAGATGGCATTTTTAACAATGATATCGATGTTGTTGGAAAGCAGCCCTTTTATACATACACAAAAGAAGGCACATACATCGCAACCCTTATCACTGTTGATGGCGCAGGGCAAAGTGCAACTGCAACAACCACTATCAATGTTGTCAGTAACCTGCCGCCCCATGTTATCTGTGTTCCCTGGCGTGCAGTTGATCCGACAATCCCACATGTGACTTACAATGGAAACACAACCCGACTGAAAGGAATTGTCAGGGATGCCGGAAACTTGACTTATCAATGGGATTTTGGTGATGGTTCTGATCCTTATCCTGAACTTCCAGCAGCTGTTACCAACAAATATGTAATTGAGGCTTCACATGTTTATCCTGAGTCATCAGAAGGAACACCATTTATTGCATCCTTGACTGTATGGGATGAAAATGGTCTTTCGGGTTCTGATTTTTATTATGTGAAAGTGAATGAAAAAAATCTAAAAATTTCGAATTATGTTGCACTTGATGAAGGTCTATGGTGGGTACACAAAAATCAAAACAAACAGAATGGTTCATGGATGACTAATGATCATGGTATACATACCGCATCACCAACAGCATCTGCGATTCATGCATTCGAAATAAATGGACATATGCAAGGAGGAGATAATACAGAATCTCCATATGTAGAAAGTGTCTACAGGGGATTTAATTATTTGTTTACCAAAATTTCTTCAACCCCCATTTCAAATCAAACGCATGGAAATCCAGACTCAAATAAAAATGGTATTGGTTTAACTGTTGGTTTAACGAAAGCGCAATACCCAATTTATCAAGGCGGTATTATCATGGATGCCATCGCTTCCTCAAACACTCCCCTTGCATTTGCCAATACCGGAGGAAAGCATGTCAATGGAAGATTTTTTTATGACATTTTAACAGATATGGTTGATATGTGCGCCTGGGGACAAAATGACGCTGGTGGATGGAGATATGTCTGGAATGGAGAATCTGATAATTCAGCATGTCAATGGCCAGCAATTGGTATGGTTGCAGCTCAGGATATGTTTGGGATTAATACACCTCAATGGGTTAAAGATAATAATTATGAATGGTTAAAAACATCATACAATGCCCAAAAAGGGATGTTTGGCTATACTAGTAGAGATATGTTGACTCATCCGGCAACAACGCCATCAGGGCTGGTACAATTAAGCTTTTGCGATAAAACAACTGATAATGCAATGTGGAAAGCTGTTGAAAAATACATCGCTACACATTGGCTTTACATGGATAAAAATTATTATGCAATGTATACTCTGGTTAAAGGTTTGAAACTCGCAAAACCTGATCCTGTAATCTTGCTCGAAGAGACAAATCTTGACTGGTACACAGATATTCAAAAAAGATTAATCAATCTACAATTTAAAACCGGCACGAACTGGGGAGCCTGGGATGGCAAAGGATATGGTGCGATTACTTTAGATACAACCTGGGTACTTGTTATGTTGACACCATCTCTTTTTTTTCAACACCCGGTTGCAAATGCTGGAGACAAAATTCACTGGGGATATGATATTGATCTCATTTTTGATGCTTCCAACTCTTTTCATATGGATGAAGAAAGAAAAATAATCAAATATGAATGGGACTTTGATGGTGATGGTGTTTGGGATTTAGAAACAACTGATCCAAAGGATCCAAATGCTGTTTTTAATTACCCTGATCCCAGTCCAGATATGGGAGACCCACCAAAAACATTCACTGCTGTGTTAAGAGTTACTGATAATAATCGACCACCTCAAACAGACACAGATACTAGAACAATTATTGTAGCAGAACCACCTCATGCACCTCATGCAAAAAGTGGCGGACCATATGAAACAAAAGTCGATATCCCTGTAACTCTTGATGGCAGCGGCTCATATGATATTGATTATAACGATAGTATCACACTTTACATGTGGGATTTAGACAATGATGGCCAATGGTTCAATGATATCGATGTTGAAACCCAAAATTCAAAAATAAGGCATACATTTACAAAGCCGGGCATATATAATATTGCGCTAAAAGTAAAAGATAGAGGGGTTCTGAATCCAGTTGGGTGTGTTATGGGAGAAGACTGTATTCCGCTTGAGTCTCAGCCTTCATTTGCCATTGTAAACGTTATTGGAGACCAACCTATTACAGCAGACGCAGGCGGCCCATATAGTGTGGCAGAAGGCGTATCTATAACACTCAATGGATCGAAATCTTCAAATTCTTTCGGTAAATCAATGAGTTATTCCTGGGATCTTGATTTGGATGGCAAAACAGATTGTATGGGGATACATCCCACTTACACCTGGAAAGATAATGGGTCCTACCGAATTTCTCTGACTGTATCAGATGGAAAAAATGAACATACTGATCGCGCAATCGTCAATGTTTCAGACCAGGCACCGCAAGCATTATTTGATACTATTCCTGATCGCCAAAAAGCAGGTAAGAAAATTTCTTTTATAGATAAATCCAAGTCTTTAGCTGACCGGATCGTTGCATGGTCGTGGGATTTTGATGGTAAAGGGGCAAGTAACGATCAACATCCTACATTCGACTTTCAAAACAAAGGTCAATTTGTTGTTACGTTAACTGTTACTGATGATGATGGCTCCATTTCAAAATATCAGAAATTGCTAACTGTTGAAGATTCAAAAGCATGTGAAGATTGCGATAATGGCATTTTTGGTAATAACTGCTTTATTGATTTGATTAAACCATGATTATAATGGGACATATATTAAGATGGGTACATTCCTGAAAAATAGGATCAATATTTCAAATAGTTCTGCTGCCTGCTCCACCGCCTGGAGTTAAACCTTCAGTAAGTTAGGCTATTTGAAAATGACATACCTACTTTTTGGAAATGCGAACACATCGCATAATACAATCATTATTCTTCAAAGGATACAAAAAATCGTCTAAAAGGGGGTTATATGAATTTACACCATCCATTTAACAAAGCAATAATAAAATTATTGATTATTATATTGATTTTACAAGGATTTCCATTTTTTGAACTCAGCCGGACCTATCGTTGGGATATTCAGAATTATTACAATCTATTTCATTCCATATCTCAACTATTACTTCCTAAATCAGCTCAGGCTGAAACCTGCTGTGACAATCAATGCTTTCAGAAAAATCTCAATCACATTATTTCAAAACAGCACTCAGATGGCCATTGGTCGCTGGATGCAACATCTAATATCTCAGATATACAAATAACTTCTGAAATTATTTTTCTTTTAAAGGAGTGCTCTGTCAACACAAAAAGCGCATATTTAAAAGCAGTGGAATGGATAGATAGACAACACTCATTTGATACAGATATATTATCTAGTAAAATTAATGTATTGGCTGTAACAGATCGATCTGTGAAACCGTTTTTGACAATTCTTGCTCAGGCACAAAATTTTAATGGGGGATGGGGAAAGACAAAACGTTCTGTCAGTGATGTATATCATACTTCTCTTGCGTTAATTGCTTTACATAAAGGGCATAATCAAAATAAGGTCGTCTGTGATAATGGAATAAAATACTTGCTGCAAAGACAGAATATAGATGGCAGCTTTGGCCTTTTTTCTGGAAGCAGAGGCAAAATTTTACAAACCGCGCTAGTAGTCATTGCAGTAAAAACATATTCTAAAGATAGTTTAGAAAACAAAGAAATATCGAAAAAATTAAATCATGCATGTGAGTGGTTACTTCAAAAGCAAAATGATGAAGGCGCATGGATTCAGAAATACGCACCACATGACTTGACCAGTATCGCAGCAAAAGCACTGCATATCTGCAGCTATCCTTTTGATATCAAAAAAACGTGTTCATATCTTGATAATATTTGCTTGAATCATTCAAAAAGTGATATTTATACATCCACTATGGCACTGAGATCGCTGAAGAATCTTGAATGTAAAATCAATCAAAACACAGTAAAACACAAGCAAATATTAAATACATCCCACCCTTTTCATGAATCATCTACACAAAGTAGTTCCTCATTGAGTCAACCTGGTGCATTTACCACCAATCAGTTGCCAGTTGCATATGCAGGAAGCTATAGCCCTGTTGTTAAGAATCAACCTTTGGGAAGTTCTATGTTTCTGGATGGTTCCAATTCGTATGATCCAGATGGAGATCCTATCTCATATCATTGGTATGGTCCTTTTGAGGCAGTATCAGGCAACACCCCCCTTGTATTTATTCCAGAAGGCCGATATACTGTTTCACTGGTTGTCAATGATGATTCGGCATGTTCCACAGCCGATACAACAAGTTTGGAAGTCTTTCCTGAATTTGCACTGTCAATAAAAATGCAAGATCAATCTGTTGTTTTGTCCTGGGATTATCAAAAGCCTGAAATGAATTATGGTATTTTTCGCTCTGATGATAAACATCCTTCACAATTTTCCAAAATCGGAGAAACCACATCAGCGGATATGACATATATTGATACAGAACAACTTGAAAATGATACCACATATCTGTATGCTGTTTCAGCATCTGATGAAAACAACTATGTTTTTTCAGAGGTTGCGAGCATCCACACAAAAAGAGCTTCTGATATCAATCCTTCAGGTACATCAAAACAATCATGTGATACCGGTAAAGGGTGCTTTATATCTGTGGTATCGCCTGCCATGGCAGATAGTTCAAACAATGCGAATTCACCACCTGTCATATGGTCCATTCCTATCACTCAGGCAAATGTTTCCATTATATACAATTATGATGTCAATGCCACTGATCCTGATGATGACAGATTGACATATCACCTTTTCAAACACCCTGATGGAATGGAAATTGACCCGACTACAGGCCATATTTCATGGATACCCCAGAGCGAAACCCCTGAAGTGATCACTGTTCAGGTGAAAGATTCAAAAGGTGCCATCGACTCGCAAACATTTACCATTATGTCATTTGACACTGTAAATTATGTCAATGTTCCAAAAATTGTTGGTTTGTCAAAGCATGCGGCTGAAGATACCATTTATTCAGCCGGCCTGAATCCAGGTAAAATAAGCTATCAACATACTGCCAACATTTCAACCGATACAGTCATTGACCAGTTTCCACAAGAATCGTCATCAGTACTCGCTGGTGCTACTGTTGATATGGTGCTTTCCAAAACACAAATGAAGAAAATTCCAAATGTTATTGGACAATTACAATCTGATGCCGCAAAAATAATTGTTGAAAATCATTTTACAGTTGGAAAAGTATCTGAGGTCAGCAGTGACACAGTCCCTGAAGGTCATGTTGTTGTCCAAACACCGGCCCCTGGAAATATGGCTGTCATCGGCTCTTCTGTTGATATTGCAATTTCGTCAGGAAAGTCAAAACTGTCAGTTCCAGATGTTGTTGGTATACACTACTCTCAAGCTGTTCCTACAATTATCATGTCCGGTCTTTTGCCTGGCAATGTGACTGAAGAATCCAGTGAAACCATTCAAGCGGGCATTGTGATGCATCAGGCACCCAAAAGTGGAACAATGGTTGAACTGGAAACAAAAATCGATCTGGTTGTCTGCTCTGGCATCCCCAAAGTTATCGTTCCCAATCTTTTGAATAAAGAAAGAGATGTGGCGACCCAAATGATTACAGATAACAAACTAACTGTCGGACGAATCGGACATCAATATCATAAATCTGTTCCCAAAAATTGTGTGATCAAACAAGATCCATCTCATGGTTCGGCTGTCATTCGGTACAGTGCGATCAATATTGTTATTTCTCAAGGACCGCGTCCCAAGGTCACTGTTCCTAATGTTGAAGGCTTGCACAAAAAGGAAGCCGAAGAAATGTTGACAAATACCAGTTTATTTGTGGGGCAGGTCAGTTTTCAATTACATGACAACATTCCAGCAATTCATGTCATTTCACAGTCCCCAAAAGCCGGTGAATCCATTCTTGTTGGATCATCAGTCGATCTGGTTATTTCTAAAAGTCATCCGCCAGTTATTACCAGCAGCCCACCGCAACAGATATATGTTGGTCAGAGATACTTTTACCCAGTTATCGCAAGTGATCCAGAGAATGATCCCCTTCATTATTCTTTGCAGGAATCGCCAAAGTCAATGGTGATCGATAAAGATAATGGCACGATTACCTGGATTCCTGATCAAGAAGGGATTTTTTCAGTCAGTCTTCAAGTCAGTGATGAAAAGGGCGGACTTGCAGAACAGTCGTATACGATTTCTGTGAAAACAGTTACCATTGATGATGATTTTGTGCCACCGCATATAAAATTAACTGTTTTAAGGCCTGTTGTACTTGTTGGAGACACAGTTGGCATCGTTGTCAGTGCAACAGATAATCTTGGCATTCAAGCCCTTGCATTATCTGTAAATGATGAAAACCTGTTCATTGATGAATCAGGAAAAGGGTATTACTCATCCAGTCAGCCGGGTATCTTTCAGGCAAAAGCCAAAGCCATTGATCTGGCTGGCAATGAGGCCTCTGCACAGGCAGAAATCCGATTTATTATTGAAGGACAGAATGATTATCCTGAGGCTCGCATTTCAGATCCCGCATATGGCACACAAATTTCTGAGCCCACAAATATAATTGGCACTGCCAGTGATGAAAATCTGGTGCGATACACCCTTGCCTATTCGCCAAAAGGAAGCGAAGAATTTATTGTGTTTAGCAAAGGAACGACATCCATTGACAATGGTGTTTTGGGACGCCTCGATCCAACCATGATGAAAAATGGTTTTTACACCATCAGGCTAACCGCAGAAAATACAGGGGGCAAGTATGTTTACCATGACGTGGTCTATGAAATAACCGGCAATATGAAAGTGGGTAATTTTACCATTGGATTTACTGATTTAATGATTCCAGTATCAGGCATCCCAATCACCATTTCACGAAATTATGACAGCCGCGACAAAACAAAAGGCGATTTTGGCATTGGATGGACCCTTGGTTTACAAAATATTGAAATCAGTGAAAGTGAAACCATGGGAAAACACTGGGGAAAACAACATTATGGCATGTGGGCATTAATGTTTTCCTTGATTCCTGCGACCCCTCGTACCATCACAGTTAATTTTCCAGATGGCAGAAAACATGGCTTTTATATGGCCTTAGCTCCCAATGAATGGTCTTCCTTAGCACCTATATTTATAGAATCAACAGCATTTTTCAAACCAGTAAAAGGGACGTTCTCAACTCTGGAAAGCCTGGATAACAATCATGTCGAGGTTTACTGCGCACAAGGTGCTTTTGATTTAACCACTGATGGAACAAATGTTTACGATCCAAAACGTTTTAAATTAACAGATGTGGATGGATCGTTTTTTATTTTTCATAAAGAAAAAGGTCTGGAGCATATCCAGGATGCCAATGGCAATACCATAGACATAGGTCATGATGGCATTATTCATTCAAGTGGCAAAAGTGTGAAATTTATTCGAGATTACGAAGATCGCATTGTCAATATTATAGACCCAATGGGTAATAGTTTGTCCTACGAATATGATGGAAATGGTAATTTAATTCGTTTTACTGATCAGGAGGGTAGTACGACGCGTTTTACCTATAATAATATGCATGGATTGGTTGATATTATTGATCCAAGAGGGATTTGCGTCGCTAGAACTGAATATTATGATGATGGTAGGGTAAAAGCACACATTGATGCTGAAGGAAATCGTATTGAATATGAGCATGACATAGTTGGAAAGCAGGATATCGTAAAAGATCGTTTGGGAAGGATAACTGTGATAGAATATGATGATATGGGCAATATAATAAAAGAGACTGATTCAGGTGGGAATAGCACAATATATCAATATGATAAAAGGGGAAACAAGATAAGTGAAACAGATTGTCTTGGTAATACAAGACAATATACATATGATGAATACAATAATATGATAACAGAAACTGATCCATTAGGTAACACAAATCATAAATCATACAACAATAAAAAACAATTGGTAAAAGATAGAAGACCCATGGGGGATCAAGATATCTTTCATTTTGATGATGCTGGAAGATTAGTAAAAAAAGAACAGCAAGATGCAAATGGCAATAATTTTAACATTGAAAAATGGAAATATGACAGGAAAGGAAACATTATTTCTTATGAAAATGGAAGTGGTTATGTAACCAAGTATCAATATGACCAGTTTGGCAATCAAACCCAAAAATCTGATCCATCAGGCGTAATAGTAACATATGAATATGATGAAAGAGGAAATCAAATAACATATAGTGATGGATATACAGATGATATTGAACTTTCATATGATCTTATAGGAAATTTAAAAAAAATTAAGGGGAGCAACAGTTCAGTTTTTTATAAAATTGCTTACAATAATTTAGGAAAAATCAAAACATTAGCAGATAGAAATAATGAAATACGTTATGAATATAATGATTGTGGATATATATCAAAAGTTCATGATTGTTTGGGTGGAACTTACCAATATGAATATGATTCAGTGGGGAACTTGACCTCTGTGATTGATGCAAATGAACATAAAACTCAATTTTTGTATGATACTTTGTCTAACACAATTTCAAAAAGAATTGATCCTCTCGAAAATGTATGGCAGTTCAAATTTAATCCAAAAGGTTATCTGACTGAAAGAATATTACCTGATGGAGTTAAGATTATTTACGAGTATGATGAATCTGATCAATTGATCAAAGAAATAAAACCTGAGAATACTGTAACATATGGATACAATGCAAACAATTGGTTGATAAAAATTCAGGATCAAATATCTGAACAATCATTTATAACTTCATATGATTATTATTGCTCAGGAAAAATAAAAACAATTACAGATGCAAAAAGTCGAACGATTGAATATGAATACAGTCCGGAGGGTGAAGTTACAAAAATAAAAGCACCTGGGAATTATATCGTGAATTATGAATATAATTCATCGGGTAAAATAGTTAAAGTTTCTACGAAAAATAACCAAATAATATTTGGTTATGATGAAATAGGAAGAAGGTCTTTCATAAAATACTCAAATGGAATTACAACGGACTATTCATATGATAATGTATTTGGCAAACTATCTTCAATTATTACAAAAAACAAAAACAATAGAGTGGTTGTAAGTTTTCAATACCAATATGATTCTTATGCTAATCTAGCTAAAATGTTAATAGATAGCGGTTTCGCAGAATGGCAATATGATCAATCGAATAGACTAACGCAAGAGTCTATTGAAATGAAAGATTTTGAAAATACGATAGAGAATTATTCTTATGATCTAGTAGGAAACATCTTTAGGGATAAATCTGAGGTGTATAGAGCTGATAATTCTCTTATAAAAGATAATGAACATATCTATGAATATGATTTACGTGGAAACTTGAGATCAATTGATAATAATGAGACTTATTATTCCTATGATAGTGCAAATAGAATTATTAGTGTATCACAACGAGGAAAAAAGATTGAATATATTTATGACTATGTGGGAAGAAGAATTTTTAAAAAGAATAGTAATAATATTCGAGAATATCTTTATGATAACCAGAACATAATATGTGAATATTTAAATGACACTCTGGTTGCCTCTTACATACATAGCAATCGAATTGATGAAGTTCTTATGACAATACAGAAGGATAATGCATATTTTTATCATGCAGATAGATTGGGAAATATTACCGCAATAACAGATATAAATGGTACAGTAGTACATCGTTATGGATATAATGCATGGGGAAAGCTAATAAGAAATGAAGGTTCTTTTTCATTTGATGGAGAAACAGGGCTTGTAAATACTTTTACTTTTACTGGACGTGAATATGATAATGAAAGTAAATTATATCATTTTAGGTCAAGAGCTTATAGTCCAGTTTTGTATCGATTTATTCAACGTGATGGACAGCAAGGATACTTAAAACAACCAAAAACATTGAACCTCTATGCCTATGCCTTGAATAATCCACTATACTTCACTGATCCATCAGGGCAAACAGTTCTTTATGATTATTCTGTTTTAGCCCTTTCTGCTGAGGACTTGTTAATGCCATTAGCTGAGTATATTGTATTCTTTTCAGCTACAAATTTACAATTTGCAGGAAGTTTTTTGAAGTATATCAATTCAGGGATTGAGTATGAAAAAGCTTGGTACATGGCATTAGAAGAAACAAAAAAAGAAATTGAAAAAAAATTGTTACATTTGAGTATCACTAATATAGCTAAAGGAGCAGTAACTGCATTAAGCAAATTATTACTTGAAAAACAGGGAGGGCCTGCAATTAAAGAAATATTGGGTCATATGGGATATAATTACGGAAGTTTTTTACAAATGCCTGCTGGTCAACAGGGAGCCATTTTTGCTATGGCGTTTCTTTTATCACTAAAACCCAATTAATCTTTGAGACTGTGAGTGTGGGGTCATGACTGTGGTGACTGTGGGATAAAACCTTGATTATTGATTATTATGATGGAGTCTTCAAAATGTCAAAATAAAACATTTAGCGAGCAAATCATGAAAAATATTTTTTAACGCATCAGGACCATGTCACGCTGAAAAGCATTACATGGCTGAAATAGAAAGTCGTGTTAAAAAAATATACGCCTTAATTGATGGGAAATGGGAAATGGCAGACCTTAATGGGGTCAGACTTTGAATGGCTAGATTATTGTTACGGGGAAATGGGAAATGGTGGAAATGGGGGCAGATTATTGTTGATTGATTGTGGTATAAATGGGATCAGACCTTGATTGGCTTTGATTAGACCTTGGATAAGAAATGGGCTCAGACCTTGATTGGTTAATTGGTTTCATCGGAAAATACTATTTCGATTCCGACCAGCACATCGAAAGCAATGCCACAGCCAGATTCAACCTGGCATATCATCACAAAAAACTGTGGGGGAAATGGGGGCTGGAAAATGGGGGAAATGAAGGTGGAAATGGGGAAATGGAAATGGGGACAAACCTTAATTATGTTGATTATGTACGAATGGGGTCAAACCTTGATTGCCTTTAGATTGCCTTGATTGCTGTTGATTGTTTGATTGTTGTTGAAATGAAATGGCATTGCCATTGGGGACAAATCTTGATTGTTTTTGATTGTTTGGGGTCATGTGATTGTTTGGTGTTTGTGTTTATTGGGACCAAACTCTTTGTTCATTGGAGTCAGACCTTGATTGTTTTTGATTGTTTATTAGGTTTATGTATGTTTATGGTGTATGTTTATGGGGTCAGAGTAGCCTCGGTCAAGGGCCAATTAAAAAAATCCATCAAAAAATGGGAGAATTTCAATCTCTTCTGACTTTCCATCATTGATGACATATATAATAGTAGGTGAAGTCATAATAACATAATTTTCTTACTGACCATCTAAAAAACTGGAGAACAAAATGAAACAACTATCGCGTTTATTATTACTTTTAATCATTCTTTCAGCGCCTTTATCCGCTGAAATCAAGACAAAATCATTCTCAAGGGGAATGGGGGCAAACCTTGATTATTGATTATTATCATGCTTATAAGAATTCAACTATAAGGAAAAAGTAGAATAGATGAACAAAATCAGCTACAAACAAATCAACATATCAGGCTACAAACGCCTACTTCATCCAGAAAGGATAGAATTACGTCCACTCACAGTAATGATTGGTGCAAATGGGACAGGAAAAACATCATTTATAGAAATATTCTCATTATTAGCAGCCTCGGCCAAAGGCAATTTAAAGAAATCCATGACGAAAATGGGTGGATTTCAATCCCTTTTGACTTGCAAGCATTCGGATAAAATGCATTTTGATTTATCAATAGATATTCCAGGCCAGTCTTCATTAGAATATATCATCCAATTGGGGATGCAGGGGATTAGCTATACAATAGAAGATGAAGTATTCGCTCAAAAACACGATCAGCAGAATGATCCATTCACATATATTCATTCAAATGGATCTGACATCCGATACATGAACAGTGAGCAAGAAAAGCTATTACAACCCAACTGGGACTATAATTATTCTGAGACAGCTTTATCTCAAACACCTAAAATGTATACAATATCTGAAAAATTTCGAGAACATCTTTCATCCTGTATTTACTATAGTGCACATGAGCTAAATGTAAGCTATAATGCTCCCATACGTCTTCCTCAAACCATCCAGCCTGCAACACATCCTGGCACAAATGGCGAAGATTTAATTACATTTCTATACTACTTAAGAGAAACAGATAGACATCGATTTGAAGTGATTGAAGATACACTTCGTGTGGCTTTCCCAGGATTTAACCACTTTCATTTCCCGCCTGTTGCTGCTGGAACAATTTCTATGACATGGGAGGATGAATTCTTTTCAAAACATCTGTACATGAATCAACTATCTGAAGGTACACTTCGGTTTATCTGTCTAATATCGTTATTACATAGCCCTGAATTATCGACAGTCACTCTGATTGATGAGCCAGAAGTCAGTCTACATCCTGAATTATTAAATATTTTGAGTGATTCAATGCGAGAGGCTTCTAAACATACACAATTAATCGTTGCCACACATTCAGATCGTTTGATTGGCTTTTTAGACCCCTCCGAGGTTCTTGTTTTTGATTCAGAGGAAGGCATGACTCAAATGACATGGGCTGATTCACCTGCATTTGATTTGGAAATCTGGCTTAAAGATTTTACACTCGGTGAACTCTGGCGAATGGGGCATATCGGAGGTAGGCCATGAAAATAGCGATACTGGTTGAGGGGGAAACTGAACAAGCATTTAAACAAACTCTTGTTCGATTTTTAAGAACACGTCTGCCAAATAGCATGCCAAAATTAAAATTTCACCCTTTTAGAGGGCGAATTCCTAAAAATAATAAACTAAAAAGAATTGTTGATAATCATTTACGTGTCCATGACGCTTTAACTGATGTATATACAGGCACTTTAGATTTTCCTGATGCGATAGATGCCAAAAGAAAAATGTCAAAATGGGTGGGAAGAAATGTTAATTTTTACCCTCATGTTGCCTGCCACGACTTTGAAACATGGCTTATTCCTTATTGGGATGATATTCAAAAAATAGCAGGTCATAACAAATCTAAACCAACGGGCAATCCAGAAATGATTAATCATCAGAAACCACCTGCTTATCATGTTAAAGAAATCTTTGAATTAGGAACATGCAGAAATAGCTATAAAAAACCTCGTGATGGAATGAGAATCATAAAAGATAAAGATTTATTGATTTCTGCCAATGCCTGCCCAGAATTAAAAGCATTCTTGAATACTATATTGAAATTATCAAAAGGAAATGTGATACCATAAATTCATTATTGACCATCAAAATAAAGGAGAACAAAATGAAACAACTATCGTATTTATTATCAATTTTACTCATCCTTTCAGCACCTTTATCCGCTGAAATCAAACCAAAATCATTCTCAATAAGCCCTTTTATCGGAAAATACTATTTCGATTCAGCCCAACACATCGAAAGCAATGCCACAGCCGGATTCGGCCTGGCATATCATTTCACAAAAAATTGGGCTACTGAGTTTACCTATTTGTATGGAGAATTCAATACGCGCTTTTATGATGCTGCATATGATGATTGCTGCTGTTGCGGTATTGACAGTCATATGATTCACCTGGATGCACTGTATCATTTTCAACCAGAAAAAAAATGGGTGCCTTACCTGGCAGCCGGTCCGGGATATATCAACCTGAAGTATGAATGTGGCAAAAAAATAAATGAAAGCATGTTTAATTATGGTGGAGGCATTAAATATAACATATCCAACGATTTCAGCTTGCGGGGGGATATTCGTCATATTTATACCTTTGATGATTCAAATAACAATTTATCAATCACTGTTGGTCTGACATATCAGATAGGCAAAAAAGCAACAAAAGCACCAGAACCAAAGCCATACATACCACCCAAGTTGGAACCTGAACCTGTAAAACCAATCTATGTGCCACCCAAAATGATCACTGATATTGTTTCTATTGATCTAAAAATTCAGTTTGATTTGAGGAAGGTATCGATTAACCCGGAATATCACGAACATATTAAAGAAGTTGCTGGATTTTTGAAAAAATATCCTGATACTAAAGCTGTTATCGAAGGTCATACATGTAATCTTGGTTCAAGCGATTATAACCTTAAACTTTCTCAAAAACGAGCTTGGAGTGTCTGTCAATACTTAATTGATAATTTTGGCATTCACCCGGAACGTGTTCAGGCCGTTGGCTATGGTGAAACTAGACCGGTTGCTGATAATACAACTGAAATGGGTAGAAAAATGAATCGGCGTGTTATTGCGGTTATTTCTGCTGAGGTGAAACGAAGAGAAGAATAAAAATCGAAAATGAATAAACCTACTAAATCATAAGAATGATTCAACGCAATGATTAACTAAAAGAATACAACAATATTCATTTAATTTTTTTAACTATTTCAAAGGCATAGTAATTTTTAATAATCAAAGGAGATTTCATTATGAAATATGTCAAAATATTTATAATAATATTGTCAGTTGTATTTACTTTTTTATCCGCTGGATATTCTACAGGCTGGGAATTTTTAAATAATTTACCTGAATATAGGTTTGATCTCAAAAGTGTTTGGGGAAATTCAAGTCAAGACATTTATGCAGTTGGGAAAAATGGAACGATTTTTCATTATAATGGATCAATTTGGGAATCAATGTATAGCGGTTATAGCACTTATTCCATGATTTATTTTGAAGATATTTGGGGGACTAAGAATCATATTTTTGCTGTAGGTAGTTTAGTACTCCATTATGAGGGGCATAACTGGAATAAAATGGATACTGCTTGTAAGGCAATGCTTTATGCTGTTTGGGGGGCCACAGAAAATGATGTATTTGCTGTGGGTGTAAGAGGATCAATTATTCATTATGATGGCAATCAATGGACAACAATGGCTTCTGGAACAATGAATACGCTCTATGGTTTATGGGGGAATTCAATCAATAACATTTATGCTGTAGGTGATAAAGGAACAATTCTTCATTTTAATGGTACAACATGGAAAGCAATGAAAAGCGGAACAGATACAAAACTCAATTCAATATGGGGGACTAAAGATTGTTTGTATGTTGCAGGCGATAAAGGGATCATTCTTAAAAATAAAGGTGCGGGTTGGAAAAAAATGCTTAGTGGAACAGATATTCCTCTGAATGAAATTTGGGGTACATCAGATAATAATATTTTTGTTGTTGGAGGGTGCTACAGAAAAGGTGGTGTTATTCTGCAGTTTGATGGTACAAAATGGAGGCAAACATTTGTTTCTAAAGATGCTTATTTATATAGCTTTTGGATTAATTCAGAAAACAATGGCTTTGCTGTCGGAAGATCGGGTACAATCATCGAGTTCAATGGAAAAAAATGGAACGAATTATATGGACCAACATATAATTTCATAGAAAGTATCTGGGGTTGTTCTGAAAGAAATTTCTTTGCTGTTGGTGACAAGGGTAAAATCGTCCATTATGATGGTACCAGGTTTAACAGTATGAAATCGTTAACAACTGTTGACTTAAATTGTATATGGGGAACTTCTGAAATTGATATTTATGCCGTTGGAGGGAGTTATTATAGCAAAGATGGAATAATTCTTCATTATGATGGCAATAACTGGACGAAAATGGAAATTGAAACTGATATTATGTTGAATGCCATTTGGGGAAATTCTGAAAAAAATGTTTTTGCTATTGGAAAAAATGGAACAATACTCAATTATGATGGTAATTCCTGGAAGAAAATGAAAACTGAAACGTCAAATTCACTTTACGCAATATGGGGAAGCTCAGAAAATAATATTTTTGCTGTCGGAGACAAAGGAACGATTCTCCATTATAATGGATTAAAATGGAAGAGCGTTAATACTGAGATAACTGATAAACTTAATGGCATATGGGGAAACTCAAAAAATAGTATTTTTACAGTGGGTGATAATGGTACCATTTTGTATCATAATGGTTTCCAGTGGACGAAACATCAGAATAGTGGAGTTGAGTCCCTTTATGATATTTGGGGAACTTCAAAAGAAAATGTCTATGCAGTTGGTGAAGGTGCTGGAATAATTCTACATTATGATGGAAATAAATGGGAAAAAATGTATTGTGGGTCAGCTTATAATTATAGTATATGGGGAAGTTCTAAAAATGATATATACACTGCAGGATGGACAGGAGGGTTTTATTATTACAATGGCTTGGACTACTGGTCGTTTTTAAATAAAGAAGATGACATCTTTCTTTTAGGAGTTTGGGCCAGTTCTTCAAACAATGTTTTTACTGTTGGGTATAACAGAACCAAAAAAAGAGGTTTAATCCTTCAATATGATGGTGCAAACTGGGATAAAATAAACACTTCTGAAAATGAAGCAATTGTTGATGTATGGGGTGTATCTGATAATTTTGTCTTAGCTGTTAGTGGCGGGACTCGTGACGAAAGATATGGATATTATATAGATAGAGATCAATATGGAGCTATTATTAAATATGATGGAAGAAAATGGAAAACAATTGACACTGTTTATTACTCTCTAACAGGTATTTGGGGAAGTTCAGAAAATAATATTTTCATTGCCGGAAAAGATGGGCCTGTTATTCACTATGATGGTCGTAATTGTAAAAAATTAAAACCTTATATTTACGAAGATATCTATTCTATATGGGGAAATTCGGAAAACGATTTATATGTTGTATGTGAAAGAGGACGTATCTTTCATTATAATGGTTCATCCTGGAATGAAATGAACACACCTGTTGAAAATGATCTCTTTGATATATGGGGTACTGACAATAATAATATTATTGCAGTTGGTGACTATGGAACAATACTTAACTATAATGGAGATAAATGGTTAAAAATTGACAATTCAAGAAGATCTCCCATCTTTGGTGTTTGGGGGTCGTCGGAGAATAATATTTTTGCTGTAGGTGATTTTTGCTTTCATCATTATGAAGGTGAAGAGGGATGGAATATCCAAAGAGATTCTTACGACTATCGTGATGTTTATGGATCACCCAATAATTATATTTATGCTGTGAGCTTTACTGGAGAAACATTATGGTGTGATGAATATGGTTGTGAAGAAATATATAATGGACTGCTAACTTCCATGAAAGATGTTTGGTGTGATTCAAACAATAATGTCTTTGCTGTTGGAGAGAATGGAATACTTATGCATTATGATGGCATAAAATGGAAAACAAGTAGAATTTCAAATAATGTTATTCATGCCATATGGGGAAATTCCAATTCAGATCTATTTGCAGTTGGTTACGATGGTATTATGCATTTCAATGGTAATAATTGGACAAAAATGAATAGCGGCAGCAATGCATCACTTTATGACATATGGGGAGATTCAAAAAATAATATATTTGCAGTTGGCAGTTCAGGAACGATTCTTTTTTACAATGGAAACCAGTGGCAACAAATTGAAAAAAATATGGATTACGATTTTGTTGGTGTATGGGGAACGTCAAAAAGCAATGTTTATGCAATAGGTCGTCATTCTTATGGAAAATACGACTCAATTCTACATTATAATGGGAGAAAATGGTCCATAATGGAAAGCTACAGAGATATCAGATTAAATGCGATATGGGGAAGTTCTAAAAATAATGTTTTTGTTGTAGGGAATTCTGGTAGCATTCTTCACTATAATGGCCGTAATTGGAATATGTTAAAGCGTATAACAAATAGTTCCCTTTATGATATATGGGGTACCTCAACAGATAACATCTTTGCCTTGGGAAATCATGGAACAATTCTTCAATTCAATGGAAAAGATTGGAGACGGACAAACAACTGTCAACATGGATATGAATTTTGGGGCATAAGTGGTAGCTCTGATAATAATGTATATGCAGTTGGAAGTGATGGATTAGTCATTCAATTGAAAAAATCAAATGACAGCAGGTATACTTCTGAGGCTGCGATAGTTGAAATCCCTTTCTCAGTTTCTAACAATTTAGATTTAAATACAAACCCAAATCATGATAAAACATATCAGCAGAATCATTCAAATTCATTTATTGATCATCAATTAAGCGAACATAAAAATAAACAGTTGCTGAATTTTTCATTTGTTCCGCCGTATGGAAATCGAATTAAAAATCTGGAAGGCTCTGTCAACCCCATTTATGCCGATAAATACAACATTGTCGTATATCTATATGTTGATGAATGGCGATTAAAATCTAAAAACCAGCAATTTATTAATATCGATAAAAATGGAAAATGGATTTGCGATATCACAACAGCGTCAAAAGATCATCTTGCGACAAAAATCGCGGCTTTTCTTCTCCCAAGTAATTGTCAAATAGATTTGGATGAACAATATACCAATTTACCGACAATTCTTTATGAAAAAGCCATTGATGTACTGGAATGCCAGCGTCATTGATAATTTTATAAGACAAAGAGCAAAAACACCCATGAATATACACGAAAAAATTAATCAGCCAGAAAACATAAAACTTGAGTTCAAACAGTCTTTATTAATAGACATTCAGGCAAAAATGTCGTCTATCGCGCTTATTCACATTCTATTTCTGATATGTGAGCATGTGTGAGCATGTGTGAGGATGTGAGAAAGATGTGAGAAAGAATAAATGGATGGGCTTCTGATAGCAAAACAATTAAGATTATTGAAAATAACAGGATCATCTTGAAAACAATCAATATGCTTATAATTACCTGCATCCTTTGCATCCAGGCCAATGCAGAAGACGTTCAGTTGGAAACAATCATTGTCACCTCAACAAAATCAGAAACAAAACTTAAATCTGATTGTTCCAACACAACCATTATCACCCAAAAAGATATTCAAAAAATTCATGCACGCGATATCATGGATTTACTACGTCATGTACCAGGCATGACTTTGAATGACACAGCCACAGGATCGTATTATGTTGGTTTTCGAGGCTCTGCGCCAGCACCAAAAGGTACAATGATCATGGTTGATGGCATTGAAATGAACACAGCTGCCAACTACATTCTGGCACAGCATATTCCCATTGAAAATATTGAACGAATAGAGGTTATCAAGAATCCGGCATCAGCCTTGTATGG
>Ga0272440_1001085_pt1 | contig 22616 bp, 15 predicted proteins | sample SSMMMBAug17_FD_192440 | JGI IMG/M metagenome (GOLD analysis project Ga0272440, IMG submission 192440) | Marine sediment archaeal communities from Little Sippewissett salt marsh, Falmouth, MA, United States - SSM-MMB-Aug17 | ecosystem: Environmental > Aquatic > Marine > Wetlands > Sediment ...
TACGTCCCAAGTTTACGAATATAACAACAAAATCAGCGGCGTTCAGTCCGCTGAATTGCTTGGTTATAAACAAATTATCAATTAAAGTATACTGAGATTACTGGTGTAACAGCGTTTTGGCCTTTGATGTATATTCAAAATTAAACCAGTTACAAAATTACTCAGCGTTTTGGCGTTTTGACTTAACGTACTTAAATAAATATACAGAATATTAAGAAGTTGCATGTTTGCACAGCGTTGTAGTTTTTTGGCGATAAATTGATATAAATCTAATAAAGTCTAACACTTGCTGCGTCAGCTGAGTTGGCAACCTTTTTATTAACTCAATAGCTTGATCGGCTGCAGGAGCAAAATTATTATTTTCTATGGTCCATGTAACTTGGTTAAATGAATAATTTTAAGTTGGTTTTGTAATTTTTTAGATAGTTTCTTTTTACTATTTTCGGCAGTTGTTTTATTAGTGAAAGGTCCAAGACATGGCATATATAAAATTTTACCTTCTATTTGATTTTGTTGAAAAAAAACGTTCGTTATATTTTGATCTGACTGCACTATTCTTTCTGAAAAAATTCGCGCCGCATTTTCAGAGTTAAACCATTGATCAATACATATGATATACGTATTGACCTTATTAATGTTAGATAAATTGTCTTTTCTAATTTTTGGCAGCTTAACTGGAATTTTTTTCTCTTGTATTGACATTTTTCTGGTGATAATTTTTTTTTGAAAAGCAACATAATCTTTAGTTTTAGTTTCTTTGGAATTAAGAAAAAAGTCAGGTTCAAGTCCAACACTATGATATTTCATGCCAGAGGGCGTAAGTATGTAAGCTGTTGTTAAAAAAAGTGCAGACCCATCACTTAGCTCAAAAACTTCTTGCCTGGTACCTTTTCCAAAACTTTTCTTACCAATTGAATGTGCTCGCTGATTTTGAGTTAATGCAGCAATAAAAAGCTCTGCTGCACTGGCAGTATAGTCATTTTGCCAGATGAATATCTCACATTTTTTTTTCATACCAGTTATTGTTGATTTAAAAGTTTCAGTGGAATCTTTAGATTTAACTGTCACAATTGTTTTATGTTTTGATAGTAACAACATTGCACAATCAATTGCAGCATACATATCGCCTCCTGGATTATTTCTTAAATCAATGATGACTAATGATTGTTTTTTTAAATCTAAAAAAGCATTTTTTAGCTCAGCTCTGGTTGATAAAGTAAATGACCTGATTTCTATAGCTGATAGATTATCGAATTTTTTAAGGTAAATTGATGAAGACGATAATTCAGCGCGCTTTATACGTATCTTTTTTTCAAAACCATCTTTAGTCACTATTGAAAAAGTAACATAAGTTCCTACTATTCCTTTTGATAAAAGGCCTATCTCAAAAACAGATTTGTTTTGGATATTCGTATTATTAATACTGATTAGTATGTCACCACTTTTTATTCCTGCTAATTTTGCTGGCCCTCCTGTAAATGGAAAACAAATCATTTGTCCAGACGAATTCTTTTCAAGTTGCAATCCAACACCAACATATTTCTTCTTTTGTGAAGATTTAAAAAAAGAGTATTCATCTGCACTCAAATAATCAGAAAAAGAATCCAAGCTTTTAATATATGATTTAATATTTTGTTTATTATTTATCGGATGATAAAATAATGCATGTTTTTTTACAATCTTAAGAATTTCTGTTTGTATTTGTTTTGAATACTTTTTGTGTTTGTCAGCATTAGGTAAGCTTTCAGCCGAACATGGTATGTAAAAAAGTATACATACAAAAATAAAACATAGGGTGTATTGATTAAACTTCATAGTAATCATTAAATTATTAAATTTTTTATTCATTATTGTTTTTTATTGTGACAAAAACGTTTGATAAATATGAGCATTGACTTACTTATCCCATCTTTTTTTCTATATACATGTGACAATGAAAATTTTTTTATCTGGTTTTTTGAATATTTTCCTTCCCAATCACTAAACTTTACTTCTGAATAACAATGTCTCTTTTTTGGAATACACCACCAATCATTTTTATCTATTCCTTTACTTTCTTCGTGATAGCGGTACGAAAACCTTTTTTTAAGTTGAACGTTTATATCCTTTGATGAAATATTAACGGCCTTTCCTTGATAAAACAATATCCAATCACCAGATATATCAGAGCAGTCAAATTTTTCTATAGCAAAAACAAGATCGCCCTCTTTGATCATTTTTGTTTTTATTTGTGATTTTACTGTTAATTTACTTTTAACTTTTGCTATTCTGCTTTTTGGGATACTCATCTTGACTGTTGTGTTTTGGGTCGTTGGCATAGGTTTGCTTACAATGGACCCTTTTGATTGAAATAATTTTTTTGGGGATTCTTTGTTATTTACTGTTATTTCTTGTGGAACAGAAGCCGCAGTACTAATATTCTTTTTGTTTGTTTTTTGACCTAAAATTGTTGGTGTTATTGTTTTTTTCACACTATTGATAGTGAGACTGGGTTGTTCAGATATGGTTCCTAATGAATTTTGATCTAATAACGCAGTATTTGTAAGATTTTGAGGAAGTGCTAATGTATTGGACAGCCTTAATGGTATTGATTCAGTTGTTGTCAATTGTTGAGGTGATGATATCTCAATAGAATTGTTTTTTTTACTGATAATTGAAATATCTTTTTGATCAATAAGAATATCTTTACTACTTTTGCAAGAAAACAAAAGTATGATGACTAAAATCGCATAATATTTAATTTTTTTATACTGCATTATTAGAAAAATCCTTTGTTTAATAAAAACTAATATAATGTGTAATAAAAACTATAATTCAGCCCCAATTTCTATGAGGATGTCCTGTTCATTTTTAAGTAACTCATACTTCTGTGTTAACACATCCAATTCTTTTTGTGAAAATTCCTTACGTAATTTTAGTTTTTCAATTTTTTTTGTAAATAGCTGAAGTTCCTTATTGATTCTTTGTTTTTCCTTTTGCTTGGATGTATTTGTTGTCTGATATTCAGAAACACGACGTTTTATTTTTTCCAGGTCATCAGAAAGTTTATTGATTAAAGCTAATTGATTATGCTTAATAGTTATTTTCTCATGTTTTTCCTTTTCAAGCTGAGTTGTTTCATCAATTGCTTCTTGATATTCCTGTTTTAATTGTTCAAGCTTTTTCTTTCTTTTTTCCAATCTTTTTTGATAGGCTTCTTCTCCATGAACAATATAACTAACTAAACCTCCTTTTCTTGGATCATCTGTGGTCGCACAGCTAACAAAAATTAATAAAAATAAAAGGCTTCTTATGATTTTTTGCATATTCATTATTTCTCCTTTTCAATATTAATAATTTGGCCTTGATCAACGTCTCGACCAATGAATGGTCGAACCTTATGTTAGACCTTTAGTTTTTGAAACAAGATGGGCGAACACAAGGTTCGCCCTTTTATTTTGTTATTATTAAGTCTTATAAAGTAACGCGCTGATTCATAGAAGCAAGGGACTGAGTATGACCTTCAAGAGAGGCAACACTTCCTTCCAGTTCATTAATTTGTTTTTTTAAATAGCTCATTTGTTCAATGACTAATTTATTTTGCTCTTTTTCATTAACAAACACTTTCTTTTGTTGATTGATCTCATTTTTAGCAATTTCAATCTTTTCTTTCGTTTCCTTGAGCTTGCTTTGGATCATTTTCTGTTTATTCACAAGTTGAGCTTTTTGAATTTGATTGGTATTGTATTTTGTGACTAATAACTTGATTTCTTTCTCTAGTGCTTTAATATCATTTTCAAGAGAACGTGAATATTGCTTGGTTTCAAGATTAACCTTCTGAGCACTTTCAATACAAGCGTTTAAATAATCTTCTGTTTTAGCGAATTCTGCCTTCTTATTGGCGACGTGGTTACCATACATCGCCCCACCAACAGCACCTGCTGCTGCACCAATAAGCGCATATTTTCCCATGTCATCTCTATTTCCTGATATTTCAGCAGCTAATGCACCTGCTGCCGCACCTAAAAGAGCACCCATTGCAGAACCTTCTGCTGATGTTCTTTCCTTGTCAGTTGTCACACATGCTGTGCAAAAACAAAGCAAAATAACTGTTAAAATGGCCTTTTTCATCATTTACCTCCTCAAAAAAAAATTATAAAAAATAATACTTGATTTCCAAAAAAAAATTTACCAGAATCCAATTCGCTATTGAAGGGGGAATCGTCTTTGTTAAATTGATTTCTGGACATCACCTAAAACGAATATTTGTTAACTAATCAAGGTCTTTTCTCCATTTATCGATATCAGCTCTACGGCTTTTATGGTACTGCAAATAGTGCTTTATAACAATTTCATTGATTCTGTCTTGCTCTACAACACCTTTTGATTTTAAGAATTTATTATGTTTTTCAAATGATGATAATACAACTTCTTTATCTAACGATGCCAGTTGTTCAAAAACATCTCTGTAGCTATTTAAGCCTTCTTCTATATTTCTTTTTTTATCCTTAATCTGTTTTTTAATTGAATTAATAATTTTAGATCTTCCAATTTTTTCAGCCTTAACTAAAAGAGCTTTCTTAATAGGCAATTCTTTTATTTCCCGACTATGAAGAAGATAAGCAATTTGTGATGCAACTTTAACCCATGCATATGCAGTATCATGTTCTGCCTTTTTTAAAATGGAAACCACATTATTCATTGAAGCTTCAATTCGTCCTATTTGTTTCATTATGGTATCAGATACTTGATATGTGTTGCTCAATTCAGATTTAATATGGCCAATACTTTTAATTGCGTCTGAAATTTGAATATTTGTTTGTTCGGTAACAGGTGAAAGAGATTTGGTCGTTGGAGGTCTCCGGTGCTTATTGGCATAATTCTTCCAGCTTTTATCGCATTTTTTAATAAATGGTTTATCAAATAGAACAGGTGACGCAATAGCAAGTCTAAATCCTAGTTTTGATTGTTTTGAAACTTTATTCCTTTTATAAAAGCCAATTTCTTTTCTTAATGAGGAACGAATATATTTTTTTTCTGTAAATGTGTTACCACCTCGTGCCACAAAGCCACCAACTCTTCCTTGATAATACTCTATTTGATATAAGGAGTGTGTCATTTCAGAAACATTGCCTAATATATCATGAATAAAAAGATCGTTTGGTTTTAACTTTCCAATTCTTTTTATTTTTCCTTTTTTAGAAGATTCTTTCCCATAATACCATTCATAAGCATTAAGAGGCTCTGGATATGGATGTGTTTTATCAAAATGTGTTGGTTTTACTGCCTTTCCACCTCGAGCTGCAAATTCCCATTCTACTTCTGTAGGCAATCTTATAAAACCATATTTCGGTAATGCTTCTTTCGCATTTTTCATTAACCACATATTATATTTATGTATAAACTCATTTGCATCAAACCAGGATATATCGGTTACAGGAAACCCTGATTGTTGACTATTGCTTTCATTTTTTGGGTTTGATTTATCAGCCATAACTGAATTAAATTGATTTTTAGTGACTTCATATTTACCAATATAATAGATCCATTCAGAATAGCCATTTGAGTTCTTTTTTATAAAAGACCCACCAATAATAACACTTGTTGGATATTCTTTATATTGATTGATGTTTGAACCACCCATTTTGAACTCTTTGACAACAAAAGGGTCATCACCATTCCCCACAGAAACTGGTCTAAAAACCATTTCATGGTTGCCTGGCATTGGCAAAATAAAATCATTCTTATACGGCTTTGGGTTATCATTTTCTGCAAAAGAGGTATCAAGTGATGCTAAACATAATATTATCAATAATAAACACTTAAAAAATATTGATTTCATATGAATTAATCCTCGCAAATCTTTTTTTTCAGAAATCACCTGAATGATTATTCATCCCTCAAAGCATCAGCCACTTCAAAATGGATGACTCGTAAAGAACTGATTAAAGCTGAGAGACAAGATATTAAAATTACTGAAATAATAATAAATAAATAATGTTCAAAAGGCATTTTACAGTAGTTAATACCTGGATTAATTGGAAAATCCAGTATTTTACTAAGGTATGGCCTAAACCAATCATTAATAAACAATGAAAATATTTGAAAAAGTAACAATGACAGGGAAACACAAAAAAAACCGATGATCATTGCCTGGTAAATGGGAAAACGAAATAGTTTTTTTCCTGATAATCCAATTAAACGTAACACACTTATTTCGCGTTTTTTTCTTTGTACTGATGCATATAGATTTGATGATAATGAAGCAAATGTTCCTGTCAATGAAATGGATGCCAAAAGAACAAAAATAATAGATAGTCCTTTATCCAGGTCAAGTACTTTTTTAATCGCTCTTAATTCATGATGAATTGGAATATTTTCACTTTCAAAATAATGTCTAATGGTGGACACATCGTATATTGTTTTGGCATACATGCGAAATCCAGCATAGCCCTTTCTAGATAAAACAAATTGAGGAGGTTGATATTCTATATGACGATAATGGTTCAGGTTAAGAATTCCTGCAAGCTTTATGGGGATAAAAGCGCTGTTACCTGTTTGAATTCGTTCGTTAGAAATTGATACTGGAAAAACTAATTGTTTATTTAGACCCGGAAATCTTATCTTTGTCTTGTTTTCATTTTTACATATATCTGATGAAAGTATTATCTGCATAATGTTATGATCTTTTGTTTCCCAAAAAGGTAAACCTTTTGCACCCATTCGTTGAATCAGATCTTTATTCATAGGAACTCCATATAGCATGAATGAATGAATATCCTCACCTTTTGAATTAACAACAAATGCTTTAGCAGGTTTAATCCAGGGAATAAGTAATGGTTTTTTATTAACCAGCTTTTGTCTAATGGTCATAATATGCTGATCTGAAACAGGTTTTTTTTCTGTAAAAAGGAGATATGAAAGCATGTTTTGATTGATATGGTATCCAGTCCTTTCAAAAAAAAGTCTGTTGTCTAATTCTTTGATTTGAGTAAAACCAGTATTAATACATAACTCCAGAGATTCAACTGGTGATAATTTATCATATAAAATAATGACCAAACCATTGTATTGTGCATAAGCTTTTGGAAGACTTCCTTCCCATCCCATCTCAGGAACAGCAAGGCCATCTTTATATTTTTCTACATAATTGAGAATAGGCAACCTGACATACATGCTTTTTAACCCACTGGCTCTCAAGGGTAAAATTCCAGAAACATTTAAAGTCATCTTATCATACTTGATCTGATGATTTTCATACCTGCTGACCCTGGCAATCATAATATCTCCAGGAGAAGCGTTTAAGTCATCAGCTGCAAGTTTTGATAGTACACATTCATTGATTAAAGGTATTTTGGTCTTGTTATCTATCAATAATGGGTCAGCGTTATCAGTAGGCACTATACTCAATCTGGCTGTTTTATCTTTTCCTTTGATAGTTGCCTTAACCATTGCTGAAATTTGCCTGGTCATAGGGATGACAAAATCAACGTCTTGCCTTTGTTCAATTTGTTCAAACCATTGATTATTAAAGTTTTTACTAGTAAGAGGCCTGATTTCTCTATATCCAGGATCTTGAATAAGGTAGTCTCTTCCCCAGGCTATAATACCATGTTTTAATCCAAATAAAAGCAATAGTGGCGTTAAAACAGACGTTATTGCTGAGATAATGCAAAGTGTTAAAATCCATTCGTGTTTCAAATCACTCCATGCAAGCTTAAACAGTAAAAATTCTGAAACAGAATGATTCATTTTTTTAGATGTTTGACTATTATTCATGGTCTTTTATTTTTTTCATAACAAAGTGAATGTGTTTTCATATGCCCTTTGTAGCTAACATTAAATGTGTATGTTCGATCTGAAATAGTATTGACAAGATTTGTATCGTGGCTGACAATAATGAGTGTTGCATTTAATTGTTGAGTAAGTTTCTTAAATATTATCATTATTTCCAATGCATTATGCTTGTCAACAGCGGCAGTGGGTTCATCCGCCAAAATAACCAGAGGGTTATGAATCAATGCTCTTGCAATAGCCACTCTTTGTCTTTGTCCACCTGATAGATACTGTGGTTTTTTTTCTAGCTGATCGTCAATTTTCAGTTGATGTACCAAAATATTAAAATGCTCAATATAATCTTTTTTCCCATTTAATTCACATGGTAAAAGAATATTTTTTTTAACATTGAGAAAAGACAGTAATCCACCATATTGCATAACATATCCAATGTATGATTTTCGTATGACCGACAAAATATTTTCTTTTGTATTCAGTACATTAATTGTTTCTTTTAAAGTTGAAATTGACATTAAAAAAGATTGTGCAACATCTGGGATCAGAATAAGTGCTAAAATATCAAGCAATGTACTTTTTCCACATCCACTTTCACCAACAATCGCTATACATTCTGATGGATAAGCCACAAAATCAGGAATATGAAGCTCAAAAAAGCTTCCACCTTTTTCTCTCACTATGTTTACATTTTTTAATAAATAAATAGTTTCTTTATCCATAATAAATCAATTATTTCTAGTTAAAAATATTAATGCACTTATGGAAGCATTTCCAATGGCAATGGAAAAACGTATTCATCTGGTGAATTTTCTGGGTCCAATTTAATCCAAAGGTCAGGTGTATCATGAATTGTTTTATAATATTTCATCCTGGATTCAATTTTTGTAATAAAGGCACTTTGTTGATCTTCAGAAAAGCTATCCCATTCATCATCATTCATGCACATAATCAGGCTTTTATAAGGTAAACCTTGAATAAATTCTGGAACAAGTCCTGTTTCAGTAAGATTGACTGCATTTTTAATTTGGTCTCCTGAACGAGAAGCAGCGCTTGAAACGCTTTGAAGAGCATTAAAAAATTTAATACCATCATATTGTGCTCTTCTGGAAGCTTCAAATATTTCTTTTAAGACAATTTGTAATGAATCAATTTCCTGTTTCGTAATAAGTAGTTTAACATTAAGCGACTGATACATTGGATTTGTCAAATCTTTATCAATCACCCATGCTGTAATATCTTTTGGAGCACGAACATTTTTTTCTTTACCGATCCATTCAACGAGAGCTGCATAGCCTAATTTTCTAACTTTTTGAGATACCTCATCCTTTTTCTGACCTGTTTTAAAACTGGATTTTTTCGGCATTATCCCTTTTTTAGCATTATTCAGGAGGTAAACAAGCTCTTGGGCAATTGTCTTAGAAGCTTTTGAAAAAGCGTCTGAATTTTCAGATTTTACGCTCCAGTATGAAGATTCGTGTTTCAACCCTTTATTTTGAGATAAAATGCGAAACTGTTCTTCATTCGTTTCCCAAAAATCAGCCCCTCGATGATTTTTTATATGAATGGCAAAAATGTACATTTGATTATCATCTGCAAATTGTCTTATTGTTTCTGCACTTTGACCTGAATAGTTCCAGTTATCATCAGAAGTTCTTCCAGGGGCATCACCAATAAGAATCATAACTTTTAGTGTATTGTCATTCCAATTCGTTTTGAGCATCGCATCATACATACCTGTAAAGACATCTTCGGCGTACCCTTTGGTCTTAACTTTTGCAACTTTCAATCCTCGTAATTTTTCCTGAAATTCTTTCATATGTAAAAGTACTTCAGTGTAATTTCTAGTGACAAACTCAATACCAGGAACTTGTATTGAATCCCTGTATCCCCAAAGACCAAAACGAATATCCTTTGCTGCTAAACTGGATTGAGAAAGCTTAAGAGATATATTGTTTACTGCTAAAATCGTCAGGTCTAAAAATCGTTGCATACTTTTTGTCATATCAATGATATAGACTACATCTATTTTCAATTTTTTAAGCTTTTCAGCAGTTTCTTGTTCAGAAGTATTCACCATTTCAGATAGATACTTTTTTCCACGTTCTGACTTTGTTGCAGATGCTATCTTTAAGAGATTGGCTTCTCTTTCATCTATTTCCATTTCTTTATATTCAAGCACAGGAAGAAGATAAAATTGTTTTTGAATGGATACAGCATCTTCAGGTTCAATTGAAACTATGGGAAAATCTTTTGGAATTTTTTTAGATTTGATTGTCTTGTAAAGAAATTTTACAGCTTTTATTCGTTTATCAGAAGATGAATTAACAAGATCTCTAAGTGCCACAAAGTCTCCAAACATAAGAACTGGATCTCTATTGTTTGGATGTTCAAAAGATAGACACATGGTTTGTTTCCATTCCATTACATCGTCAGCTTTCATCCAGCCCAATATTTTGCCTTTTTTATTGTTGCCAACCTCATACCATCCTTTTGGCGTAACACTATAATAATCATTTTCGGGTTTTGTATACACAAAAAAGGATTTAAAAACCTGAACATTTTCTTCAACTATTTTGCTTTTTTGGTCAGGTCTTTTGTAAATATTGGCAAATGGTCGGGTGATGACTCTTAAAGGTAGTGATTTTTTTCCATTGATTAATACTGGTTTTCTGTTGGAAGCAAAAGCGTCCTGATACGATACAGAAAAAATAAAGATAAAAGAAAGAATAAAAATTAATATTAAGGATTTATTCGTAATCAAAATATTGCCTCCTTTTATTATGTTAGCATTAAACTATTAAATTATAGACATAAAATAAAACAAGAGAGATTGTTATTGTATTCGCCAATGAAATAACAAGCAGTTTTTTACTATCATAAACTTCATATAAGTAAAGTAACAAAGGGATTGCAGAATAAATAAAAAAAATATTGATAACAACCATTAAAATTAACAAATGGACTTCAATACTTTCGAACAAGAAAAAGCCAAGAATCTGAATAAAAGTTAAAGATATAGAATAAATAGGTAGAAATGAAAAGAATAAATAAGACATTGCAAAGAGCGCAGATATCAGTCCTACTTCGTCGTCGCCATCACATAGTTTGAATTGCAAGTGTAAAATAAAAGTAATTATTGAAATAAATATTAAATATACAATAGCTTGAATATTATCTGGTGAAATCAGTCCAAATATTTCTATTTTCATTAATTCATTCAATTCAGGTATTTTTTTATAAAACATAGTTAATGCATTGGTATTCTTAAAAGGGGGATTACCTAATTTGAAATATTTATGTAAGAAACAGAGCAAAATATAAATAGTTCCAGGTATAATACTGGCAATAGCAATAGAGCTTCCCCAGAATTTACGCATTGCTTCGGCATTAACCTTATTATTCTTGATTAAGTTCGCAAGATGTTTGGGCCTCATTACAAGTTGAAAAAAAACGATCCAAAAATTAGTAAAATTTTCAGAAATGTATTGTTTGAAGGTTGTCAAGATAAAATTAGAATCTTCTTTTTCTTCATCTTTCTTTTTAAGTTGTTCAAGAGATAATTTGATTGGTCTGTTATAGTCTTCAATACTAAAACGATTTATTTTTTGTTTTTTCGATAACAAGTTTATCGGAACAAATTTCAAAGAATAAGGTCGAATGAAACGATTTGAACGTCGGGATTTACTTTTAAATTTTTTAATGATAGTGTTATCATCAAATCCTGTCTTAAAAAAAATAATAACAACGATTGAAATACGGCCAGCTTTTTCCATACTTTGTTTTTCACGGCATAAATCCTCATAAAAATTAATTAACTCTCTTTCATGCTCGTCAAAAAAATCTGAATATATCAGGTAAACGAAATGATAACTTTTTGATAATATAAGAACATTTTCAAAGTATAGTAGCTCGTTTTTTGATGTTTTTAGCTTGCTGTATTTATTGGATAACCGCTGAATTGTATTTATAGAATCATTAGATTTAAAAATGTCAAGTTCTAGTTTATGCGAACCCAAATGTATGGTATCATTTTCAAAAATCTCCCTTTTTTCGTATGGATCAATTCTTTCTTCATTAACTTTAGTCCCATTAGTGCTTTTATTGTCTTGAATAAACCATCTATTACCTTTCTTAATTATCTGGCAATGATGCCCTGAAACCATAGGTTTCTTTACTTGAATTTCATTTCCAGAATATCGTCCTATATTCCAAACATTATCAGTTAGATCTACATCTTGGTAACTATTAGATTCGTTTTTATTATCTTGTTGATTCCTCGCGGCTTTTTCAATTTCTGACTGAATTTTTGACATTATATTTGGGCTAATTTTATGAGATCCAAATTTTATTTCATCAGCAGTTGATACCACAACGCGTCTCATCTGAGAAATTTTGCGATTATTGACATAAGTACCATTTGTACTTCTGAGATCTTTAATATATAATTTTTGACCATCATAAGTCATTATACAATGATTTTTTGACACCGCTTGGTGTTTTACAACAAAATGATTGTCGTTATTTCTACCTATTTTCCATCTTAGAAAATCATTGCCACTTTGATCTTGTCGATTTTCAACTAATTTTTCAATGCTTGAATTTATTCTCACCATTATATCTGGGCTGATCGTGTGGGATCCAAATTGAATTTTATCATCAGGTACAATTTCAACGCGTCTCATCTGAGAAATTTTGCGTTTGTTGACATAAGTTCCATTTGTACTTTTGAGATCTTTAATATATAATTTATGTCTATCATAAATTATCATACAATGATTTTTTGACACCGCTTGATTTTTTACAACAAAATGATTATCATCATGTCTACCAAGTTTCCATCTTAGAAAATTTTTACTATTTTCATCTTGTCGATTCTGTGCGGCTTTTTTTATATCTGACTTTATTTTCGTCATTATGCCTGGACTGATCGTGTATGATCCAAATTGTATTTTATCACCAGGTAATACTTCAACGCGTCTCATCTCAGAAATTTTGCGATTGTTGACATAAGTTCCATTTGTGCTGTTTAGATCTCGAATATATAATATTTTTCCAACATACATCAACTCACAATGATGATTTGATACTGATCTATGATTTTCAACAAACTGATTATCGTCATGCCGGCCTATTGTCCATATTAATTTATTTTTCGATCTTTTTTGTTTGGCTTCAGGTTGACGAGACGAGGGTGAACCAGGAACAATCTTATAGCTAATTTTTTTTAGTCTTTCGTAAACAAGTGATAAGAAATCATCTGGTTCTATTTGTAACTTTTCTCTATTATCACAGTTACTACAATAATCTCCACTAGATTCTTCTTTGCATTTTAAACAAAAATAAGCTTCAGACATTCTCTCTTTCCTTTATTTAGTTTTAAGACAGATAAAATTCATCTGTTCGTTCATATATATATAGCTTATGGTTATATATATGCTTATTAATATTTATTTTATTTCCATATTGTTATTTTATTATCTGACCCGCAAGAAGCAAAGAACAGACCATCAGGTGAAAATTGAACATCAAGAATAAGTGATTTTATTTTTTTAACTATATTAACTGGCTGTCTTTTTTCAATTGACCATATTATTATACTTGAATCATAGCCTGAAGATGCAAGGTATGAGGAGCAAGGTGAAAATGAAATACTGCTGACATCATCAGAATGTTTTTGAAATGTACTGATCAAAGAAAGCGTATCTATATTCCAAAGTTTAATTGTATTATCATAACTTCCAGAAGCTAAAAATTGGCCATTAGGGGAAAACCGAACAGAACTGATCTGCTCTTTATGTCCCACAAGCAATGTGTGTAAACGTTTTTTCTTGATGTTCCACAGACTGATTTCTTTATCGTAACCTCCTGAAGCTAAAAATTGACCATCAGGGGAAAAAGCAATAGACTTAATAACACCTTTATGTCCAGTTAATTGGAAAAGTTGTTTTCCAGTGTCAACATCCCAAAATTTTATAATTTTATCCAGACCTGTTGAAGCTATCATTTTACCATCTGAAGAAAAACATACAGATTGTACTTTATCGTTTTGAAACATTTTGTAAGGCATTGCCTGATTGGTCTCTATATCCCAAAGCTTCACTTGTTTATCCCAACTTCCAGAAACAAGGTATTTGGAGTTAGGAGAGAAATCTATAGATATTACATTTTTTTCATGTCCTTTATAAGTATGTTGATTATTAAAATGTACTGTATCCCAAAGGATTATCGAATTATCAAAACTGGCAGAAGCGAGCATTTTACCATTTTTTGAAAAAGATAATGCACCCACTCTATTTGAGTGACCTTCAAGGATTTTAAATTGATTGACATTATTCCAATTTCTGTATTTGATTTCTGTTTTCTTTCCTGACGAGTCAATATGGTCTATGTTCAATACAAAAAAAGATACTACAACTATGATGATAATCAACAAAGGAAAAGCAATGAGTGCTATTTTTTTTATGCCAGATTGCTTATCAAAATCGTTTAAGGTTGTTTCTGATAGATTCTTTTCATTATTTAATGTATTTTTTGAATGATTTTCAGCATCATTCTCTGTTTTGTTTACATCTTTTTTATCAATATCTTTTTTATTAATATTGTGCTCATTGGTTTTATCTTTTTTCTGATTTGGAATGTGTTTATTCTCAATAATAGTTTCATTAGTAGACTTATTACGATTTTTGTTTTTTAACTTTTCATACGCTTCAATATCACTTAATACTTCAGCACAATTTTTATATCGATCTTCCTTATTTTTTTGAGTGCATTTTATAATAATATTTTGAATGGCCAATGGATAGTTTCCAAATGAGTTCAGATCAGGAATAGGGTCTTTAATATGTTTGTTGCATATTTCAATTTCTGTTTCAGCATCAAAAGGGAGTAGGCCGGTTAGCATTTCAAAAAGAACGATCCCTGATGCATAAATATCAGCTCTTTGATCAATTTCTACATTTCCCAATATTTGTTCTGGGCTCATATAACAAACAGTTCCTAATGGTGAGTTCATCTTAGTGAGTCGTTTATCTCCAGCAATGATAGCTATTCCAAAATCCATAATTTTAATTTTATTTTCTGTTGTAATTAAAATATTGGATGGTTTTATATCTCTATGAATAACACCTTTACTATGAGCATAGTTTAATCCTTCAAGAACTTTTTTAAAAATAACCAGTGCTTGATCAATAGCCAGGCTTTTGATCTCTTCTATCACTTCCTCAAGTTCAGTTCCATTGATGTAATCCATCACAAGATAAAATGTGTCATTTTCTTCAAAATAGTCGTTAACATGAACAATATTGGAGTGATCCAGTTTTGCCTGAGCTCTCGCTTCTTTATCAAACCTTTTTCGAAAATCAGGATTACGTGTTAATTCTGGATGAAGGCACTTGACTGCCATTTTTTTTCCCAGGTGAACATGTTCAGCCAAGTATATTACCCCCATTCCACCTTGACCTATTTCTGATATAAATTTCAGATCTCTTATAATTTTTCCAACCATAATAATAAACTCTTATTCTTTATTTTTACTTGTTTTATCAATTTTTTCATTGACTTTTTTAACTGTTTCATCAGCTTTTTTAACTGTTTCATCGATTTTTTCTGTCGAATTATTTAAATCCTTATAATATATCATAAAGATTGTTTCTTTGTCATTTGATTGCAAATTCTGATTAAAAACGTCTTGTTTTATTTCTTTTATTGCTGATGGACCTATTTTATTAATAAACGTTAATATTTTATCAATTTCAACCTCGTTTACCATATAGTAATTCGTTAATGAATTGCTTTTGCTATCATTGGAAACTGATATATCTTTACGAAGCTGATTTGTACTTTTTGCTTTGAGTTGGTCTGTAGATACAGACGTCGAATCAAGTATTTTTGGATTATTATTATCTGTAACATTTTGTTGAGACGTTATTGTTTTTGTGTCTTTTGACCTATCAACATTTACTTTATTATTATAACGAGTGTATATACCAAATCCTGCTGAAATAGCTATCATAAACAATATAGATAACAGTATGTAAAATAAATTATTTTTTTGTGGACTGCTTTGTTTAGGCTTTTGTGTTTTTTTTAATGTGTTTTTTTGCTGAATAATTGTATGTTGAGGTTCCGATACTCGGATAACCTGAACAGTCGTGTTATCATATCCACCACTTTGCAGGGCGGCATTAACAAGATTCCAACATATTTGATTAAGGTCCTTTTGATTTTTTGAAAGAATCTTTTCAATTTCAGAATCCTTCAGGAATCCACAAAGCCCATCTGAGCATACAATAAATATATCTCCATGCTTAATCTTAAAAGGATTTCGGGTTACTTCCGGTTTAACATTTTGCTCTTTACCTAGTGATCGTGTAATTATGTTTGAGTCAGGATGTTTATTTGCTTCATCTTCAGTAATTTCTTTCTTATCAACCAGTCTTTGAACCTTTGAATGGTCTTTTGTTTTTCTTTGAAGGCTATTTCTGTATAAGTATATTCTGCTATCACCAACATGAGCTGTGAAGGCATTCTTATTATGAATAACCAAAATAACGATGGTAGATCCCATACCTTCATAATTTATATCGCCTGATGATCCTAATGTATATATTCTATGATTTGCTGTGGATATCGATAGTTGAAGCAGTGTGTAAACAGACTTTCCTATATTTTGATCAAATACTTCTTTAACTGTGCTTATTGCAATTTTAGCCGCAGCTCTTCCACCAGCTTCTCCTCCCACACCATCTGCAACAATAAATACATGAATATCATCATAAATGAAATGCGCCAGATCATCTTGGTTTTCTTCTCTTACATTTCCAGTATCAGTTCTTTGTGCTAATTCAATTTGCATAGAAATCTCCTTTTTAAAAAGGTCTATTATTTTTTTAATCAAATATTCAGTAAGTCACTATTCTAATGAACTGAAAAATGAACAGTCTTATTATATTAGAAAGCATGATTGTTGTTTTTATAGTTTTTATAAGCATAGAGATAGTCTAAAAAAACACTACAAGATGAATATCTGTTTTTTGGTATTTTATCTATCGCTTTTAATATTATTTTTTTAAGCTCAACATCAATTGAAGTATTTTCTTTAATTATTTTGTACAGATTTCGATGTTGTAAATAATCATAATTTGAAGCAATTAAAGTATTGGTTAATAATTCATAGAACAGCAGCCCAATAGAATAAATGTCGGTTTGGAGTGCAACTGAGCCAGGGGCTTTTTTTTGTTCTGGACTCATGTAAGATTTTGATCCCAGTTTTACTCCAATTGTTAAACGTTTACTGGGTTTTGTCAAACGTTTGTATTTAAGTGATAAAGCAATACCAAAATCCAATATTTTAACAATATTATTTTTAGAAATCATAACATTTTCAGGTTTTAAATCCCTATGAATTACACCTTTACCATGAGCATAGTTCATTGCTGTTAAAATCTGTATAATTATTCCAATAGCCTGATCTTCATTTATATCACTATTCTTAATTAATTCTCTGAGATTAGTCCCTTCTACAAATTCCATTACAATATAGCGATAGCCATTTTCATTAAAGGTATCGTAAGCTTGAACAATATTTTGATGTTTTAATTTCGATAAGTTTTCTGCTTCGAGCTTGAATCTTTCTACATTGTTTTGAGAATGAGATTTTCCATGTTTAATTCTTTTGATTACACATTTACCAAATGTGGAATGATCAGCAAGAACAACATCTCCCATATAACCATTACCTATATCAATTTCTATAATTTTATATTCGTTTATACTGCTTTTTTTCATAATAATTCGACCATATTAAATATAAATTCAGTTAAATAATAATCAACTTTAACAAGGTATTGCCAATCGTTATTTCATCATTGTGAAAAACTTCAATATCTTGAAATACTTCTTCTCCATTCACAAAAGAGCCATTTGTAGACATATTATCCCTGAAAAACATTTTATTTCGTCGGAATAATAAAAGCGCATGTTCATCTGAAATGCCATTATCAAAAGTAATACATATATCGCAAGCGTTACTGGTTCCAATAGTATGCCTTCCTTCCCTGATTTCAAAGTATTCGCCTGCCGGATTATCTGAAAATGTTACCAGAAAACCGCCCAATTTACGTTGTTCAATAGTTATAACATCATCACTTGGCTGTGATGTTTGAATAACTTTTGTTTTTTTCTTTGATTTTAGCATAATTGTTGATCTTCTGATATTATTGGTTGCGCCATTTTTATGTTCAGATTCGTATATTGTTCTGGAGTTTTCGTTCATTGTTTTGGAGTTTTCATTCATTGTTTTGGAATTTTCGTTCATTGTTCTGGAGTTTTCGTTCATTGTTCTGGAATTTTCGTTCAATGTTTTGGAGTTTTCGTTCATTGTTTTTTCATTTTGCCAGTTTTCATTTGCATTGCAATGATGACATTCTAATGTGTCAGGATCTAAAGGATGTCCTTCAGGGCAAAATTTTTCGTTATTTAAACTTGTGTTATTCTTTTTTTGATTAAGCATTGTTCTACAAGCCTTACAATAAATAGCGCCTGTATCATTTGTTATTTGACAACTTGGACAAATCATAATTTTTCCTATCTTCATATATTTTTATTAAAATTAATCATTTGAATGAATAGCAATCGTTATTCTTCCAATAATAATAATATCTCCTGGTTTTATAATTTCTGGTATTTTGGAAATGGCTTTTCCATTTAAGGTTGTACCATTTGTTGATCCAAGATCTTTTATCATCCATTCAATTCCATTGCCTGAAATTTCTGCATGATAGCCAGATACAGTTTCTTCATCTACAACGACTTCATTGTTCTGGTTAGCACCTATCGTTATAACCCCAGGGGATAATTGATGACTAATACTGAATTCTTCATTTAAGAGAAAATACTTTCGCTTTTTGGTCAATTCTTCATCCACATTATCCAATGAATCATCATCATTATCATCGAAATCATTTAGGTCATTAACATCAGTTTGCAAATCATCTTCAAAAGCATCGACAGGATCATCTTTTTTATTGGTATCAACTGGGCTTTTATTTAGTTCGTTTTTTCTTCTTTTATTGATAATAAAAATAGAGGATATTATTAAAATAGCTAAAATAAAGATAATAATTGCGATCCCACTAGACTTTTCTTTATGATTATCCTTTTTCTTTTCATGTTTTTCATTATGCGTATTTATCTGAAAAGGTAAACTTATTTTTTTGGGAGCAATTATTGGCGATTGAAATGTATAATTACCAGTACAGGGTAAACCAATATTTCCTTTATAGCGTATTGATATCATATGTTCTTTTCCATCACCTGGAAAATCGGTATCAATATGGAGCACCTGTTTTTTTAAAATTCTTCTACCAATTTTTAAATATGCACCATAAATATCATTTTGATTATTCACTTTTTTATAAATACCACCGGTTAACTTTGCCAATCGTTCCAAATTATCCAGGTATTTGAATTCAGCCTTTCCTGAAACTCCTAATGCATATATGGGAATTTTATTTTTTTGTGCTTTTGTAATGGCATCACTCAGTGTAAAGCCTGCTCCCTCATCTTTGCCATCAGATAGAATAACCAATGATTTAAGGCTGCTTCTTTCATCTTTTTCCAGTAGTTCAAGCCCACGAAATATCGCTTTATTCAAAACAGTTATTTTCCCGCCATTTTGCAGTTGTTTTAACTTATTCTTTATATCATTGATATTCTGTGTTAATCCTGAATGAATATAGACATCATCGTTAAAGCTGATTAGAGCAACTTTATCATGTTTTTCTTTTTTATGAATCAGTTTTAAAATAGCTGACTTGATATATGTTAACTGATCACCTTTAATTGATCCACTTGTATCAATAGCAATAACGATAGAAATTGAATCACCTGATTTTTTAAGAGAAGACACCATTTTTACATTAAGGTTATAATTTTCATTGGATAAAACGTCAAAATCTGAATTAACCAGCTCGTCAACCATTTGGTCATTATGTAAAACCGATATAAATGCTTTTAATTCAGGATAGTTAAATTTATCAACACGATGAATTTCAAGACTTGTATTGGCCATAGTAAAGGAAGAAAACAGGCTAAGTAATGTTATTAAGGTTATAATGATTTGTTTTAACATATTTTAATTCCTTGTCTTTCTATTTTTTGCAAATATGAAAATGAAAATTTTATGACATTCAGGGTCTTCTATGATATAAAATGAAAATTGTTAAACTTACAAAAATACCAATAAAAATTAAAACAACAGGAATGATAGTACAGATATCAAAACCGTATGTTCCAAACAATCGATCGTTATAAGTGATAAATATATTACTATTTTCAGATGAATCCAGATTTTTTACTTTTTTCAGGGTATGATCTTCAACTTTGATAAGCATTTCATACACCCATCGTGAAGGAACAAAATAGGATAGCAGTCGTGTCGATTGATTCATGTTTTTAACAGTAACCAATGCTCCACCAAGGATAACCATTGGTATTAAAATAATTGGAACAATTGCTAAAGCTGCTTGCTGAGTTTTTGAAACAGTTGAAATAAAAAGGCCAATACTGATTCCTGAAAAAGATCCTAAACACGAATATATAAAATATAGATAAATATTTCCTTGAAAACCAAGAAACCAATAAATTGTTGTCACAAGTATGATGCATTGTAAAATGCTTAGTACACCAATAATTGAAAATTTTGAAAAATAGTAGGGCAATATTTTCAAATTAACCATTCTTTCTCTTAAGAAAATAGCTTTTTCAGCCACAATTTCTCGAGCAGAATTCGAAACCCCAAACCAAAGTGCAGAAATAACGAGTAAAAAAAGTGAGTAAATGATTTTCATTTCATTATCATTGTAAACAAGACATATTAAAATGGCAATAATAGGCGCTTGTGAAAAGAGAATAATGGTATTTAAGGTATCCTTTTTTTTGATTAAAAAAAATCTGCATGTAAGGGTCCACCATTGATTGATATCAAAAGTAGGATCAAATGGCGCTTTTGCCTCTTGGGAAGGAGAGTGAGTGGAATTTTTTCGATCTTTTATATATGATTTACAATAAGCCGAGTTGACATACAGGTCATTCCAGGTTTGTTCATCTTTTTTTTCAAACCCTTTAAATAAACTACCCGCGTCTGACAAGATATCACTCTCATTTGAGTCAGGATTAAAAAACGTTAAAGCATCTGGAAATGATGGCCCATAATACATCATTTTTCCAGATGATATCATCATAATATTATCCATCATTTTAAAAATTTCTATATCGGGTTGATGAATAGTCATGATAATGGTTTTGCCCTTATTTGACAGTTTTTTTAATATGTCTACGACAACAATTGAGTCTTGTGTTGATAGACCTGATGTTGGTTCATCAAGGAATAACAGGTCAGGATCATTAACTAACTCCATCGCCAGATTCACCCTTTTTCTTTGCCCTCCACTGATTCCCTTATCTTCTTTTGAACCAATAATAACGTCTCTGACATCAATTTGTTTTTTGTCATCGATAAGCCCAAGTTCTGTAAGCACATTGTCAATAATGTTGTTAATTTCTTTTTCAGTCAAATCCTTTGCTAATCTTAGTTTTGCTGTATAAAATAAAGCTTCTTTTACTGTTAATTCATGGTGAATAATATCATCCTGTGGAACATATCCTATTCTTTGTCTAAAGCAATCATAATGACCAATTAAAGATATGTTATTAGCAAAGACTTGTCCTTGTGAAGGCTTTTTATACCCATTAAGAGCAAGCATCAGGGTTGTTTTACCTGCACCTGAAGGCCCCATAAGCCCAACTAATTCAGATGGATATATGGTAAATGAAATATTGTTGACTATTTTTTTCGTTTGACGAGTTTTTTTCTCAATAACATTAACACTTATTTCTTTAGCATCTAGTCTAACACCATCTTGATCTTTCTTAACAACAATGTGCTGCTTTGATATTTGAAATGTAAAAGAACCTAATGAAATCAAATCTCCATAATTGATTTCAGACTGTTTTATTCTTTTACTATTAACAAATGTTCCATTTGTACTATCTAAGTCTTTGATACAAAAAGCCCCATTTAAATAGTCGATTTCAGCATGATGCCAGGATATTTGAGGTTGATTGATTGGAATGTGTGCCTGAGGGTCCCTTCCTATAATTGATTTTTTTTGTGGTAAAGTAATTTCTTTTGGAGGATTTTTTTCTTTTGTTCCAGGTATCATGTTAATAAGTTTTTGAGGCGATATTTTAAATGACCCAAAGAAAATTTGATCGCAATGTTGTATCAATTTACGTTTTATAGGAAAGTTTCGATCGTTTACATATGTTTTATTGGTACTACCTCTGTCTTCAATTACCCAAGTTTTGTTATCGTTTATGAGCCAAGCATGCTTACCAGAAATTTGTGGATAGTTTAATATGATATCATTATCAGAAGATCTTCCAATTGAATAACGAACTTGTGAATCTGTTTTTTTGCTATTAGTTGTTGTGCTTTTAATCGTTATATTTTGATTCACTTTTCTTCCACAATAGCAACAAAATAACGAATCATAATCGATATTTTTATGACAATGTATACATTTCACGATTTATCTTAATAAACTCAATATTACTCATACAAAATAGTCTTGAGTCGTTAAAATTATGTTGGAAAATTGTTTGTTTGAATTTAAAATTTCGGAAGTAAGCCATATGTTAATAAACAACAATATGAAAATTGTATTTTTTTTGAATCATCAACCAATAACTCAAAAAATGTTTTATGTCAATAAACAACAATATGAAAATTGTATTTTTTTTGAATCATCAACCAATAACTCAAAAAATGTTTTATGTCAATA
>Ga0272440_1001086_pt1 | contig 22603 bp, 14 predicted proteins | sample SSMMMBAug17_FD_192440 | JGI IMG/M metagenome (GOLD analysis project Ga0272440, IMG submission 192440) | Marine sediment archaeal communities from Little Sippewissett salt marsh, Falmouth, MA, United States - SSM-MMB-Aug17 | ecosystem: Environmental > Aquatic > Marine > Wetlands > Sediment ...
AACTGAAGAACTTTCGTAATGTGCTATGTTATTAAGAGTTTGATGAAGTGTATCAGGTAAATCTATTGTTAATTGACTCATTTTGTTACCCTTCATTAGCTAACATTATCAATGCTTCAACAGGATACATTACCTGTAAATCCAAAAATTTTATTGCATTTTTAAAGTCTTTTCGATTGAAGGTAATTAATGTTGCAGATGAATTCATTGCACAATCAATAACATGATCATCATTTGGCTCTTGAGAATTAGGCCTCCAAGAATAATAAATTTTTGTAAAATTAGATTTTGACAACTGGTTTTAAAATATTCCATCGACAACTTGAAAGTTTACGTGACAAGACATCTGTATATTCATAAGCCAAGGCATTCGAAATGTAAACATCAAAAAGTCCAGCTAACCAAGAATCTATAAGTATGCCAGAGGCAGAATTTTTTTTAGTTAATCCTTCAAATACTACATTAGTGTCTATTACAAACCTAAACTTATTCATAAGCAGCATTAATATCACAGGGTATAGAAATATTCAATTGTAGTTATTTGAAAATACATTTTTAAACGCTATAAAAAATTATTTTTATGTAACTTGTTTTACATTTTAATATATTTGCTTTGTTTGCCTCCAACTTTATCAGCTTTGGTCAAGAATGAAATACAATATATGTATGAGCAATTTGCCCCGAACTTTATTAACTTTGTTCGAGAATGAAATACAATATCTTAATATGCTATTTGTTTAACGTCCTCATACTCTTCTTCATTCTCATCGTTTTCATCATCGTATTCATAATCTTGCACATTGCCATATCGCAATTCAGCACTTTTTTGACCTGAAATCATTGCTGAAAGCGAATGTACATACTTGGCCATATCGGTTGACAATGTTGATAAATCATCAGACGCATCGGCTGTTTCAGACGATACCTGCGCAATTTGTTGGGTAATTGTATCGATTTCTGTCAATGCTTTGTTAATTTCATCAATACCGATAAATTGCTCTTTATTGGCATTTGAAATTTCACCGATTAAACTCTTCGTTTTTCCAACAGCTTCAACCACTCCGGTAAAGTCATCATAGGTGGCTTTAACCAATGATGACCCCTCATTAACTTTTTTAACTGTACTTTCAATTAATGATGCAGTATTTCGAGCGGCCTCAGCTGATCGCATGGCCAGATTTCGTACCTCATCCGCAACAACAGCAAAACCAGCACCTGCTTCACCCGCTCGTGCAGCTTCAACAGCAGCGTTAAGTGCCAACAGATTGGTTTGAAATGCAATTTCATCAATATTTTTTACTATTTTTTGTGTTTCAGCACTTGCATTAGATATATCTTGCATTGCATCTGTTACACGATTCATGGATTCATTTGATCTTGATACAACATCGCTTGACTTTTTGATAAATTCATTAGCTTCCATCGCATTTTCAGAATTTTTATGGCTCATAGCGGTTAACTGTTCAAGTGCTGAGGATGTTTGTTGAACATAAGACGCCTGGGAAGCTGTACTTTCCGATAGCTGGCCGCTGCTTCGATTCACAGTTTCGGTTGCACGATCAACCTGCGTTGATGAATCATTCAAGCCATGGATAACATCCAACAAGGGCTTGATTATTATTTGTCTAACTATTATAAACAGGGCAATTATTAGAAGCAAGTTTTGAAAAATCATTTTAAAAATGACGATGAGCAGCGCTTTTAAAAGCGCCTTTTCCATAAATTTTGGCGTGTTTACAACCACAACATTACCCAATACATCACCATCTTTTTGCAGCTTTCGTGAACATTTAATAAATCTACCCTCAACATTTTTATCGGTCTCAATTATTTCCCAATTTTCATCACGTATACGACCTGTTGAAATATTTCCTGACTCCTCAACCAATACTGCATAAACACGCTTTTCCGCCATTTCAGCTCTGATTACATTGTTGATTTTATCCATTTCCATATCCCATAATGGGTCTACAAGTGTTTTAGATAACCTATTTGCAATTATTGTTGCGCTCTCTTCCAGATCTGAAGTCATTGCATTTTGAATTTGCATATAATCAAATGCCCCAAAAGCAATTAATACGATTGATGTAATCATGATTACGAGTATAATTGTTTTTGATTGTATTCCAAGATTGGACAATGATAGTGACTTCATTTTTCCTCCTACTATAATATAAAATCATATATAATATAAAATCATAAGGCGTAAAAATTATTCTATAATAAATTTATTATTGTTTTGAAACAGCATTGCTCAAAATCATTATCATATTTTACTTATATTTTTTACTGTTCAAAATAACTTAGGTTTGATTTTGCTCGCGGGTCACGTTAATTTGCATTTTCAAAACTATTTAAAAACATTTAAGAAAATGCAATAACACACGTGAGTTGGATATTCAAGAAAAATATTATATTTTTTTGATATTTTTGTACCCGAACATATCTTATGTTCGGGTACAATTTAAAAAGAAATGTTAGATATTGTTACAGGTTATCCGCCGAAAGATTCGTCTGCTATGTCTACGATGCTTGTATTGGTATTCATTATCGCATCCATCTTTCCAAGAGAAATTGGCAAAATTGAATTTGCAAAGAAATCAATATTTTTGATTTGACCTTCATAATAAGCGGTCAATTTGGATTTCTTTTCAAGTTTCTTTGAAGCCACATTCGCTCTCCACAGTAACATCCAGGCCATAACGACATCACCGCATGCTTCCATAAAAGGATGTGCATAAGCAAAGGCGTGCAACACTTTTTCGCTCATAGCCGTCGCCCCTAAATGCATGGCCACTTTTCCAATTTTATTAACTGCATTCTCAACAGCAACAGCAATGTCTTTCAGTGCTTCAATTTCTTTTGCTTGAGCTATGACTTTCTGAATTTCACCCATCAGGTCCATCATAGGTTTGCCTTTATTCATGCCCAGCTTTCTGCCAAGAAGGTCCATTGCCTGAATACCATTTGTACCTTCATAAATCATGGTAATTCGGCAGTCACGCATGAGTTGTTCCATGGGGTATTCCTTGATAAATCCATATCCACCATAGACCTGAATACCCAAGCTGGTAACATCAAAGGATCTGTCAGTGACATAACCTTTTACAATTGGTGTCAGCAATTCAACCAATCCCAAAAATTTTGATTTTTCTTCATCAGAGTCTGCAATTACAGAACGATCATGGCAATATCCATTATAATAAATTAGACTGCGCATACCTTCGACATAAGCTTTCATGGTCAACAACATGCGTCGAACATCCGGATGATTGATAATAGGCACAGATGGCGCATCTTTGTCCATCATTTGAAGCAGATTTTTGCCTTGAACACGTTGACGCGCATAATCAATAGCGTACATATATGATGAAGTTGCACAGCCAAAGCCCTGTTGTCCTACCAATGCACGGGCTTCATTCATCATGAGAAACATTGCACGCATGCCTTTGTTTTCTTCGCCCAATAAGGTACCAATACAATTGCCTTTGCCGCCAAGTGTCAATGAGCAGGTTGAGTTGCCATGTATACCCATTTTTTCCTCAATGCCTGTACAAACAACATCGTTAAATTCACCCAGAGAACCATCAGCGTTGACCCGAAACTTGGGAACCAGAAACAATGAAATCCCTTTAGTTCCGGCAGGTGCACCCTCAATTCTGGCCAGAACCGGATGGATGATATTTTCGGCCAAATCGTGCTCACCGGCTGATATAAATATTTTATTTCCGGTAATTGAATATGTGCCATCATCATTTTTCTTTGCTGTTGTTGTCAATGCGCCAACATCAGAACCAGCTTCCGGTTCAGTCAGTAGCATGGTGCCTGTCCATTCACCGGTAAACATTTTTTTCAAATATGTATTCTTTTGTTCGTCAGTGCCAAAGGCTTCAACCAACTTTCCAGCCCCATGTGTAAGACCAGGATACATCATAAATGCATAGTTGGCACCATTGAAATAATCGCTTGCTGCTAAAGCGACTGTTCTTGGCATTCCTTGACCACCCCATTCAGGATCTTCTGTCATGGCGAGCCATTCGCCCTCACAGAAAATTTTATATACCCGATGAAATTCCTCAGGTGTTGTAACTTTTCCAGCATCGAATTTGCAGCCATTTTCATCACCAATCTTTTGTGTTGGCAATACTTCTTTGACCGCTAAATTTCGGGCTTCTGTGATAACCAGATCAACGGTTTTTTTGTTGAATTCAGCAAATTTTTCGTGTTTGCTAAGTTCTCCAACGTTAAATTGATCATGGAGAACGAAATCTACATCTTTTCGATCCGCAATTAACTGTGCCATTGTTTTTTCCTTTCTTTTTCACACATACCTTGATGTTTTGTATGTGCTATTATATTTGTTTTTATCTAGCGGTCAGCGAACCGCAAATTCCTGTTTACTATATCTTTGTCAGAGGAAATCTGTATAAAAAAAACAAATTTTATTGATCCTCTGATTGGGTAAACCCATTTTCTCCAATTCCCTTAAGAAACAGATCCACCAGTGGATCCGCCTGAGACACCAGATCATACTTCCCGCCGGATATCACCCAGACATTAATTACTTCCTCAACTGCACCCAGAATAAAACGTTTTACTAGCGCCAAAAACAAATCCTGACGCATGGTGGCTTCCTCCTGCCCCTGCTCAACAATGGATGCTATCAGATCCAGATACATTTTTGTCATTTCTTTAATTTGCTGCTCCATTAACTGATGGCTCTGGCGGGTTTCCATTCGATAAACCTCAGCCATTTTTCGATCTCGTTGAAATTCTTGAAAATGTATCTTTATTAAACATCTGAGCTTATCAATTGCATTTTTTTCTTTGTCAACAGCCTGCTTGAAATTACTGAATACCAGTCGGGTTTTATAGGTAAAAAATTGAGACAGTATATCCTGTTTGTTCTTGAAATACAGATAAATAGTACCATCTGCAACGCCCGCTTCACGCGCAATTTGCGATATGGTCGAATTGTAAAAACCTTGATCCGCAAATACACTGACTGCGGCATCCAATATGCGATGATACTTATCTTTATTTCTTGAATTATTGTTCATTGAATTGCTGCTTTTTCTTAGGCAAATCATTTTTGTTTGCCACGTACTTTGGTTAAATATTTTAACATCCTGTAAAAATAAATGAATGACTATTCATTTATCAAAAGCAAAAGCATCATGTCAAGTGAAAATTAACAATTATTTAATAAATATTTTTTATATTTAATTATAGTAGGTTAGAGAATGGTTTTATGGCGTATATTATTTATGTAGAAAAAAAATGTATTGAGTGGGTATTCATTCACTTTCATCGTTGCCCAATATATGCTTGATTCCCAACATCATTTGGGAATAGATACCTTTTTTTTCTTTTTTTGGTTTTTCAGGGGCTATTGGAAGTTCCATATGCGGCTGGCAATAAATTTTATCTCGAAATCGCTGGTCGACCTCAGGTTCTGACTTAAGAATGGACAGAAAAGTTATTTGTGGGATTTCGTAAACCAGTGTTTTGGTTCTGGCAATAATTGACGCTTTTCTAGGATCACCTGTGATCAAAGCCAATTCGCCAAAAAAATCACCCGCTCCCAAACGACCAACCTCAATTTCCGGTCCTGTCTGTAAGCGAATCCTGACGCTCACAGCGCCTTCAATAACAATAAATACTGATTGTCCAGGATCATCCTGACGAATGATTATATCTCCTGGCGCATACGTTTTCTTTATCATTTTTTTGGCGAGTATACGCTTGCTTTCATTGCTCAGGCTTTGAAAAATATCGATGCCATTTAAGCATGAAATGACATCATTTGAATGAGATAGAAAAGCTGCCTCTTTACACAGAGGCACATCCTGACGTTGAAATATTGGTGAAATGCCTGCGCGTTTGAGATGATTCCATACACGTTTCCAGACTGCGTTGCGTGCTTTAATTTTGCTGCCATAATCTGTAGAAGAAAAAGAAATCGTATATTGGGCCGACCAATTGCTGAATCCGCTGAAACTGACAACCGGTAATGGTTCTGATGCTATACCTGGTGCTGACATTACAGCATCAAATAATATTTTTTCAACAGATTCAGGGGATTGTGAGGGATCAATATTGACTGTGAACCAATATCGAAAATAATTGTCTGGATAATGAAAATTTCTGATAATGGACTCTGATGCCATACTGTTTGGCACACTTATAATTGAGTTGTCACGTGTATATATTCGTGTGGCGCGCCAGGTGATATCCAGAATGCGGCCTTCATCAATATCACCAATTTTTACCCAATCGCCAATTAAAAATGGTCGCTCGATATTTAAAGCAATTCCTGAAAATATATTGGAAATGTTGATCTGGATAGCAAGCCCAATAATCATGGCAACGACGCCTGATGCCGCCAGTATGCTTGTAATCTTTTGATCAAAAACATATGCAAAAATGCCGCACATGGACAATAGAAAAATAATAAATGTAAAAAAGCCCACAACAATATCAGGAATTTCTCGATCTGTTTTGTCTTCAATGGGTATCCAGATAAATCGCTTGACTGCAAGATCGACAAAAAAAGTGGGTACCAGCCACCATAGAACATCAAAAAAATACTTGATTAGTTTTGCATGGTATGGCTCAACAGAATATATCAGACGATCTACGACCAATGACTCACAAGAAATCAAAGCTGTAATGGCTGTCATCATTTGAATGAACCAGATCAACCGGCAGTTTCGCCTGAGTCGTGCCCCGCGATAAAAAATACTGACAAACATTAGAATCATCAAATTGGATACCAGCAAATGATCGACAAATTCATACCGAATCATATTTCGAAGACTAAGCTCATTTTTTCGTATCCGAATTCCCATATTGAACTGTGAAAATTTAACTTTGCCTTCTTGAATTTTGAGATATCTCGGTGCTCCAAGCGAGGCCTTTTCAGCGATATTTTGAAAAACCCAGAAATCGTTAATCGTGTAACCTGAGGCAGGTGTCAATATTTTGGCCTTTTTAAGCTTTTCAACCATTCGAGATCGACTCTCAATGCGCATGCCAAGAATATCAGCAACATAAATTAAATTATTTCGTGTTCTTTCGTTATGACAAAAACTGACCCCTACAAGACGTTCTTCATAGGCATAAGCATCAGGAATAAAATCAGCTTTGAATCGTCCACGAACGTGATAGGCTTCATAAGAAACATTTTTTGAGTATTCGCTGTCAACAGGTTTGCCCAGTTCAATCTTTTCTGCTGCATTTAGAAAACTTATTCGTTCGGGATGGATATCGCCTTTGTATCGAAACCATAAATAAAAATCCAGGCCATAGGTCATGCTTTTCATATCAATATCAAATATTTTTTTTATTTCGATGCCTGTATACACTGTATTGATTTTAAACATGTAATGATCATCAAATTCGATAATATTCTTTTTTTGAATTTCCTTATGATACTCCGGTACTTCAAAGATATTGGGTACAATTTGAAATTGCGTAAATGTTGAGATTATTTGTTGATTTTTATAAATGCCAGTAAAAACAGTTTTTTGTGAATCACCCTGTTCATCAAAATAAACCAGACCGGTCACACCTTCCATCGCATGATGAATGGAATCCAACGATGCCAGAGATTCTCGAATAACACTGCGATCACTTTTCAATTGACTTGAATCACCATCAAAGGATGGATTTTTCATTGCGTGCACGAGTAATGCAATTGTGTCGTATGCAAAGGCAGCATGCCAATCAGGGGATTCATGATATGTATTTTCAAAATCATGCTTGAACAATTGGCCCTTTTCATTGAGCATATCAATAATCATGGGTGTGGTGACATATAGTCCATTCGTATAATAACCAGGGTTTTGTTTTTCCTTTGGTAAGCCTGACAATGCTTGACGAAATGATTTTGAGGTAAATGAGTCTGGCGCCAGGATTGGATTTTCAATATGATGTTTTTTCAACAACTCAAGTAGTTTCGCGCCTTCAGTTGCATGAGTCGCCAAAAAGACAATGCCCGCATTTTTTTTCTTTTTCAGTTGTCTGACAATTTTCTCCAGTTCATTGTCCAGATCCTTTGCTTGATTGTCAAAATGCCACTGATATCTGACATGAATTCCCATTTTTTTGGCAGATTGCGTAAAGACTCGCGCCAGATAGCTCCCATATTGCATGTCTTCGTGAATAATGCTCACACTGGTACGATATGGAAAAATGTTTTTGGCATACATCGCCAAAAATTTGGTTTGAAGTTTATCATTTACTACTGTTCGATAGTACCAGGGATTGTCTTTTGTGACACTTACATTTGTTGATGTTGGGGTGATGGCAGGGATTTGATATTTTTGATATATTTTTCCAGCTTTTGTGGAACAGGTGCTATAATGATGTCCTATTACCGCAACATTGCGATTCAATCTGGCAATAGCCTGCGCCTGTTTTTCTGCCAGGTTAGGATTGTTTTGATCATCATAAATATCCAATAAAATACGTTTATTGTTAATGCCACCTTGCCGGTTGATTTTATCCAGATATAAATTGATCCCTTTTAGAAAAGATTTGCCTGTCGCGTGATCATTTCCAGATAAAGGCCCTACCATAGCTATATAGATTGTATTGATTTCATCATGCCGAATTTGAAAAAAAACCAGGGAAAATCCGAAAATACCCAGTATAATCAGAACAATATTATGTTTGATTTTGTTCATATCAGAAACAATTTATGTTGAGTGCAAATTTATTGTAAGCGTTACATTTCTTTTACTTGATTGTTTTTGTTGAAGGTTTTCATACACATAATGACCTGATTTATTTTTGTAGCAAGCTCCTGCAATTCATCACCATCTCTTAATTTTATTAAATTGACATCCTCTCCCTGATTTAACCTGTCCAACGTTCTTTCAAGATTATATACTGGACCGGCAATTCGATGCGTAAAAATAATGCTGAAACCGGCAATGACAATCAGCAAGATAAAACTCGATGAATATAACTTGGAAACCAATTGTTGAATCATTACTGAGACCAGTGCTGGTGGTATATATATTCGTATGACTGGCCAGATTACAAAAAACATCAACATGCCTATGAGAATTGTAAACAATAGTGAAAGAACGAGAAACCGAATTGTCAGTGATAATTGCATTCTTTCATTTATTAAATAATTTGAAAATCTACGTTTTACTTTTTGGGTCATAATTCATTCCTTTCGAGATAGGGTTATTGATCCTTATGATTGCTTGAATAATAAATTCCCCTTTTCAGCAATTTTTGTATTGGGGGTTGTGTACTGTAAAGACTTAACATGCTACGTCTCTACATGACCTTAGTTTTTTAATATCAAGAACTGCAAAGAAAGTGCCAAAAAAAATAGATATTTATTTTACGTAAAAACAATAATTTTTGAAAAAAAATAAAAAAATTTCATTTTTTGTGTAAGAAAATCGAAAAAAATGTGTCTGTATATATAGAGGGGTAAAAAACTTTTGCAGGTAATCGGAGAGGGAAATTGTTATAATTTTAGATCAGTTTGTCTTATACCCTTAAAGTTACTGGGAATTTTTTGGGGTTTAAATCATATATGGGCAATATGATATTTTGTTGGGCAAAAAAATTGATCTTAAATATGCTAACAATTCAAAACCCGATAACTTGCATTGTTTTTTTACCCTCATTTCAATGGAAAGCTTGAAAAGAATTGCCCCATTATATGGATAATGTTTGTTTTGGGGTAAGGAAAGCTCGGAAAATCACATGCTCATTTTTCTTGATCTTACAATAGCATAAGGTCGTGTAGCGTCGTAGCAAGCTACGTATCTACAGCGCAGTTACCTCAAAACGAAAAATATCAATAAATGGGGGCGTTATTTTCAGAAATTTCCGCAATGGAGACATCGTATGTAGGTTTACGATAAATGCCTATGTTATGTATCGAGTTTTCCTAAACATGGGATAAAATTTGAATATGTATTAACTTTTTGATTGAAAGAATGAATATGGTTTGATATGTGTCAAGAATATCGTATTTTCAAATCGATTTGAAAAACAGGTGGACAGTTCATGAATGATTTCAAACCATTTTATTTCTTAATGGCTATCATAATATTAACGTTCTGGTTATCTGACGAGAGTTATGCAACAAATGTCAGCGTCTACATGGTTGCGGAAAAAACATCCGAATCTACGCTTACACTTGAAGTTTTTGTTGATGTTGCAACAGAATACCTTGGATCTTATGATCTGGCTATTTCATTCAATAATGATCATCTCCAATTCCAATCCATCAGTACTGGCAGCACTCATGGTCAGTTGCTTCCTGAACCGACAAATAGTGTTAAAGATGATCTGTTGAACGTTAATGGCATATTCAAGTATTTCCCTAAAGGACTGGTCAGTCTTTTGTATATTCATTTTACAGGCAGTTCAAACTGTATGAATGTGCCTTTTGACGTGTATGTCTATGGTCTTATGAATAAAGATCGAGACCTGGCAATTGATGTCGCAGGCTATGAAATTTCTCAAAATGGCATTGAACGTATGCAGCAAAAACAGCAAGACCAATTGCCGCTTGTTGACGAGGAAACCATTGAACTTCTTAAAACAATTGTTGACATTCGTTTCAACCAAAAGGATCTTTTTAGCAAACAGTTGCGTGATACCATTGGAGAAGCGAAAACAAACCAATATCAATCAGACATTTTAAGATTATCAAGAGTTGCTCAACACCTGGATGTTGTCATGAATTGTTCTCATGTCAGTGATATTGTAAAATGTCTTCAATTTCTTTCGGGCATGGAAAATGTCAGTTGCAGCAATATTCTTGGTGCAACACATGTTGGGCTTGAAAATGTTATGGCACATTTTCAGAAAATCGCTTTTTTACCGATAGATAAGTAATATGTATTTTTCATTTCACATGGGAATTGCCTAAAAGCCAAATTTATCATAATTTGCTCTTTTTTGTTTATTATTATGTGTTTATAATTTCCTGATTGCTCTTTTTTTTGTTATATTATTTCATTTTCATTATTTTTTAATTGCGTTAGACCAAAACAATATAAATTCTTTTTTGTATTATCATTGATATTCTTTGAACCTAATTGGGATGAGCTTATTTACTCATGTCAAACGAATATGGGAGTTGACCATGAAAATCTTGCGAAATTTTACATTGATGTTCATAAATTCAATTTTAATAATCATATTTATTTTTTGCAGCACTGTTCGGGCAGAGTTACCTCTGATGATGTTTTCATTTGAGGAGCAAGACTTTGATATAGGCAGCACGTTTGCTGTAGATGTTCGAATATCACAATCAGACAGAAAGTTAGGATCTTATTCCTATACGCTGTTATTTGATCAACATGTGCTAAAAATTATTGCGATTGATGGCGGCATGCATGGAAACCTTCCTGATGCCAATAAAATTGGTTCTGTCAATATCGCAGATTACAATCAGGACTGGCAGGTGATTGATTCCTGCTTGCTTTTGACGCGAATTACATTTCAAATTATTGGAGATTATTGTTCAGTCAGTGAGTTAACCCTCAGTCAGGTGTCATTGTATGATAGAAATATCAAACATATGGATGCAGAAACAAAGAACTCGGGAATCAATGTTATTTGTCCGAAAGCAAAATTAATTGGCGCACCACAGGGAACCATCAATGATAATTATGCACAGATACAGGTATCAGGCACCGGAATAACCCACTATAAGTATAGCCTGGACAATAATCCTTACTCTGATGAGATTTCTATTGATTCACCCATCGCATTATATAATCTATCTGAAGGGGCACATTGCATACGTGTTTTGGGTAAAATTGCAACTGTATGGCAGACTGAACAGGAAGCTACAAACACCTGCTGGTATATTTTTATGCCCAAGCCGCATATTCAAAGCATTTCACCGGTCTATGGTTCTGAAAATGGAAATACAATAGTGGATATAGAAGGTCTTTATTTTCATTCAGAGTGTCGGGTTTTTTTTGGTGAAATTGAATCGGAACCTCTCACGATTTCTCAAACACACATTGTATGCCGAACCCCAGCGCATTTACCCAAAACAGTTGCAGTAACGCTTGAAAATCCTTACGAGAAAAGAACAACACAAAATCGAGCATTTTCATATTATCCAGATGGCAATCAATATCAGATGATTTTTACAGAATTACATGATACCCGAATTGCGCCGGGTGCGAATGTTTTCTGGCAAATGAAGTATTCCACAAGCGATAAGAATCCATATCTGCCTGGTTTGGGTATTCGCATTCACTATAACTCCGATTTGCTGAAATGGAAAGGCTTTACCGATATTTTCGACAATGACATGCTTGGTGGTCGGGACTTGATGCCTAAAAAAGATGTCTCCAACTTTGATAATGACCCCAACACTGATAAATGTATTCAGGTGGCATGGATGGATATCAGCCGCAACTGGTCTGGACAGGTATTACCGCATGCGTTATTTGGCATGTCGTTTTCCACCTCCGATGATGTTAATATCAATACTGAAAGCGCCATTCATTTTACATCAAGTTCGCATGCCACAACACATCAATTCTTTGCGCCATCAATTTCCATTAACTTTCAATCCTGGACAATTGATTGTATCGCCCAGGGATCAGGCAGTATTTCGCCATCAGATACAATCAGTGTTGCCCATAATGGTTCACAAAAAGTTCAATTTATTGCAGATCCGCATTTTCATATAGAATCTGTGTTTATTGATGGAGAATCCCATGGGCAGATAGATGAATACACCTTTGAAAATATCAATGCCAATCATATGGTTACAGTTATTTATACAATTGATCGTGTGTCATTGACACTTGAAAAAATTGGGTCAGGCACTGGCATGATAAAACCAATGGAAGGAACATATACATATGATTACAACACAGGCGTTGTCTTGACAACCATTGCATCAGAAAGTTCCATATTCACTGGTTGGTCAGGTGATGCGACTGGAATCAGTGATATCAGTATCATCATGAATAAAGACAAGCATATCTATGCCAATTTCACCATAAAAAAATTTAAAATTGAACCTATTTTTGGCGAACACGGCCATATTTCGCCATCAGAACCTTTTTACATTGAATACAATGGCAGTCAGATAATCAAAATTTTTGCCGATCGCTGCTATGAAGTTGACAATGTCTGGATTAATGGTGAATCAAGAGGGCAGGTCTTGAATCACAATTTTATTGATGTTCGCTCAGATCAGAAGATTGAGGCAACATTTAAAATTAAAGATAAAGACAGCGATGGGCTTCCGGATTGTATGGAGGCAAATACTGGCTGTACAGATGTCAATGTGCCAGATTCAGATAATGATGGCCTGCTTGATGGTGAAGAAGATCGGAATCAGGATGGTTTTGTTGACCCGGATGAAACCAGCCCTTGTGAACCTGATTCTGATTTTGATGGTATGGACGATGGCTGGGAATTGACATATGGAATGAACGCATTAATTGATGATGCACAGGATGACAAAGATGCTGATGGCTATGCAAATTATTATGAATATTTGACACATCAGCATCCCGAAGAACCGGATCCACCTTATCAAATCAACTACAATCCTGAAACTGATGATCGTCAACCCTATCAAATTGTGAATCTTCGACCCGATAATCTAAAAATTGTGCCTGGTGGTCATTTTGATTTGGAGATCGTCTACAATGTTTCCAACAATAATACACGATCGAAAGGCATTGGCTTTTATGTCCATTTTGCATCAAGTGATTTGATGTGGACAGCATGTCAATCCATGTTGGGCAATGGCATAAAAGTGACAGAACCCGAGATAAGAATTGATCAGGATGACCAGGATAACGATCCAAATACTGATCGCTATGTTGCACTCTTGTGGCAGGATGAAAATGGAAAATGGCCGGATACTGTTCTGCCACAAAAATTGTGCGCCATGACCTTTTCTGTTAACGCAAACATGCCTGAAAATTACAGTGGGTACATTCGTGTCACATCATTTTTTCTGGATACTGTGTATCATTTTTATGCCAATACCACGCAATATCAGGCGCAACGCGGTAATCTAGACATTGATGGCAATGGTGTTGAGGACGCATTAACTGATGGTTTACTGGTAATGGGTTATTTGTATGGATTTCGTAATATGCCATTAATTGATAATGCTGTCGGCCCATATGCTGTGAGAACGACTGCTGATCAAATTGAACCATTGATTAAAGGAATGTATGATCTTTTTGATATCGATGGCGATGGTACAGTCAATGCGTTGGCTGATGGTTTATTATTGGTTCGATATTTATTTGGATTTCGTGATTATGAACTGATATATGATTTAATTACACCCAATTGTACACGATGTAATGCAGATGATATTATCGAATATATTAGAAAAATTAAACCCAACCCATCAATTGAAGAGTAAGGTCGTGAAAAAAATTGTTATAACCTGTTTGATAATTATAGTTCAGGCTATATCAGTCAAGGCGCAGATAAGCCATTGTCAGCACCTGTGGTTGGACCCGATTTCCCAGTACGCTGAAAAAGGGAAGACAGTTTCAATCTCATTATATTACGATGTTACCAGTAATGATAACACCCTTCTCGGGTTTGGATTTCAACTGTTTTTTAACAGCAAGTTGATTTCATTTCAGAAAGCCAATGCCTTTTTTAATATGTTCAAAGCACCTGTTATTCAGGATGATGATGAAGATTTCGATGATGATCCAGCCACTGATAAATATATTATGATTGCATGGTTTGAGTGGAATGGTCGATGGCCCGGGGAAAGACTTCCCTGTTATATGGGAAACATTGACTTTTTAATCTCTTCGGAGGCACCGACTGATATGACAACATTGAATGTAAATCTCACTGCAACCCATCCGGGTTACAATGGATGCCTGCATTCATCAAGAATATATATAAAGCCCAAAAAATGATAAAAATGACTTTACACAAAAGACAATATATATGGTTAATTTTAACGATCCATTTGCTGGCTGCATGTGCAGTACAACATCCTGGACCGGTTTGTATAAAAGATAAAACCCAATATGGTATGGTGGATGGTGCATTTCGGAGTCGTTGGTGGAATTTTTATGAACGCGGACTTTCATATTTGGAGGGAGAATGCCTGGATTTAGCCATGTCTGATTTTAAAGCGGCTATTATTAATAATGATCAGGATCAACGAATGGCTCGAACATATGGCCTTCATTTTGTAGACTATTTTCCCCATCGGGAATTGGGATTGATTTATTATCTAATGGATGACCTTGATGCTGCCCAAAGTGAATTAGAAAAATCAATATCCCAGGAATCCTCATCAAAGGCATATCATTATCTGGATGAAGTTCGAAAAAAACAATTGAAAAAGCGGGTTCAAAAGGTCAATACGCCAGTTCTTTCTGTCGATTTCCCAAATAATGAACCGATCTGGACATCTGATGAACGTATCTGTATTCAAGGAATCGCCAGTGATGAACAGTACGTTTCAGATATTAAAATCAATGGCATCCCCTATGATTTTCAGGGGGCTTTAAAACATGTGAACTTTAAAACTGAAATAATATTGTCTGAGGGAACTCATCATATACCCATTACAATTAAAAACTTGTTGGGCGGATCATACGAGCGAACATTTAAAATTCATGTGGATCATCAAGGCCCTATGATAGAGATTGTTTCCTTTGAAAAAATGGCCAATCATATCCTTCATATTAAAGGAATCGTGTCCGACAAGTCTGAGAATATCCATCTGTTTGTGGGTGAAAAAGAAATTGAATTGACATCAGGAGTCACAAAATCATTTCACATTAAACAACAAATTCATTCGGATCAGGAAATTCTGGTACTGACCGCTGTCGATCAGGCTGGCAATAAAACAAAAGCAGTTTTAGACATTGTTGAAGCAACCCTGACATTTGGTAAAGCATTTATAGCCAGTCGGGATGTTGTTTGGGATAATGTATTATGGGCACAAAAAAAAGAGGATATCAGCCTGATAATGTCCTCGTGGCAAAAAAACAATCAGGTTTACTCTGAAAAAGTGTATTTGTCAGGATGTATATCAAGTAAAGCGCCATTAAAGGCATTTAAAATTAATAATCTGCCAATAACAATTAATAATGGACGACTGGTGTTTTTTAATATTCCTTATGATCTGATTGAGGGAGACAATCACATACAAATTTTGCTAGAAAATGATCACAATCAAGTACTTATCAAGGAATTCAACTTTACACGTATCATTCCTGAAATATCACGACTTGATGCTCGCCTTCATGTGTCCATGAATGCCCTCAAAACGTCAGATACAGTCATACCTGAACGTAATCATTTTCAGGAAAAGTTATTTATGTCTTTTGTTGAACGAAATCGGTTTTACATGGTTGCCAAATTTCGTAACATAGAAAGCCAGATACAGAACAATTTATATGATACCAAGATCGCACATTTAACCCTGACAGGCCAATATGTTGATTCTCGATATGGTGTGGAAGTTGCTGTGCGCCTGATTGATAATGAAACAACACGAATTCTTGCTGTAAAAGATGTTTACAGTGAGACCAAAGACAAACAATCGATTTTTCGCATGGTTGATAGCCTGGCCATTAGAATTCACAATGAATTTCCTATTGTGACAGGTATAATTCAACACATTGCGGGCAATGATATACAGATTTCTCTGGGGAAAAATCAATTAAAAGCGCAAAACAGACTCATTGTTTTTGCCCCATCTCAATTAAACAAAGCGCCTGAAATAATCGGGTTTGCAAGGATTACAGAAATTGAAAAGAAAACATCAAAATTAAGGATCGTTCACACGAAACGTCCGATTTCAATAAACGATAGAGTTATTACCCAATGAGATTTACAAGTGAAGAAGATCGCCGAATGATTAAAGGATGTTTGGCCGGCGATAATAAAATGCTTGATGAATTTATTCGCATTTATTCGCCATTGATATACCGATATGTGCAGCAAACTTTTACGGCTAGCAATATTCCTTTTGAAGAAGAAGACTTGAAGGAGCATCACAATTCGGTATTTGTTTTGTTATTGGAGCATAAATGCCGAAAGCTCAAGCAATTCAAAGGTCAAAATGGTTGCTCGCTGGCATCATGGATAAGATTGATCACATGCCGGACAGTATTGAATAAAATGCGTGAAGATAGCGGTGATGCAAACTGGATTGAATACCGACTTCCCATTGAAGAAGCTGCTGATGTGCTGTACGATGAATTAAGCGCAATGGAATACATGGAACTTGAAGAGAAAAGGCTTTTTATTAGAGATTGTATTAATCAACTGAATCCAAGAGATCGGTTGTTTCTTAAATTGCATGTCGAGCAAGACTTACCTGTTCCGAAAGTTGCCAGAATCATGCACATGTCGCCCGATAATGCACATACGTTGCGGTATCGCGCTTTTGAACGTTTAAAAAAACTGATAGAAAAATTACGAAAAAAAAATGATTAGATTTTATTCGACCTGAGCATATGATCAAAAAAAATAAAAAAAAATAAAAAAAAATAACCGATGTCACGTATGATTACAAATCGGGTAACATGCTAAAATTATAGTATAAACATCATAAAAACAATTGATGGCCAATCCAAATTTAAAAAAAAAATTAAAAAAAATGAATTTTTAGTGTAAGAAAATCAAAAAAAATGTGTCTATATATATAGAAGGGGAAAAAAATTGGCATTCATAAATAATAAAAAAATTATTTTTTTAAATGTCACGCTGAAAAAAAAATAGATTTTCATTAAATTTATGTTGAAAAAGATCCGCAAGATGTGGTATTGTTTTTTACATTTTTATTACAACTTGATTTTACTAGAAATAGTCATTTTCAGCATGAGAACATACAAAAAGACAATAATTAATAATTTAACGAAATACCACATGAGTTCAAAAAAAAACAGATGGTTATAGACGTTAAAAAAAATTGATTATTAATGTTTTATTTTAATGAAAACCGGTCATAAAAAAACAAGCTAATAATTCAAACAGGGTAAAACTTAATTTTTTATTTATTAGCAAATATTATGCCAAATGGAGATACGCAATGAAAAGTATGTGTCCAGGAGAAGAAATTTTGGCTGATTATATAGAAGGGCGTCTAGAAGATAAACAAAGACGCTCAATAGAAAATCATTTATCGACATGTGATCGGTGTTTGCAGACCATCGTAGTAGCAAATAGTATGTACACAGATTATGACTGTTATGAATTTCAAGAGGTTCCTGAATATGTTACCCAGACAATTATACAGAATTTTATCAGTCAAAAAGATAAATTATGGAATATAATGTTAACACGTGCAAGACGTTTCTGGGAGCAATTTAAGATCTCATTGGCTGACTACGGCATGTTATTTTTTAGTGATTTGCAGCTTGCGCCAGTTCGTCGGGGTACACGAGTTGTTCATGCCAGAAATCAAAGTCGTCGCAGAAAGGCATTTGATCGCTTGAAAACTGATATTGAAATACAAAAAACCGGAGATAATCAAGCGAGAATTAAAATCCAGATTAAACGTTCAGCAGATGAAATTGATAAAATTCGTGTCATATTATTGAAACGCAAACTGGACATTTCGCCGGTCATCGACAGAGAGATTGCATCAGACATATTACATGATAATTCAGTATTATTTGAGAATATTCCATTTGATCATTACAATCTGACATTTACACGCGATGGTGTAACCCTGGGAAGGTATTTATTCCAAATTAAGTAAGTTTTTTTTATAATTTACAGTTCAATACGACATGGCATCGACAGGCCCCCAGAAAATATTTATCAGAAAGAAATCTAATAAATATGAATGCCGGTGCAAAAGCTTGATAAAGCATTCTCGAGATAAAATGGTATGAATTTTAAGCAATGCGAGCCCAACAAAAAAAACAACAAGCCCAACAATCATTTTTAGGGCAGATAAAAACTCAATACGCTCATGTTTTTTTAAGAAATCATTTATTGAATAGGTATGGTCAATAAATGAAAACTTATGAGGGTAAGTTTTTTTTTTCAATCCTGTAACAGATATTAGGTGGTATGGAATGATAGAAAATATGCAATATAACAATAATGATAAAAATGGGCTCAGTGTCATCAATATTGATATGACACGAGATGGTAATGCTGTTAAAACCACAATTCATGAAAGTCAATGTGGGACGTTAAGTTCTATTCAGCACTATGACACCCTGGAAATTCCTATTGAAAAAATTGATGCACGTTGTCATGAGATGGTTGAAATGTTGAATACAACAAATCGTAGCGGACGCGTTTCTAAAAAATCACTCACACGTTTACGAGAAATTGGTCAGATTTTTTATGATGAGCTATTTTCACAATCCACAAAAGAGAAGCTGAGGTTTTCACAGGCAAAATTTCTTCAATTGACGTTGGATGATCAACTGGTACAAATTCCCTGGGAATTGCTTTTTGATGGTAATCAATTCTTATGTCAGCGTTTTTGTATGGGTAGATCTGTTAAAACGCGCCAATCACTCCCAACAAATAATAATCGTCAGGTTGAGAGTCCTTTAAAACTGTTGTTGATAGCTGATCCGCGGGGTGATTTAAATGGTGCATACCAGGAGGGGTTACAATTACGTGATTACATGGATCGCTATAAAGACCAGTTTCATGTAACATCTTTTTTTGATAATGTGACACCTGATGCACTCAAAGAAAAAATGCGAAATTACGACATGGTACATTTTGCAGGCCATGCAGATTATCAGGAATCAAATTTTGGTGAAAGTGGATTTCGGCTCACGCAGCATGCATTGAAAGCAAGTGATATTACAAAAATGGCCGGCGCCATGCCAATGCCATCATTATTTTTTGCAAATGCCTGTCAATCAGCACGAACAGAAAGCTGGGGGTTAAATGATCAGTTTGAAAATAATTTATATGGTTTGGCAAATGCGTTTTTGATTTCAGGTGTAAAGCATTATGTAGGAACATTTTGTGAAATTTTGGATGAACCCAGTCGGAAATTTGCCCTTGTTTTCTATGAAAAAATTCGACAGGGAGTGCCGGTGGGTGAGGCAATTCAATGTGCGCGATGGGCATTAATTAACGAATATGGCGAAGAAACCATTGCCTGGTCCAGTTATATCTTGTATGGTGATCCTACTGCACAGTATGCAGATTTTTCACCGCCTGCTGAAATACCTGATGAACCCATATTTCACTCTTTTTCTGGCAAAACACGTACATCATCAGATGATGAAGAGGAGGTTATCATGTTTGATAACAAAGCGCCGGATAAGAAAAAAATGGGTTTTTATTTACTGATGACAGGTATATTCATGATAATAACAGCCTCAATTGCAGCAGTCACTTTTTTGGGCAAACCGCATGAGACAGAAGTACTCAAATTGATTTCCGCTGATGAAAAATACCATCAAACGATCATAAATGAAATTCAAGAAAAAATAGTCTTGGCGCGTCAGCAAGATCGTCATGCGCGCATGGATAAAAATATTAAAGCAATAGAATCGAAAATACCTGATGTTGCTCAGGTGGTACAGACCAGTACTGGTGTCCCCACCATAATGATCGACTTCCGATCCAAAGAAGAGGATACTGGTAAAGATCAATTGATTGCATCAGTAATAACCGAACAACTCATTCAGAATGGAAATATTCAGGTTGTCGAACGAAAAGAGTTGGATCAGATTTTAGAAGAACTTAATTTTGGATCATCACGCCTTATAGACCCTTCAAAGCGGTTGACTCTGGGAAAAATATTATCTGCCAACATGTTACTTTCTGGTTGGCTGCACCCATCGGAAAGCCAGACCCAGGTTTCAATGCATGTAAGCAACATTGAGACAGGTCGAACAATCGTGGCAGTGAATGAAGTCATTGATAATAGGCTTCCAATATTTGTGCAGAAAAAGCAGTTAACTGAACGATTATTGCAACGTTTCGATAACTTGTTGTCCAAAAAAGATTTGTCTGTTATCAGGGATAAGAAAGAATAATTCCAGTATGGTTGTGACAATTAACATATCGAAATTATAAATTTTTCCAAAAGAGCTTCAACAAACTATATCCGATGACATATAATCAAAGCGCACGAAATATCTCTTTGATAGAAAAATATGATACTTGCATTTTTTCAATAATCAGGTTAAGTATTAGAACAATTTCAATAAAGCGGAGACCGCTTACATATTAAACCTATCAAATAACAAGGAGAAATTATGCATCAATTCAATAGACGTACTTTTGGGATAATAGTATGGATATTAACAGTCCTTTTTACTGGGGCCTTTTTTTTCACCGCATTTAATTGCCTTGCCACGACTACAATGGAAAATCAGCCTGTATCAATTACAAAGAGCGTACAATCCGGTTCTATTCATACTATCAATACAATACCAGATGAACCTTTAAAAGACGAAAGTGTGCAAAAAAAAGACAACAAATTCCAACTCAAACAATTACCAGGTCCAAAAGCAATTACAGGAATGTCGGAAAACCAGTCAATCACAAAGGCAGAAGGATTCGATGAAAATGACAGACCTGACCATGAAATGCTCGGTAAGACAATACCTTGTAAAAAGGAAGGTGTAAAAAAAGACAAACAAGCCAAAAAGAGTATCAAAGAACCGGTCATACCCCCGCCTGAAAATGAGGTGACCAGAGTAACAGGTTATGCCTTTATCGAGTCAGTAATCCAACCACTTGACTATGAACTTAATGAACGTTTTTGGGGCTGGCGTCCCAATGACATTATCAATGTAACAGATAATGTCAATAATATACAATTGGGCATATTGGAAGTTTTGCGTCGGACAGTGGTTGTGCTTGTGCATCGCATTTCACGAACAGGAAGCAATGATACAGTGGATGAAAATCTTGAAAATGCCATGAACTGGCTAATGATAAAAGCAAAGCAATACTGGTTTCCATCACCTGAATCAAAATACAATGAGGCCATTAATGAACTCAAAACATATGTGAATCGGTTGGAAAGAGGACGCGCGCGGTTTTATATCAGAACCGACAATCTCATTCCATTACTGGAACATTATGAAGATTTGTTGGGTGGATGTGATCAAAGTTTGACGATTAAGGAAGATGATGAAGGTCTGGTTACATCATCAAAGGCAGACAATTATTTTTATTATGCACAAGGGGTTGCAATTGCGTTAGGTAGTATTTTCAGGGGCATACGAAAAGATTTTTATGTTACGCTGGAATCAGTTCAAGGGACACAAATCTTGGATGAAGCCATTGAAGCCAGTGATATTGCTGCCAATATTAATCCCTGGATCGTGACTGAAGGCAGTTTAGACAGCGTATTTGCCAATCATCGGGCCAATATTGATCAACCTATTAATCGTATTCGTTTTTATATGAATGTACTGATTAAAACCCTCAAGGGTTATTAATACAAAAATTTAGGAAGGCTCGGAAAATAAGTTCCCCATTTAAAAATGCTTGACTGTTCATGAATATAAAATTAAGCATATGCGTACCAAACTTTTCATTTTTGTTTTTGAACCAGGATTACACTGAAGAAGATGAATAAGATGAAATAAAACACTTTTAATTCATCTTCTTCATCTTCTTCAGTGTAATCCTG
>Ga0272440_1001087_pt1 | contig 22595 bp, 15 predicted proteins | sample SSMMMBAug17_FD_192440 | JGI IMG/M metagenome (GOLD analysis project Ga0272440, IMG submission 192440) | Marine sediment archaeal communities from Little Sippewissett salt marsh, Falmouth, MA, United States - SSM-MMB-Aug17 | ecosystem: Environmental > Aquatic > Marine > Wetlands > Sediment ...
GTTAATCTTTACCCAGGGCGTTGCCCTGGGCTGGTATGTTGCCGCCCTTTCAGGGCTAAGAAAAAAAATGTATACACTTGTAGACCTATCCGATTCGAAGGAATTAAAATTCTTGATAAGCACTTAGCGACTATTTTTTTCTGGTTGAAGTGGAATATCAAATTTTTTCATATATTTCCATACAGCGGTTCGACTGACATTTAGTCTTCGGGCAACTTCAGCTTTATTCCATTGACATTCATTAAGCAGTCCGGTTAGAGATTCTTTAGTGAGATGCTTATTTAAGGGCGAGGAATTGTACTTTTGTATCTGGTGGATATGGGAAGGCATTTGACGTATTTCAACAGGTAAATCCATAATGTCTATTTTATCGTTATTGCATAATACAAAAGCATGTTCGATGGCATTTTTTAATTCTCTGACATTTCCAGGCCAATTGTAGTCCATGAGGACTCTCATTGCGTTTGAATTGATGCCTTTAATATTTTTATTGGTTTGTTTGTTTTGACGTTTGATAAAATCATCAATAAGTAAATGGATGTCCTCTTTTCTTTTTCTTAAGGGCGGGACATTAATGGGAAATACTTTTAAACGATAATATAGATCTTCTCGAAATAATCCTTCATTAACCAGGCTGAAAATATCTCGATGGGTCGCTGCAAAGATTCGGATATCAACCTTTCGTCTTTTGGATTCGCCTACACGTTCAATTTCTCTTTCCTGAATGACACGTAAGAGTTTAATTTGGATATATGGACTGATTTCACCAATTTCATCCAAAAAAACAGTTCCTCCATTGGCTTCTTCAAAACGACCAGTTCGGTCGCGTAGTGCACCGGTAAAGGCCCCTTTCACATGACCAAACAATTCGCTTTCCAGGATTGATTCAGAAAGTGCGGCACAATTGACAATGGTTAAAGGTTTGTTTGCGCGGTCGCTGTTATAATGAATGGCGCCGGCAACAAGTTCTTTTCCAGTACCACTTTCCCCTGAAATAAATATGTTGGCATGACTTGATGCTGCCGCTTTTATTGATTGAAAGACTTCCTGCATGACATGGCTTTTACCAATGATATTACCAAATCGATACATTTCGCCCAGGCGTAAGGATGCATTTTCCTCTTTTTTACGTGTGGCTTCTAATTCAGTCATATCAGTAATCGTTTCAACAACACCAATGGCTTTGTTTTGGTTATCCATAACCACGCGGGCACTTTTTAAAATGGGAACAAAATATCCTTCTTTATGTTTAAGGCGGCATTCTTTTAGATCAAATGCGTCTTGAGTAAAAATACCGCATTGCTCTATATTTGATGGGCATTTTTTGCCAAAACAGTTGTCAAATTTAAGTATTGTACAGCTTTTGCCAATAACTTCCTCGGCTGAAAAACCAGAAATTCGATACATGGATGGATTCCATGTCGTAATATTCCCATTGCTGTCTAAAGTAAAAACGCCCTCTGCTATTGAATCAAGTAAAAGGCTGGCAAATTCATTTGCTGGTAATGGATATTGATGCTGGCTGATAATTCTTCTCCCTCATAAATTTAGATACCATGCCCTTTTAAACGTTTCAGCAGTATTTCAAAATAATCATTTTTCATCTGATAACGTTTAAGGCCGCATTCAGAAAGCGCATTTTCAAACTGATTGGTATGATAGTTATTTTCATCAACCAGATAATATTCAAGATCTTGAAAAGCCTGCGCAAAAACATGAAGTTTTGAAGCAGTTTCATCAGAAAAAGAGGTTTGAAGTACTTCTCGCCATTCTGGCAATGGCAATGATCGAGATACCATTTTATGCGCAAGCAGCATATCAAAGACTTTTTGTACTGGAAAAGGATGATTCTCTACGATATTAAACACTTTTCCAAGTAAATTCTCTTTTTCCGCAAATGTAACGAGACTTTTTACGAGAAAATCAACTGGTGTCATTTCAAAACCCCAGGATACAGGGGATGGGACACATTGAATATGCATGCATGTATTGAGCAGCATGGTTTGAAAATCATTGGCATTGTATGCGCCAGTTTTATGATGATGACCAATGTTTCCTGGACGATAAATACAGACAGGTAACCCTCTTGAAATTGCCATCCAAACCATTTTTTCTGCAACCCATTTGGCCTGTTCATATCCTCCAAGTAAGTGATCTGCATAGATATCAATATGTTGATTTTCGCAACAATTTTCATTTTTCCCAATAAATATACCATTTGTTGAGATATAATGGACGGGTTTGGTATGATGCATACTTGCCAGACGAAGTATTTCATGCGTTCCATTAACAATTGATGGTTTCATGACTTTATAGGAATACACATAATTCACTAACGAACCGCAATGAAAAATGATATCAATTTCATCCGCTAGAACTGAAAAATCGTTTTTTGACAGACCAAACTCGGGAAGTGTAAGATCTCCAACAACTGGTATAATTCGAGAAGCGATATCCGGTGAATCAAGATCATAATTATACAAGGTATTGCGTATACGCTGCATGGCCTGTTGGGTGTCTTTTTGTCGGGTTCGTACCAAGCAATATACTTTAGTTGTTGGAAATCTGCGCAAAAGTTCTTCCAAAAGAAACGCGCCAAGATATCCTGTCGCACCAGTAAGAAATACTGAACCTGCATTCTGAATAGGGATAAACGCATTCTTTGATGGCACCCTTATGGCAGGATCAAGATAAGCATCGGACTTGATAGATACAGATACCGAAGAATCATTTGGGCCATTATGGAAAAAATCAATTAACTGGGACACAGTGGGATGTTCATAAATATCTTTGACCAATATTTTCTTTTTATAAATGCGTTTGATCATTGGAAGTAACTGAACAGCTAATAATGAGTGGCCCCCAAATTCAAAAAAATTATCCTGATTGGTTATGGTGCCCTGTGACAGTTTTAGAACAGATTCCCAAAGTTTTCGCATAACTGCGCGTTGTTCATCATGAGAAGCAGACTTTTTCAATTCAATCGTATCAGGTGAAATACTTTTTAATTTCCTGGGTGCTTTTAGTGATCGTGTATCTACTTTTCCACTCACTGGATTGATGGGAATCCGATCAAGGATAACATAAGCGCCCGGGATCATGAAATGCGCAAGATGTGGTTTGAGATGTCTGGTTAATTCAGGACAGGTAGCTGTTTCAGAATCAATAGTCCAGCAAAAATTTTCATCTGGAACAATATAGGCAATTAATCGCTTATCTTCACCTTCATCACCTTCAGTAATGACCGCACATGCTTTAACATGCGCATGGGATAACAATGCTTCTTCAATCATACCAATATGCACACTATACCCTCTGATTTTGACCATGAAATCACATCGTCCACATATTTCAAGAGTGTTATTCTCATGAAGAATAGCAAGATCACCAGTTTTAAAGTAACGTTCGTTGTTAATGGTCACAAATCTTTCCTGGGTTAAATGCGGCTTGTTTAAATAGCAAAGTGCCAGACATTCGCCCCCAATGTACAATTCTCCACGATTGCCTTTTGGAAGAAAAATACCATTTGCGTCCATCACTTTTATTTTGGCATCAGGCATGGGTTTTCCAGCAAGACATATATTTGATGCTGGCAGTCTGGTTTGACGCATATCTTCTAATGAAACATCATGGGTTTCACTGATACTGTATAAATTGTACAGGGCGATTGATTTTGGCATTAAATCAAGCGCCATTTGCAATAATTTTCCTGTCACCACCTCACCATTGAGCCAGATCGTGTTTACTGTTGCAAATTTTTCCCGAATTTGTTCAGGAGATGACAATAACATGATGGTTTCAAACAGAGAGGGTGTAAACAAAACCTCTGTTATTTGATTACTGGCAAGATAGTTCAGCAAGGGTTCAGGGTCATAGATAATATTGTCAGGTATGACAAAGCTTGCGCCGCCTCTTAAAAGCGGTCGCAAGCATTCCCATACAAAAAAAATATTGCAGGCGACGCGCTCACCAGGGGCATAATCTTTTATTTCATATCTCCAGTAATAGGAATTCACCGCCCCCCTATGTGGTGCCACAATACCTTTGGGTTCGCCTGTCGTGCCTGATGAGTAAACAATATAAGCAGGATGATCCAGTGTCATATCGGGAAAGGTGTAGATATCATCATTGTTGACATAATCATTTAATTCAGGCTTTATGGACATATATGCGTTGAGGCCGATATCCTGTAATCGCTTTTCATGATGGGGTTGGGTTAGAATCACAACAGATTGGGTTTCTTTTACAATATGTTCAATCAGGCGGTCAGGATATGCCATATCCAATGGTAAATATGCACCGCCTGCCTTGAGAATTGAAATCAGCGCGATAATATAATCCGCACTTTTATCCATAAAGATCGAAACAGTTGAATTGCAAGAAACGCCTTTGTTCTTTAAATACAAAGCAAGGATATCAGTCTGACGATCCAGATTTTCATAAGTTAGTGGCCGAGTAACATCAGCAACAGCAAGGGCTTCAGGTGTTTTTTGAACTTGCTGACAAAATAATTCATGCAGACAAGCCGGGGTAAAATTCATATACTCTCCTGATTGTGCTAATAGGGCGTTGGTGTGTTTCCATCCAGATAGCTAAAAAGTCTGGGCGTTGAACCATTCTTTGTCAATGAACGAAATGGCGCATAGTCGGAGCGGCTGGTGTCAAAGCCATTTAAATAATGGGCATTCATTAAATGTCCCCAGGCATCTTTGCGCACGTACATATGGCCATCAATGCGAATGTTCCACAATTCCTTTCTTGGAGATAACATCCCCAATCTTGCAACAAGATCATTTCCATTGGCAAAGTTCTCAATATAAGGAACCGAATGGCTGGTTTTTGTTTCCATCCCTTGAATATATGTCATATTGTCTGCACAGTTTGCAAATAAATACATTTCAAGCTTTTTCATGTTTTCAAAAGGTTTTACGTAATTTTGCCCACTGTCCTCTACCAGTGATCTTAAAATATTGGCAGAAATGATTGTGCCTTGAGAATGACCAATTAATACGACCCTTTCAATCTTTGGATCGTTCAGTGCCTTAGATATGGGAGTTAGCGCTTTTTGAGCCGGACTCATACTACGTTTCCACCTTTTGCCAACAGCACATTCAAGAAGATCGACAAAAATACTGTCTGTAGGATTTTGAATCCCTACAATACGTCGATGAAATAACGCATTCAAGTATTTGCAATTCATTTTTGCCATCTCTGTGTTGGTTGCAATGCCATTGATAAAAAACCATGCTTCATTTGGATAATTATCATCACCTGCCTGAGAGTTTTCAGGATAGCAGAAAACGTGGGTTTCTTTCAAAAACAAGGTTTCTGGAATGGGCAACCAATCAATATAATGATAAGGAATGGGTATGGGAAGAAATGATATTTCTTCTAAATAACTCAATATTCTGGTTAATTCTTTAGGATCGAAAAATGTATACTCAGAATATGGATGATAAGGCGGAATCAATTGTTTTGGTGATCCCATAATAGAAAAAATATGATTTGGGGGGATAAATCTTGAGGCATCCAAAACTGAGCCCAAAAGTTTGATTGTGTTCAAAAATGGCATACTTGATCTCCTGTTAAGTAAAATTTTGTATGTTATTTTTGGCGATTGTTTTTGAACCACCATTGATCATTTGCATAAACCGGATCATAGGCAAGTGCTTTACCATTGACTACAATAATCGGCGCCATTTGCATTTCATCAGGCTCATGCAGCAAACGATCACAGGTCATGATCCATCCCATAAAAAAACCATGCTTTTTAAAACATTGTAAGCTGTAATTGGAACAGGATGGATACATCGGGCATTTGTTTCCATCAAAAACTGATATAAATCGTTGATAGAAACGTACAAAAAAAGATGCAGGCGATTGATCTTGTTTGATCTCTTCTGTTTCACAAAAAGCTTTGGAAATATAAGCATTCTGCCCTAAGACAGCTGCCCATATTCCCAAAATAATAAAAATTTTATTAGTTGCCAACAATAAACTCCACACTTTCAATAATGTTTTCATCAGGACCTAAAACAAGTACCTGCCAATTACCCACCATAGATGGTGAAATCATTTTTGAGCTGTAAGTGCGCCATTGTGTCCCACCAATATCTAAAGGCACACGTGCAATTTCAGCATTTTCATAGAACCACACATGGTATATTTGTGTTGGGGGTGCCTCAACATTGACAATTTTTGTAAAACAATACAATTTCCCCACATAGGCATCAAAGCTGGAATCGGCTTCTATGGGGGCCAAATCAATAACATCTTTGCAAACATGAATCTGATTCACATCAATTGCAAAGCTTTGTCCATTAAAAAACCCTGCAAATATAAAGAGGGCTGACAATAAGAGTGCTTTTTTCATTACAAATTCTCCATTTTTTTTTAGAGGTTAAAGTTAATTATCCTTAATTTAATCGTAACAAAGCTTTCTTGTCAAGACGAATTTCAAATGTTTTTGAATGGAATAAATAACCTGCTAATTTTTATTGGGATCGTTTTTGTTCGTTTTTTTTGAGTGTGTTACGTCTCTATGATCATTCAGTTGCCAAATTTTGAAATTTTGGTATAAGAATGAGCAATAAGGAAATTATTGAAAATTGATAGAATCAGAATTCTCAGAATTATTTCGTTTTTAATCTGAGAGTTCTGATTTTAAAAAAGGATTAACAATGCAATAAAAAAAGGGTTTAACAATGCAATATCCATTATCAGAAATAATTGGTCATCCTGACCTGTTTGTCGGTCGAAAAAAAGAATTCGCCATACTTGATAAATGGTTAAAACTGATTCCAGACAGGCTTGGAAAATCCAAGGTTTTGTTTTCTCGCAGAAAAGGCGGAAAGACTGCACTGGTTCAAAGATTATTTAATCGTGTATGGAATGAAAATGGCAGGGTCATCCCCCTTTTTTTTAGTATCACTGATAAACATATCTGGTTACCAGATTTTGCCATTGCTTATTATCGAACATTTGCTTCGCAATACATTTCTTTTCTTGATAGAAATGAAAGTCTGGTTGAGTTCCCCCTTACTTTAAATGACATTCTGGATTATGGAAAAAAGAATTCAATTGATGCTTTAGTGCGGGATGTCAAATTTATTCTTGAAGCAAAAAAAGACCAGTTTTATGATTCAATGTGGGATACCGCCTGTTCCGCTCCCAAGCGATTTGCCGCATTCTATGATATACGTTTTCTGGTCATGATTGATGAATTTCAATATTTATCTAAATTTATTACCGTTGATCATCAAAAAAAAATCCCTGACAAAACAATGCCAGGAAGCTATCACCATCTGTCAGAATCCAAAATTGCCCCCATGTTAATTACAGGTTCCTATGCAAACTGGCTGAGCAGTCTCATTCATATCTACCTTGATGGCAGACTTGCCCCACACTACTTTAAGCCATATCTTGCACCTGATGAAGGTCTTGAAGCGGTAAAAGCCTGTTCCAGATTTTACAATCAGAAAACAAACCGGCAATCACAACAACAAATTAATGAATTATGCCAGTCTGATCCATTTTTTATTTCATGCGTCATTCAAAGTGACTATGAGAATAAGGATTTACTTACCGAGAAGGGGGTTATCGAAACTGTAAACTATGAAATTACCCATCGATATTCCGGCATGTCGATCACCTGGCAGGAATATATTGATCAAACCCTTGATAATATCAACAGCATTCATGCCAAACGCATATTGCTGTACATGAGCCAGAATCCCAACCGCGTGTGGATTCCAAGAGATCTGGTACAGGCACTTCACCTGGATATGTCTGAGAGGGAAGTGCTTGAGCGTTTAAAAAGCCTGGAAAAGGCGGATTTGATTGAACGTGGCAATGCAAATATTGAATACAAAGGTCTTAACGATGGCACCCTTCATCTGGTCCTTCGCAGCCGGTTTGGTCGTGAAATTGAAGATTTTGATCCAGACATTCGGAATGATTTCAGAAAAACACTTGATGAAATGAATGCTGAAATCGAGAAATTGAAATCAGATAAAGATTCTATATCAAAAGAATTTAATACCTTAAAAGGTCAATATGCTGAAGATCGACTGGCAAATACGTTTCGAAGTAAAAAGCGTTTTTCATTACTGGAATTTTTTACAAATGTTTTCTACACAGGACGATTGAATATTGTTGATGTGCGCACCCGATATATTTTTCAAAGGGCTGATGGCAAAAATATGGAAATAGATATCAAAGCAGAATCCAGTTGTGGTCGGGTGGTTCTGGTTGAAGTCAAAAACTGGAAGAAAAAAGTTGGCGTAAATGTAATCAGGGATTTTGTTGAAAAAGTAACAATTTTTAGACGCCTGTATTCAAATAAAGATCCGCTTCCATGTGTGTGGGCAAAGAATGGATTTAGTAAGAATGCAATTCAAATGTGTGAGCGACATGGGATTGGGATGGCAACAGACAATACGATCGTATCTTAGGGATCTTCGGAAGATTTACAAAAAGGCGCATTCCCAATTAAAAGAAAAAATTTTATCAAACAAAAATCCATGATAACATTGACATACCATTTTTTTTAAGTTATTTTGAATGAATCAATGAAATGGAAAACATGAAATAACATACCATTTAAGAAAGAATGCAATAGTAATTAATTATAATAATATCAGGAGGAAAGAGTGTCATTAGAACAATCCATCACAAAAATTGCAACAGCCGCACGTCAAGCTTCACGAAAAATGGCTGTTTGTTCAACACCGAAAAAAAATCAAGTCCTTGAAACCATTGCTGAAAAACTGATCTCGCACAAAGGAGAAATTCAATCCCAAAATGAAAAAGATCTGGTTTATGGTCGTGAAAAAGGGCTGTCAAATGCAATGATTGATCGACTCACGTTATCTGATAAGGTGATTGACAGTATGGTTCAAGGCTTAAAAGAAGTTGCACAACTGCCTGATCCAGTGGGCACAATTCAAAATGCGTATGTTAGACCCAATGGACTTCAAGTGGCACGTATCAGAATTCCACTGGGCGTTATTGGCATTATTTATGAATCACGTCCAAATGTGACGATTGATGCTGCGGCTTTATGCTTAAAAGCAGGTAACACCATCGTGTTACGCGGTGGGTCTGAAGCGTATCATTCAAACATGATATTAACACAAATGATTTATCAAGCGCTTGAAGAATGCGGTTTGCCAGGTGAGGCGGTTCAGTATATTCCAACACGAGATAGAGAGGCTGTAAAATTAATGCTTGCTCAGGAGGAGAATATTGATCTTATTATCCCACGCGGTGGTGAAGGTTTAATTCGCTTTGTGGTTCAAAATTCTACAATTCCTGTTTTAAAACACTATAAAGGCGTCTGCCATGTTTATGTTGATGAAGGTGCGGATCTATCCATGTCTGAAAATATCTGTTTTAATTCAAAAGTACAACGACCCGGTGTTTGTAATGCCATGGAAACCATGCTGGTTCATGCATCAATTGCCAATACTTTTCTTCCTGCAATGGCACGCCATTTCTTTGATTTTAATGTGGAATTACGTGGATGTCCCAAAACATGTGAAATTGTTCCAGAAGCGCAGTCTGCATCAGAAGATGATTGGGGCGCTGAATTCCTGGATTTAATTCTTGCTGTCAAAATTGTTGAAAACATTGATGAAGCCATTGCGCACATTGATCGTTACAGTTCAAATCATACTGATGCCATTGTCACTTCAGACTACGCACGTGCGAGAAAATTTGCCAATGAAGTGGACTCCTCAGTGGTTTTGATCAATGCTTCAACCCGATTCAATGATGGCGGCCAATTAGGTCTTGGGGCTGAAATTGGAATCAGCACTTCAAAATTGCATGCATTTGGACCAATGGGCGCTGAAGAACTTACCGGAACAAAATTTGTTGTGATGGGGGAAGGACAAATTCGGGAGTAAACCTGATTGATGAATCATTTGGGAATATTTGGAGGTACATTCAATCCAATTCATTTTGGCCATTTACGCGTGGCGGTTGAAATTTTGGAAGATTTTCAATTGGAGAAAGTCATCTTTATTCCATCTGCTCAACCGCCGCACAAACCCCAATCAAATATTGCCAGTGCTTTGGACCGACTTTACATGACACAGCAAGCCATTCAATCTTATCCATTATTTGAATGCTCAACAATTGAAGTACAACGCCAGGGGATATCGTATACAATTGACACCATCCATGAATTACGAAAATTATATCCTCAAGATGTTCAATTCTATTACTTAATTGGCAGGGATGCTTTTTTTGCCATTCATACATGGAAATCTTTTGAACGTTTGTTTGAAGAACTACCTTTTATTGTGATGTCTCGTCCAGAAATCTCTCATAATTATTTAGAAAGTAACAACTTTATTCAATATATTCAACAAACAATTTCAAAAGACTACAGGTATTCTCAACAAGACACATGTATGATTCATCCCCAAAAAAAAACGATTTATAGTTCTTTGGTAACTGCGTTGGATATATCTTCAAGCAAAATAAGAACATTTTTAACAAAAGGTAAATCAGTTAAATATTTATTGCCTGATGTTGTATATGAATATATTATTGATAAAAATTTATATCAATCAAGGAATTATTATGACCAAAAATGATTTTGAACCTTCCATAATACCATACATAGATGCGTTATTAGAAAGAAAAAGTATTAATCCAGTATACTTGGATATCAGTGGCTTAACCTCTTATGCTGATTCATTATTGATCAGCAGCGCACGATCCAATCGTCAGGTGAAGGCCATTGCCGAACATATAGAACGAACGTTAAAAAAACAAAAAATTAAGATACTTCACCTTGAAGGAATGAGTGAGGGACATTGGGTTTTGATGGATTATGGTGATGTGATCATCCATATTTTTTATGAACCTGAACGTAGTTTTTATGATTTAGAAGGCTTGTGGGGTGATGTTGATCCAGTTAATTTAGGAGATTTCGAAATATAAGTTCCTCATTTCAGAAAGAGTTAATTCTATTCTTTTTGAACCAGGATTACACTGAAGTCTTTTTTCTTATAAGGATGAATACCTATGAAACATTACCTGGTTACTGCATCAGAAATGCAGAAAATGGATAAAGAAACAATCGAAACATTCGGACTTCCCGGAATTGTTCTCATGGAAAATGCCGGTAGGTCTTCAGTAGATTCTTTTATGTCGCATTGTTCTGATATACATGATAAACGTATTGGTATTATTGCTGGAAGTGGTAACAATGGCGGCGATGGTTTTGTTATGGCACGTTATTTTATATCAGCCGGTATGGATGTTATTGTTTTTTTAATGGCAAACAATGAGAAATTATCTGGTGATGCGCTGTTCAATTATGAACGCTTAATGAAAATGAATGCAAAAGTTATCGAAATGCCAGATGAAACATCTCTTGACTCCCGGTATCGGATATTGAACACGCGAAATGTATGGATTGATGCTTTATTAGGTACAGGTTTACGTTCCGAGGTGCGTGGCCGCTACAAAAAAATTATAAACTTTCTCAACGATTCAGAGCATTTTGTATTTTCTGTTGATATTCCATCAGGCCTTCATGCAGATAATGGGAATATTTGTGGTGTCGCTGTGAAAGCTGATGCGACGATCACCTTTGGTCATCAAAAAATAGGCTTGGCAATGCCAACAGGTGAAAAGCATTGCGGTACGCTTTCAATCGCTGATATCGGCATTCCCCCACAGATTACAGAATCCATTGCACCAAATCATTACTTATTGATGCCAAAAACATTGGATCTCGATTTTTATCAACGTCCTTCATCAGCACACAAAGGAACAACCGGTCATGTGTTTGTTATTGGCGGATCACTCGGGAAAACAGGTGCCTGCATAATGACATCCCTTGCAGCCATGCGAATCGGAAGCGGTCTGGTTACATTGGGCATTGCAGCATCATTAAATTCAATCTGTGAATCCCATTTAATTGAAGCCATGACATTGCCATTAACAGAAGAAAGCCCTGGTATTCTGGGATCAAGCGCTTTTGATGTTATTATGCGTGAATCAGAAGGCAAAAAGTGTATTGCCATTGGACCAGGCATGGGAACCGCACTTACAACTGAAAAACTTGTTCTAAAGCTGATTCAGGAAACAACCCTTCCAATGATTATTGATGCCGATGCCCTCAACGTTCTTTCTGGCAATACTGAATACCTTCACAAAGCAAAAAACATACATATTTTAACGCCCCATCCCGGGGAAATGGCACGATTAACAGGACTTTCAACAAAAGAGATTCAGGCAGATCGCATTAGATTATCTCGACATTTTGCAAAATCACATAATGTCATCCTGGTTTTAAAAGGTGAAAGAACGATCATTGCGCATCCTGATGGCAGGATCGCGATCAATACAACCGGAAATCCAGGGATGGCATCTGGTGGAATGGGTGATGTTTTAACTGGAATCATTGCAGGACTCATTGCGCAAAGTACAAGTATTGAAAATGCTGTAGAAACCGCTGTGTATATTCATGGCATGGCGTCAGATCTTTTGCACAGTAGAATGGGCGAAATTGGTTTTGTTGCCAGTGATCTCATCAAGATTTTACCTTATACCCTTAATGAATGTGTATCAGAGTCGAGGAAAAATGAATAATACCATATCACAAGAAATGATTCAGGATGCTGAAAATTTTGATCAGTCAAACATATCAAAAGAGTTACCATTGCTGCCGGTTCGGGATATCGTTCTTTTTAGAAATATGTTACTGCCCATTTTTGTGAGTCATGACAAAACAAAAGTGGCTGTAAAAAAAGCTGCACAAGAATTCAATTTATACATTTTTGTTGTCACACAAAAAAATCCAGAGCAGGAGAAACCCTCAAAAAAAGATCTTTTTCGTGTCGGCACAGTGGCAAAAATACTCAGATTTATACAACTACCCGATGGGCGAATCAAAATCTTTATTCAGGGAATCATGCAGGCTAAATGGAAAAAAATATACAGCCAGGATGATTGCAACATGGCGAAACTCGAATGGTTAACCAGACCTGATGATGAAAGTTCAAGCATTGAAACACAAGCGCTTATGAGGAATGTCAAAGAAAACAGTGCGGAAATATTAACATTCCATGGGGACTATTCTGATGATGCAGCTTCTATTCTTGATAATATCCAATCACCAGGTAAGCTGGCTGATTTGGTGGCTGCCAATTTGCAACTCAAAATTGATGATGCCCAGGAATTGCTGGAAATCTCAGATTCGGTTGAGCGATTAAAAGAAGTAAATCGTTTATTGGCCAAAGAAGTTGAATTGTCTGCTGTTCAGGCAAAAATTCAGGATGATGTTCAGTATGAAATGTCCAAAACACAACGTGATTATTATTTGCGAGAACATCTTCAAGCAATATATAAAGAGCTTGGTGAGCCGGATGAATTTTCGATTGAAATTGAAGAATACGAAAAAAAGATAAAGAAAAGCAAATTGCCTAAGGAAGCAGATCGCGAGGCCAATAAACAACTCACACGCCTTGATCAGATGCAGTTTGATGCTGCTGAAGCCTCCATTGTGCGTACATATCTGGACTGTATTTTGGAACTTCCCTGGAATAAAAACACAAAAGACATGCTGGATATTCCCTATGCAAAAAAAATTTTGGATTCTGAACATTATGGTTTGGATAAAGTAAAGGATCGTATTCTTGAATATTTGAGTGTTCGTAAACTCAACCCAAAAATGAAAGGGCCTATTTTATGTTTTATTGGGCCGCCGGGTGTAGGAAAAACATCCTTGGGGAAAGCCATTGCACGTGCCATGAAACGAAAATTTGTCCGAATTTCACTGGGAGGCATTCGCGATGAGGCTGAAATACGCGGACATCGAAGAACTTATCTTGGTGCAATGCCTGGTCGGGTGATTCATGGTATTCGTCAGGCAAAAACCATGAACCCGGTATTCATGATGGATGAAGTAGATAAACTGGGCCTGGATGTTCGGGGTGATCCATCATCTGCCTTGCTTGAAGTACTTGATCCTGAGCAAAATTCTACTTTTAGCGATCATTATTTGAATATTGACTTCGATTTATCAAAAGTCATGTTTATTATGACAGCAAACATCAGTGAAGATATTCCATACGCACTCCTTGACCGAATGGAACAAATTGACATGCCTGGCTATACTCAGGAAGAAAAAGAAATGATTGCCAAAAATTTTTTGATCCCCAGACAAAAAAAAGAAAATGGTTTATCCAGACGTAAAATAACCATATCTGATGGCGCTTTAATGCTCATGATGACCGAATATACTGATGAAGCCGGTGTGCGAAATCTTGAAAGGGAAATCGGTCGGATATTTCGGAAAATTGCCCGAAAAATAGCTGAAAACAAAAATGGCCATTTTCGGATCACACGTCAAAATATTCATACCTATCTTGGGCCGCCCAAATATATTTCAGAATTTGAACAGGATCATAATGAAATTGGTGTGACAACTGGCCTGGCATGGACCTACACCGGTGGGGAACCCTTATATGTTGAAGCTTCTGTCGTGCATGGCAAAGGAGAAATAGAGATGACAGGTCAATTAGGTGATGTCATGCAGGAATCCGCTAAAGCAGCCATGACATATGCCCGGGCAAATTTTAAACGATATAAAGTTAAACGAACATTTTTTGAGCATCATGATTTTCATATACACGTTCCAGCAGGCGGTGTTCCTAAAGATGGCCCCTCAGCCGGAATTGCCATTGCAACGTCAATTATTTCAATTTTAACTAAACGAAAAGTTAAAAGAGATATTGCAATGACCGGGGAAATTTCTCTGAGAGGCAGGGTGCTTCCGGTAGGCGGATTGAAAGAAAAGGCGATTGGAGGGCTTAGGGCAGGGGTAAAAACGATTATTCTTCCTAAAAAAAATCAAAAAGATCTGGCTGAAATTTCGATACAGGCCAAACAAAAATTAAAATTTGTGTTGGTATCTCACATGGATGAGGTTATTGATCTTGTTTTAGAGTAAAGCAGATGGTGCAACACAATTTTGGGCATCCTTCATATTCCAGTTAACACTTTTTTTGGACGATTTGTCTTATGTAGAGACGCACGGCAGTGCGTCTCCGAGCAGAGAAAGGGCAAACATTTTTTGGTTCTTAATTTCAAAGCATCGATAGACCTTTCTTCGCTCGGAGACGCACTGGTATGTTGCCGCCCTTTCAGGATAAGAAAAAAAATGTATACACTTTTACTTGACCAAATACCAATATCCAAAATGGGGAACTTATTTTCAGAGTATTCTTAACAATATCATTCCCGCCCATAAGGGTGGAAATTGAATGGAGGCAGCATGCAATATCCTTTAACCGAAACCATTGGCAATCCAGATTTATTTGTCGGTCGTCATGAAGAATTTGAGCGTTTGAATGAATGGTTGGAATTTATTCCTGAAAGACTCTCCATGTCAACTGTCATACTTGCCAGAAAAAAAAGCGGTAAAACTGCAATTTTAGAGCGGGTGTTTAACCAGGTCTGGTCCAATAAAGCATTGGGAGTTATTCCATTTTTCATTCGAATGAGTGATATAGATATATGGATCAAACAGTTTGCACTTAATTACTACCAGATATTTGCCTCTCACTATATTTCCTATTTTGAAAGAAATGAACGTTTCGTCATGAAATTGCTGTCATTTGATGAAATAAGAGAATATGGTGTGGCCAACAATATAGATCTTCTGGTCAGGGATGTTGATTGGATTCGTCAATATGAAAAAAAAGACAGTAATTCCGGTGCAATATGGGAGGTGGCATGCTCAGCGCCGCACCGCTTTTCATCTATATACGATCAGCGAATTCTGGTTATTATTGATGAATTTCAATACTTGAACAACCATATTTATACTGATAAAAATCTTAAATATAAGAATAAATCCATGCCGGGCAGTTTTCACAGCCTGGTTGAATCCAAACTCGCGCCAATGCTTGTGAGCGGCTCATATGTAAGCTGGATCATCAGGATTATGGCCGAATATTTAGAAGCCGGTCGTCTGGATAAATTTTTTATTTCTCCTTATTTAAGCAAAGAAGATGGCTTGCAGGCAGTTTACAAATATGCAGAACATTATCGCCGCCCCATCATGAATCAAACTGCTGAGCAAATAAATGCGCTTTGTATGTCTGATCCATTCTTTATCTATTGTGTTGTCAAAAACAGTAAAAAAAGTGCCTTGCTTACATCAGATGGTGTCATTGATACCGTCCATCAAGAACTGACAGGAAGATATTCCAGAATGTCCGGGACATGGGCAGAATACATTAATAAAACAATTGCAAAAATAAATGATAAATGTGCCAAAGATATATTACTTCATCTTTGTAAGCACAATGATCAGACCTGGACACCCCAAGATCTGAAAAACAAACTGAATATCGATTTGACAACAAAAGAAATTCATGAACGACTGGAACTTATGCTTGATGCTGATCTGATTGAAGATGGCGGTTCAGATATACGTTATAAAGGTTTAACAGATGGAACATTGTATCTGGTTTTACGTCATCGATTTGAAGAAGAAATCAGAAATCATCATCCGGACTTTAAAACAGATTTCCAAAAGCAGATTGATTTATTACACGAAGAAAAACAATCGCTGCAAGGAAGACTGAACCAGCTTGTCGGTAAGTTTGCAGAGTATCAACTGGCAACTGATATGCGCACACGTAAAAAATTTCCATTAACTGTCTATTTTTCTGGCGTAAAAGAAACCAAAGCGTTGAACATTACTGATGTGCGCATTCAGGTTGTTTTTCAACGACCCGATGGAAAAAAAATGGAAATGGATATTATAGCAGAATCCGACTGTAAACGTGTTGTATTAATAGAAGTTAAAAAATGGAAAACAAAAGTTGGTGTACAGGTTATCAGAGATTTTTTGGAAAAAGTTGAAATTTATAGCTCGCTTCATAAAAATAAAAAAATATGCCCGGCTTTTTTATCCATTGGCGGGTTTAGTGCCCATGCTAAAAAATTATGCAGGCAGCATAAAATTGGAATGGCTGAAACGATTAATTTTTTATTATAGCAATTGATCGCATCGGTCTATAAGTTTTGGTATTTTTCAATAACCGAGGATAAACATATGTCCTTCGTATGTTTATCCTCGAAGAAAGGTTGATCAATACTCTTATTAACCGGCAGATTTATCAGCATATTTTTCCTTAATGGCTAAAATCTCCTCCTTATTCTCCACAAACAAATCCACAATTTCTGGATCAAAATGCAGGCCTTTTTCCTTGATTAACAGATTAATGGCATCTTCAACAGACCATGATTTTTTGTATGGGCGAACAGAGGTTAAGGCATCAAAAACATCTGCCACTGCTGCGATTCTGCCTTCAAGGGGAATATCGGTTCCAGCGAGACCATTTGGATACCCAGTGCCATTCCATTTTTCATGATGGGTTAATGCAATCTTTTCAGCCAATCGACATAAATCGGAATCTATATCTGAAAGGAGTGCTGCCCCAATTGCAGAGTGCGTTTTGATCACTTCAAATTCTACCTTATCCAGTTTTCCGGGCTTAAGCAAAATATTATCAGAAATACCTATTTTTCCAATATCATGCACAGCACTGGCGTGCTGCAACTGATCACATTCTTGCTCACTCATCCCCATTGCTTTGCCTAAAATACGTGAATAATGGCTCATGCGTAAAATATGCATGCCAGTCTCATTATCTCTGTAATCCGCAGCGCGTGCAAGTCTCTTGATTGTTTCATAATGGGCGCCACGTAATTCATCAAGTGCATTATTCAATTTGCTTGTGCGATCTGCAACAGCCTGTTCCAAATTGTCTTGAAGACGTTTTAGTTCTGTATGGGTCTTAATTCGGGATATCAGTTCGGCATGATTGAATGGCTTGGATATATAATCCACAGCGCCCAGATTAAATCCGGTAACAATATCTTCTGGTTCCGCTTTTGCGGTTAAAAAGATAATTGGAATGGAACGTGTTTTAGGATCGCTCTTCAAAATTGTGCACACTTCAAAACCACTCATTTCAGGCATCATTACATCCAGTAAAATGAGATCTGGTTTATTTTTTTCAATTATTTTCATGGCAGCTTTTCCATTGTCTGCTGTGATGATTGGATAATTTTCAAGTAATAGTCTTTTTTTCAGTATTCTAAGATTCACTGGTTGATCATCGACAGCAAGGATCGTAGGAATTTTTTTCATAATATTTTCCTTCAATTGATAATTTATTGTAATGTTTCTGGTTCCCACGCTCCAGCGAAACCAGAGTAGGTTTCAGCGTACATTCATTCTCCAATGCCCTGAATGCAATTTGAAAATGAAGCAAGCGTTTCTTCAATTTTTTCAATTTCAAAACTTTCAGCATACTCCAAAAGTATCTTTGCATAGTGAACGAGCTGTGTTGCATGATGCTTTTGTGCCAGATCAATTAATTGCTGTGCAAATGAATTAATCTCATCAATATCTATGGCGCCTGTCAGGGATTCCCATTGCGGCATCATTTTCGTTTCTAGCTCTTGTATCAGTGCTTCTGGTTCAATTACTTCTGATAAAACGTTTTGTGCGTTTGAAGCCTCTTTATATCTCGTGTTCAAAGAAATTTGGGTTTGTTCAGAAATTGTTGGATCAGTTTTTAAATAACAACTTAATCTTTCAAAAAGATTTCTGATATTCACTGGTTTCATCAGATAGGCATTAAATCTTTTCTTTTCTTTTTTTTGATCATCTGATGATCCGGCAGTCAGGGCAATAACAGGTATATTCTTTATTACTGGATCATTTCGAATATGCGCTAATGCTTCATAACCATCCATCACAGGCATTTTGATATCCATCAGGATAACATCAGGAATGTGCTGTTTTGCCAGTTCAACGCCTTCCTGGCCATTTGTGGCTTCCAAAATTCCAGCTTTTGTTTTTAAAAAAAACGATTTTAAAAGCAGCCGATTACTTTCAACATCATCAACAATGAGAACTGTTGCTTTTTCGAAAGAATAATGCTTGAAATCAAGCGTGTTTTCTAAAACCAGGGATTCTGGATGAACAGGTAAAACTTCAATATTTCGTAATGTGATTTCAAAAATACTCCCCTTACCGGTTTCACTTTTTACACGAATCTCACCATTCATCATGTGAAGTAAATGCCGGGTGATTGAAAGTCCAAGCCCTGTTCCTCCATATTTCTTTGTACTCTGAGAATCTTGTTGTTTGAATGCCTCAAATATCGCCTCCAGTTGATCCTTTTCAATACCTATACCAGTATCTTCAATAGAAATCAATAGATCAATACGATCCGTGTTATTTGGGTTTAAATTTTCTGCTTTTATTTTGATATACCCTTTTTCTGTAAACTTTAACGCATTGCCAACAACATTAATCAAAACCTGGCTGAGTCGAACTTCATCCAACAGAAGTGACCTGGGTATTCCGGGATCAATCTCCAGAATAAAATCAATCTGCTGTTCTTTCTTTTTAAACATAAACATTTTTTTGATTTCATCAAAAATGACATGCGGATTTACTGGCGCTTGCTGAATTTGCAGCTTACCTGCCTCGATTTTGGACAGATCCAGGATATCATTAATAATTTGAAGTAAATTTTTTCCAGCCGACCGGATGGATTCGATATAACTTTTTTGCGTTTTATCTGTGACAACAGAATACAATAAGTCGCTAAAACCAATAACTGCATTCATTGGGGTTCTGATTTCATGGCTCATATTGGCAAGAAAAATACTTTTGGCACGATTGGCATCCTCAGCTTTTAATTGTGCTTCTTTCAGGGTATTTGTTCTTCTTGTCAGCAGGTTTTCAACTTCTTTTTGTCGGGTAATATCCATTTGTATGCCAACAAAATTTTCAATGGCACCCTTTTTATTAATAATGGGCGAAATAGTTTGCATGGCGGTATACAATTGTCCATCCTTGCGTTTATTGATCACTTCTTCACACCAGATTTCTCCTTTTAATAACGTCCCCCACAAATTTTTATAATATGTATTGCCCATTTTGTTTGATTTGAGAATACGCGTTGGTTTTCCAATAACAGATGGATATTCATAACCTGTGAGTTTTATAAATGCAGGATTGATATATTCGATATTTCCATTGCTATCAGTAATATATATGGCATGACCGGCGACTTCGACCGCCTTTTTAAATTTTTTTAAACTCCCTTCTGCTTCATTAATTTTTCGATGAATAAATGTGGCCCGATTTCGATTATTGATTACATACACAATAATCCATGCTGCAATAATAAACTCAATCAAAATAATTGAAAATGGCCACCAACTGATATGGTCGTAAATATAATGACTACATGGGGTATAAATAAAACACCATTGGCGTCCACCAACTTCTATGGTAGAGACATATTGTAAAGGATCATAAATATCTTCTGGTGACAAATTTTTTGGGCGGGTTCTATCTTTTTCCAGACGGCTGATATGGGTAAACAGTAAGACTGAATCAGATGATGTTTGATCAAAAACAAAAATATTGATTCCCGCAGGTTTTGTTTTTTTGATCACTGATTCACTCATGGCGCGGATACAAAACGAACCAAGGACAAGGCCCCTCAGATTTTTGCGTCGTTCTTGAATCGTGTCAGGCGTGTAAGCATTTTTGTATATGGGGATCATCATTATAAACAAATTATGAATATGTTCATCATGAAGCACACGTGTTTCTTTTGTGGCAATTTTATTTCCAGTGTCACGCGCTTTTTTTATTATTTCCCTGAATTCTGGAGACGCGCCCAGGTCATAACCCGGAACATGTTCGGTTTCTTCTTTGTTTTTTATATAATATACAGGATAATAAACATTTCGATCTTTAGCACGTACCAAAGAATGATCATCCGCATATTCCAAAATCTCAAAATCTTTTAAGCCTTTTTTTTGGGCATGCGACACAAAGCGATCTCGATCCTCATTTTTAACACAGGGGATCCATTCAAGTGATCGGATATCTTTATGACCGGAAAGTACAATTTCAGTAAATTTGTCAAATCTGTCACAGTCAACTGCGTTGGAAATTTCACAGAAATGCTGTAAGCCTTCGAGTTCATTAATATTCATTTCTAATTGAATGCGAAAAAACGAGTCACGAATCATTGCAAAATTGATGAGTTTTTCATGGATGCGATCGTATTCCATTGACACAAGTATATAAATTGTTACAAATCCAATTGCCATTGAAATCAAACATATATAGATGACAACATATTTTGTCTTCTTTTGGATTTTTTGATGCATAGATATTCCCTGATTTTATTTTTGCTTTTATTTATTAAAAGAAATTACACTTTCAATTTTCATTCCAAAGCCTGAAATATTTGGGATTTGTTTATAATCACTATGGTTGGCATAAGGAAAATTTAAGTGATTTATGGCTGGCATCAATTGTTCTTTGATCTTTTTATTGTTTTTTTGATTTTTATAATTTTTAACAGCATCAAAAAAAACATTATAACTTTTATATGAAATTGGGGTCAGAGTAAAATTGGGGTCAGAGTAAAATTAATCTTAAACTTACTTATAGCTTAATTTTACTCTGACCCCAATTACCAGATAATCACCACTTTTTTTCCATCAAGTGCAGCAGCCCAGGCAACATTGGCCAAAGCCAATGTGCGGCCAACGCCTCCCTTATATGAATAGAATGTAACAAACAGACCTGTTGTTGACATTGAATTTATCCTTCCTAAAATTCAGCCATATGCGGTAAGGCTAAATACTTTTCTGTTGGTATCTGAGCTTTGAACAACAGCATTCCAATCTCTGTTATGTTTAATACACAAAATAGCAATTTTTATGCGATCAATTAAATCAATAGCATTGAAATTAAAACGAGGATCACTATTGTTTAATACGAATTCAGCGCTTTTTTCGCCATGATCATTTCGAACATCAATCATGCCAATATCATGAATCCAGGCTGACGCGAGGGTGATTTCATACCAGCCATCCTTCCATTCAGAAAAGTATTTTTCAGGAATATGAGGTTCTTAAATTTGAACGAGTTTTTCGATATCAGCCACTGTTTTATTGAGATAATATTGATAATCATTTGAATGCTCAGTTGCAATATGATCTGCCCAATCAATGTATTCAGGGAAAAAAGTACCCTTTTTAGGTGTTCATTACATTGGAGCCTATGGGGGTTATACTCAAATTATTTGACCGAATTGTAAAAAAAGGTCCCCAAAAAGATAGAAAACATCAATCAGGTAATTGCTCATTCAACCGACAATATTAATCTTATTGACTATTTCTGCCGAATATATAAATAAAAAATTTGGTAACGTGAAAGTCACAGCTCGCCATAATAACTCTTCAGAAATTTAAATCCTTTTTCCTGAGCGGTTTAACGCGATGTACTGAATAATACCTTGTTCAATATTAGACCATTCTATATTTGGAGGTGCTATGTTTAAACATATCACATCGATTATTAGCATATCTCTTTTAATATGCATTTTTAGTATAACCAATGCCAGGGCAGACTTACCGGTTATCCACAGAAACGCATCCAAAATAAGCGCTGGATACAACCACAGTGCCGCAGTTACAACCGATGGTAAGGTCTGGACCTGGGGATATAA
>Ga0272440_1001088_pt1 | contig 22594 bp, 9 predicted proteins | sample SSMMMBAug17_FD_192440 | JGI IMG/M metagenome (GOLD analysis project Ga0272440, IMG submission 192440) | Marine sediment archaeal communities from Little Sippewissett salt marsh, Falmouth, MA, United States - SSM-MMB-Aug17 | ecosystem: Environmental > Aquatic > Marine > Wetlands > Sediment ...
GCAGAAAAACAAATAGGGTTTTATTCAAATGGATTAATAAAAAAGTATGGGAAGAAATTAAAGTTGAAAAAATATGCTATTGTGTCTATTGGTTTTGAACAAATATTTTTTAAACAAATATCAGATGAGTTTTTTGAAAAAGATATTTAGATAACTTTTTAAAATATCTATTAAATTTTTATATTTTTTGGAATTATTAACTATTTCGTAAGAAATATTATAAAATCTGATTAATTCTTTTATCCAGTATGCAAAATATCAAATAAACTCTATGCTAATTGCAATGATATATTTTCCTTTATTATTAATTAATTAATGAAATTTTATTTCAAATGTATTTATACTTCCAGACGTACAAAATTTCAAAGTTGACTTGATATGATATTTTTTATTTATATCATCATTATTCAGATTACCATCTATGGTAATAGAGTTTATTGTTATATCTGATATAAAAAAATAAACTTGATCATTTTTAGATGCTATAAATTTTACATTATGAATACGTTTTGTTTCAGATAAAAATGGGATCATCCATGTTCTTTTTCTTACATCAGCAGGGATATGCTCTTTTGAATCATTGTTATCTACTTTATGAATAATTTTCATATTTTTGTTAAAACGATTTTTAAAGAAAATACCTGTAACCCAAAGAGCAGCAACAATAAAAGTAGTAATTATATAAAATATTTCTTTTGAATGGTCATTTAAATTGTCATTTTTATATTTTATGTTATCTTTAAAAGGGCCAGAAAGTACAAGACTTCCATTGTCCCCTTGTGATATTGTTATGTAATTATTATCATAACTTTTTATAGTGAGGAGGAATCCTATTATACCGATTATTAAGCCAAATATCCCAAGAAAATTACTATGTTTTGATGCATTCTTGATTAATCTGTTAACTGGCTTGATAATAGATTTTTGTACAGAATCTATTGCAGAATAAATTTCTTCTAATTCAATTATTCTTTTTTTTGCATCATCTAAGATTGGAATGATATTATTTTTTAATTCATCGGTTGAAAAATTATCAACTTGTATTGATTTTAATTCATTAATTACTTTTATTGCATTATCAACATTTTCACCAATTTGTTTTAATTCTGTAATTTTGCTGCTATTTTGTTTAATATTGTTCATAAATAATATTCTAAATTTAAATTGATGTAGTAAAAAAGTAACTAATTATTATATATTAATTATTAATATTTGATTATTTAAACCTACTTGTTCTGAGATATAAGGAAATTTTTCTTTTTTGTTTGTAGTCTACTAAATTTGAATCAACACCTTTTCCAGAGTAAGCAAAATTTATTGATATACCTTCAAATTTTTCATGAAAATTGACAATTTTCATCAAATATTTTATTGCTTCAAATCCCCTTGCAAAAGAAAGTTCACAATTATCATCAATATTGTAACCAATTAATTGTGAATATACATTGTCATCAGTTATATCAAGTTTTTTCCATTTATTTTTTTTATTTGTTATATAAATTGGTTGAGGAGGTAAATTTTTTGAATATGGGAATACATCATTTGGGCATCCATTTGGATCAATAATTGCGATTGTCTCATTATCAGATGAATAGGAAATACTATTAATTATTGGATTCTGATCAGTATAACCTACAGCCATAAGTTCTATTCTATCACCTGGTTTAATTTCTGGTAATAAATTTTTAGCAAGATAATTTAGAAAAGCATTAATGCCTGATTTAATTATGATATTGTTATTATCAATTTTATAATGCCCACTTTTAAAGCCCCATACGTCTTTTTTATAATTTAATACATCGTTTATTAACGATGTATCCATCTTTTCTTCTATAGCTGAATTTTTAAGTTCCAAGAGTTCTTTTTTTAATGATTTGTTATCAATTTTATTCATTAAATCATCGAAATTGATGATAACTTCATCATTATCTTTTTCAATTAGTTGATATAAACGATTGGGAGTTAGTATTTTAGATAATCCATTAAATATTGCATCTTCTATTATAGTGTTTATACATTTTTTAAAATCTAAACATAAGTTTTTATAATAAAAACAATTTCGCTGTGGTATATAGTCAAATTTTTCAGTTCCATTATTTATTGGCATTTTAAAAATGTAAGGATCTGACAATTTAACAATAACAGTATAGCATATTGTCGAACCTTCTTCTGTTCGCCCTGAATCAATAATATCAAAAAAAAACATTTCCTCATTAATTATTGATTCAATTTTTTCTTCTTCAAATTTGTTATTTATTATTTTTATTTCTGCTTGAAGAAATAAATTATGTTTTCCTATTGCATCTTTTATAGCATAATTCTGTGTTTTTATTCTTGCATCAACCTTAGACTCCGAGTCTCCATGTTTATAACAATATTTTCCATTTAGTTTTTTTTCTGATGAATCAAGATAACCAAATACTGAAGAAAAGTCTATAAAACATATGATAATAAAAACTATATACAAAATTTTTTTCATTTATTCAAATCCTTGACATTATTTAATTAATATATTCATCTAAATTCTTGATGTTTAATGAAATTATTTAATCTACAAAAATTTCATTTTTTTCTTTTACTATTAAATCCTTACTATCAGATTTTTCTATTTTATTATTTTCATTATTCTTGTCATTTTCAGATTTAGTAACATTATCATTATCAACACTTGAAGATTTTATTTCTTTTTTTCTAAATATTCGTGATAATTTTTTCAATATAATAAGAATTGATTCTTTTGTTTTCTTATTAGACTCTCTATAAATTCCAAATTTTTCCTCCATAAAATCAAAGGGATTTTCTTCAAATTTACCTGTCATATTCTCTTGTTTTAATATATCATAGAGTTCAATAAATAATTTTTCTTCAGTTAATTTTTGTATAAATTTATCATTTTTAAATAGTTTATCATTTATTAAATACCTGTATCCTATAAAAAGAGCAAACCCATCAAAATATATTGAATTCTCTTTGTATAAAGATTTATAATCAAGCATAGTTTTCTGCCATATGTTCGTTATTTCAAATAAAATAGATAATACTACCAGATGATACTGTTTATCAGGAACAATATATATGGTATTTCTCTTATTATAACTTATCCTATTGCGCAAATCTTTATTTTTAAAATTTGATTTAGTTTTGTTATGTACTTTTTTTACCTTTTGTTCTTTTGCAAATTCAATTTTTAAATTGTCAAATACATCAAAATTGTAATTATTAATCATTGATTCTTTTATAGCTTCAAAATGGTAATCTAACTCTTCTTGAGTATTAACAGATTTCAAAATACAATTATGACATTTTATATTGTTACTTTTAAATTCTAAAATTTCATAATCATATTTTTCTTTTTTACAAGAATTGCATTTTTTTAATAAAATCATGTTTTCATCTGATTCAATTCCTTTAAAACGTAATCTATCTTTTCTTATTGTTGTAAGTTCATCTTCAAAGATATTTTGCAATATAATTTTTGTATTTGTAATATCTATCCATTCAGGAAGTTTATCAAATCCAAATTTTAAAAAAGAATTATTTATTTTTGTTTCTTTTTCTTTTTTATTTTCTTTTTCTTCATACCATGCCAAATAATCTTCTATTATTTGAAGCACATAGCCTATATTATCATATATTGCTTTTACAAGCCCCATATCATTTTTTGAGTCTTCGATAATACTTATTGATATTTTGTTTTCTTCTTTTGTTGATTCATTATTTTGAATATCTTTTTGTGTTTTTATATCTAATTTAGGAATAAGATTTTTAGGTTTATAATTATGTTCATTAAAAGAAGTATTTGACTGTTCATCATTATTTACTGCTAAAATATAATGATACGATTCTGGGAAAATAGTTGGAAAGATTTCATTCAATAATAAAACTAATGTATTTGTAATATCAAGAGTCTTATTTTTGTTTGTTCCTTGAGGTTTATCTTTGCTTGTTTCGTCCATTGGTTTTAATAATGAAGGTTTACTTTCTTTATCTTCTTTAATTTCAATTATAAGCATACGGCCATGAGTATATTTTCGTTTTTCAATTATATTTGGATCAATTTTAATAAAATAGGCACCTGAACGAAAATTTATTCCTTTGTTGAAAGTATAATAACCTGTAGTTTCAATTTCCATATTAGCTTCAAATAAAGATTTTGATAAAATCAAATTATTTTTACATATCTTTTCATAAGTTGTCTCTTTATATAATTTTTTACTTTTAAATTTAACTACTTTAATATAACGATAAAAAGCTAATGAATCTGGAAATGTTGGTTCTGTATTAATCACCTTTGATTCATAATCAATTGATTTTATAAAATGTAGCTGACCATTAAATGAATGTACTTGTCCGGGTATGTATTTCTGTTCAATATGATCTTTGTGAATTAGTCTGCCAGAAGGATCTTTAATAGTTTTGATATCATCTTTAAAATCATCATTTAGCTCTGGCCTTAGTTTCAAACTTAATTTTTTTTCAAATCTACTATTAACAAAAACATCGTCAATATAATAGTCGATTTGTTCTATATAATTTGACTTATTAAATATTTTTTCAAATAGTCTTATTAAACGCTCCTCAACCAGACCTTCATCTTTTGATATTTCCTGTTTTTCTTCAATAGAAATGTCATATTTAATTCTATTAATATGTCTTGTGATCTCATCTTCATATATTCTTGAATTTAAAAGACGCTGCTTTAAGCAAAAAGCTGTTGTTGAAGAATCAAGCATTAAACTTGGGGATAGAGAAGCAACTATTTCAGGAAGCCTGTCTTGAAAAAAAATGATATTATCAGCCAGATAATCTCTTAAAATATAAGGTGGACTGATAACATGAACAAAATTACTCTCCTTTCCAAAAGCAAGTACTTTTTGTAAAGTCGAAATAATATTAAAACATTTGTCATATGCAATTCCAAAAGAAGTGTCTGTTTGAGTTATAATGTTTGGATGTCTATAATAATTAATAATATTTTTTGCATTATACTTTGATTTGTTAAAGAAAATATCAAGTTTTTCAATACTATCAAACCATGGATTATGTTCAGAACCTATAAGCTTTATTGTTTCAACCTGATTTTCTAGCGCAGGAACGCTCATAATAATTTCAGGTATTATAAAATTAGAACAATTTTTTAAAACAGCATCTTGAAAATATTTATCTTTTTTTCCTTCTGTGCTCCATATCATATAGAAATCATCTTTAATATTTGAAGAATAATAAGGTAAATAAAATTCTTTTAAATTAACATATAAACATTCTTGAATAGAAGATTTTAAATTTTTTCTTCTTTCAGTTGAAAGGATAATAATTTGGATTTTTGATTTAGCTTTATCAGATAAAATTTGAAATAAAGCACTTGCAATCAAAATATTTTGAAAAATTACTTCAGAAACTTCAGTTATTACTATGGTTTTAAGGTTATTAAACCAATATATAGCGTCATCAAAATTGTAATTTATAAGCTCTTCAATAGATGAAATTATAATATCTTCATTTCGTTTAAAATTATTAATATTGCTAATTTTAATATTACTTTGATAGTAAAGTGCAACCTTTGTCCATTTTCTAATCCAGGACTCAATTTCATCATTTGGTGTTTTATTAGTCAGAACTAAAATTTTTTGCTGCACCAGAACATCTCGTTGCAAAGCAGCAAACAGTAAAGGAGTGAATCTTTCATATATAGAACAAGATAATAAAATATCTTCATGCTTCCATAATGAAGTCAGAATTTGTAACTCCTTATTATCTATTTTTAAATTACAATTTTTTTCAATGTTTTTGATTACAAGCTCTAATTCTTTTCTAATATCAATATCTATAATAAGTGGATATTCGTTAAATAATGAGCTGTTTTGAATTTTTTGCATTTTATTTTTAACAAGGCACCAATTTTTTTCCCAGACATCAATCTTATTATATTCAGCCCATAACTCTTTAAACTGCTTTTGAGAACGCTCTAAAAATATTTTCTTTTTTTTTTCTCCAGTTTTGTCGATATCTTCTGTTATCTTTTCCAGATGTGGACTACCTCCTAAATACCATGCCAGTTCAAAAAAAATTATCATTGGTATTACAGGTAAAGCAGGATAGTTAGTTGGTCTTGATATCTCGTCAAAATAAGCTAAATAAATACAATAAAAAACATTTAACAAAGCATATAATGCTATAAAATTCATAAATTTGGATAAAAAAACGTATTTCTGAGCTAAATATATTTTTTTCTTTTCTTTATCATCATAAATATAAGCAAATGATTTTTTTATAGGTCGTTCTGAAAATTTTTCATAGATAAATATGCTTATATGAAAAATGGTTTTGATGATAAAAAAAATGATTAATATTAATAAATTAAAATAAAGGGGGAAAGGTTTGAAAGGTAATATTTCAATATATTTTTGGTAATTAAAAGAAGGATCAATATAAAATTGTAATAAATTTTTCAAATTATTTATAAAAAAAAGAAACTTATTTGATGAAAACCAATAACAGTATATTGCAATGATAGAAATAAATAAAGCAATCAAAGGATTAAACTTCTGATAATACCTTTTATTTTTTGGAAAATTTATAAGCTGTATTAGAAAATACAAGCTAATAAAAAACAGTATTGAAGTACTAAAATCTTTTAACATTTTATGAATATATTAAATCTTGTGTAATGGTTATATTTTTCAATGCAGGCATATATCTTGAAGAAAGCCTGGTTTCACGCTTTGTGGCAGTACCTGTTTTCAAAGTATATTCTATATTTTCATTCATTATAAGTCCTGGAGAATATATTGGATTTCTATAAACTGGTTTTGAATAATTCAAGTTAATAAAATATTGATTATGATCAATATTTTGATCTATTTTAAAGTCAAATTTTAATATTGTTTTTATAAAAATGATATGATTTGTAAGTTCTCTATCATGAAACTCCATTTGTTTTCTTATTGTAGAGTCACTTTCTATGACATTATTAATGTTGTTCATATTTTTTACAGTTCTGGTCAGCTCGCACATTTTTTTTAAATAATCCATATTTTGATTATAGTTTGTTTCTATATTATTTTCCAATTCTTTTGCTTCATTATAAGCCTCTCTTTTGTTGTTAAGAATATTTATTTTTTGCTTTTTAAAAAGCCAGATTAATATACAAAAACAATATCCAATAAAAAAATATATAAAATTTGAAATATTTAAGTCTTTTATAATGTTAATAATAGATGATAATGTAAAAATGAAAGCTGCTATAAAGCAGTAAAATATTATATCAATTATTGTTGTTTTACCTTTTATTAGGATTGAAATTATGTCCTTTAATAATTTGAATTGATTTGAAAATTCTTTTGGAATAGCATACAGGCTCAATTTTTCTAATTTTTCATTTAGTTCATTTTTATTCTTTTTTAGATCTGAAATTTTATTGTGAACATCCACATTTTTTTGAATTATTTCTGTATTTTCCCATTCATTGATAGCATTATAACATTTTTTTAGATTTAAATTAGCTGTTACAATCAGACCTTTGATTATATATTTCTCTGTTTCTTTATACCAGATATTAAATTCTGGAATATTGAGTTTTTCAAATTTTTTTATTCTATCGCTTTGAATTCTTAATGTATTTATTTCAGGGCAAAAACAAAAATTTTCAAACAATACAACATCACTTTTTAGCGGCATACTTATTTTTTCTTTAATTATTTTTTTTGCAACAACTAAAAAACGATAATATTCGAAAATTTTAGACATTAATTTTGTTTTATCAATTTCAATATTTTCAACATAAAAAATATTATTGTCTATAAGTTGTGGAGATTTTAAACTATCAGGATTTAAATATACTGATTTTCCCTGATCAACCAGAAAAATAAGCAAATAAGTGAGATTTAGCATATCATTATAATCGCTTCTTTGCCCTGAAACCGATTTCATTTTTAGTCTTAAACAAGTAAAAGCTTTATATTTATCAGACTTTAAACTTATTTTTTCTCGTAAATATTTTTTTAAAAGCCCCCTGACTGGATCTTTACCCATAAGTTTTATGATATTTTTATTTATAATTTCTTTGTAGTTTTCAGAAAAAAAAGATTTCATATCTTCTAATATTTTTTTCTTATCATCAAATTCAATAGATTTTCCATCCTCACAAATAATTATTTTTAAACTTTGTTTTTTGGGTTTATAATATTTACTATGTTTTTTTTCAGACTCTAAAATTAATTGATCAAATGCTTCTTCTGCTTTGGATAAGCAATTATAAATTTTGTTACAAATATCTTTACTTTTAATATTATAAAATTGTTCAATTCCAGCATTAGTATTAAAATTCTGTAATCCTGATCTTATATCTTCTCCAAAATCATCCCAATATTTTGCGATTGTATTTATATCAGATTGCTTGATAAAAAAATCTTCAAATTTATCATTAGCAGAGATGTATCCTTTAACATCGTTTTCCCATGTCATTTTTTGTCTTTGGTTAATTGGTTCTCCTGTAGTATCACGTTCCAATTCGTCAAGCAAAATAGCAAACATATAATCTGGCTTTGTTATGCTTTTGGTTAATACTTTTTTTAAAATTATATTTTTAATATCAAAAAGTTGTTTATTAACACAACCAATATATTTTTCATAATTACCAATTTGAAAAATAAAAACTATTTGCCATTTTGGAAAACCTGATCTTTTTAATTCTTGTGAAACTTTAGAAGCAACTGAACTGGTAAAATCTGTTGAATCGTATGTTTCAGTTTGATCAGAATAATCTAATAATAATAAGTCACCATTCGCTTCCAAAGGATATAAAAAAGGTTTCATTGCTGAAAATAGAGTCAATTGATTAGGTAAATTAAGTACTATTGTTTTCATATTGTTATTCTTTTTTAAGTTCTTCTTCTATAAATTGATTAATATCTTCTTGCCATCTATTATAAACATAATTATTCGATAATTTAAAATCCTTATAATATATTGATTTATTACATAATTCCTTAATAAACAATTTTGCATTATGCTTTGCCAGATTTGATTTATATTTTCCGCAAACTACCATATAATACTTTTTTATTTCAAGCATAAGGCTTTTTAACAAATCTACAGTTAAATTTAACAAATCTTTATTTGGATTTTCATGGAAGAAAACAAATATAGTATCTATGATATTATAATTAGAACCAGCTTTATCATCAATCTCTTTATAAGGACATTTTATACATCCCTTATAAAATTCATGACGACCTATTTTTATTTTACCTTCAACAATATGTTCACTTAAATCATTGTCTCTCTGCCTTTCTGCATTTTCAATAATAATATCAACAAGTGCTGGATTATGAAACATTGAGCAATAAAGTTGATAAAAATTATTTTCAATTTTTTTTCCTCCAATCATTACAGTTCTTCTGCCGAATTTTCTGGTATGGCATTCCCAAATATTCATTTCATTAAATCTTGTTTTTTTCAAATAACCATAAATAAGACCCAAAAAATAAGCTTTTTCTATTCGTTTCCGGTCAATAATAACTTGTTTCTTATTTAAATCAGGCAGATATGCTGGTAAATGCCATCTTTTATCAAGATGTGGTGTTACAACTATTTGATCAATACTTGTAAGCATTTTATTAATAGTTTTAGTATATGCAAGAAAATAAGAGCCTGTATCTTGACTTCTGTTGTTAGTTCCTGCATTAAAAGATGGGATGTCTTCTGCTAAAAGTCCAAACAAATTACGATATCGAATAATTTCATATTGTGAAAATACTGGATCATCAATAATTGATTCCCTACTACTGCCAAAGAATTCATTTATATCTTCATCATTTAAAATCCTTAAACATTCAGGATTAATTCCCCAATATGCATCTGATTGAGCTTTATTCGATTTATTATTGATATAAGGTTGGGCAAGAAAATCAACCTTTGAAATTATATCTTTCATATCTATATTATCATTAATCGAATACTCCAGGTGTAATTTTAAAGCACTAATAGCATTAATATTAAGTTCTTCATGCTTTAGCAGACTATTTCTACACCAGTTTAACACATCATTATAAAATTGTTTTTCAATATTAATGTTTTCTAATGGTTTATGTAAAAGTTGTTTATTATAACGACGACTACAAAATCTTTTATATTGACCCAAATATATTCTTTTACAAATTTCAGGAGATAGTTTACTTCCTGTTTGTAATTTATCTCGTATTAATTCCCACATTTTTTCTTTTTGTTTTCTGGTTGCTAAAATAAATACCTTTGTTGGATCAGATATTTTCTCATGCTCCATAGCTCGTTTTTCAATTTCAATAGACAGTTTTTTTTGTACATTTTTTAAATTTCTGAAATAATGTGCCCAATCTTCAAGCATATCTAAACAATTTCTATGTAATTCAGAAAAAACTAATTCTTTTAGATAATCTACAGAGTAAGTGTTTAGCCTTTTTAGCTGTGCTTGTGAGAGGTTATAATAAGACTTTGTAAATTCTTTTAATTCATTTTTTAGGGATTTAATTTTACTAAAAATATTTTGTTCAAGTGCAGCTCTTATTTTATCTTCTGCTGTTTCAAAAATTTCACCTGGTTTTTTATAAGTTTCTTTATATTTATACTGATAACTATCAATTCCTTTTTTAAGCTTTAAATTGTTTTTATTTAATGATTTAATTTTTTCATCAAGCATATTTAATAATTGATATAAAAAATAACGTATTGCAACAGGATGTAATGGGCCGTCGTTTTGCTTAAGTATCCACATATTTAAGCGATAATGATTATCACTGCTTAATCCTTCACTATGATTACAGTCTTCTCCAATAATTTGATTTACAATAAATGATTTTAAATAATGAACAACAGCAAAGACCTTATTTTGAAGCTTCTTCAGATTAAATTCCATATCTTCTACCTCAGTTAATACATGTTCTCTGCTATTTAATTTTGTATTATCAATATAACAATCAGCATTTGCTGTTTTAAGCTGATTATCCTCCTTCAATGTCCTTTCAATAAAAGTTTCGCAACTATCTATAAATCTATTGACTTTTGTGTCGATCTCTATTCCATTGTCATCAATAATTGTAGTACGATAAATCAATGAAAAAAATGGATTAATATTAATACCACTTGAATACATTTTTATTAATTCAATATATTTATTTTCAATCAATGGTTCTGGTCTTGATACACCAGCGTTAATATCATTTTCATATGAACGATACTCAGCTTCAAAATCTTCATCTATTTTACACCATTCATTGGACAAACTACGTTCTGCCCATTTCAAGGCAAAGTATTCAATCAAATCGTTATAAGGATATATAAGATGGGAAGTTCCTGCGCCGCAATATCTATTTCCACCACGTTCACCAATTAGATCACGTATGTTATTATCTTCAACAGAAAACTGTTTTTTTCTAATTGGTGAAAATAGCTGTAAATATATTGTATTTATCATTTGATCTAAATAATGATTATAATTTTCAATTTGTTCGCCCCGCACAGTTAAATAGTCATATAAAAAACAATAATCGTAAGGTAGATGATCTTTGGTGATAATATGTTCCTGTCGTCCTTCTATATCTACCTGATCAGGTCTATATTCAAATTCAATACTAACAGTTTGATCACCCATTGATTGTCGGTCAGCACTTTTTGTTATAGCATCCAGTTCTTTAAAGCAAGCATATGCATTTGTTCGAATATAGTCCCATTGGTTTTCTGGAACAGTTTTTGTATAAACTAATACATCTGGAAGTAAGAAAGCCCCCCTTATAATTACAGATATTTTGTCCAGTTGTTTTTCTAAAATTTCTCTCAGATATAATGCAGTTTGAAGAAATATTCCAGCGCCAGTCCCACCAGCAAGAGAGCTGACAATCATAACACGAACACTGGAAACATTTTTACTTCCTGATGATTTGAACATTTTAGATATATCTTGTTCTAATTTATCTAATTTTCCAGCCTTCATAGCCGAACGATAGGCTAATCTAGATACGCAGCGTATTTGACCTGCACCATCTGTCATAGTCTTTCTTTTTAAAAGTTCTATTTCATGAGGAAACCATTCCTGAACAGATTCATCTTCATTGTCAAGATATTTCCCAACTGTAATATTTGTACTTGTTTGTGTTACATTATCTTTTAAAAACTCTCTATCATTAATATCGTTAATATCAGTATCAAATGCATGCACAGCAATTAAATCTTTACGATCCTCTGGAATTCGTTTATAAACTTCCTCAACTATCAAGGAACCTATTCCTCCAAGTCCAACTAATAGAGTAGGTACATTTGTTGCCATTACTCCTCCTTAAATTATAGATTTTAATCAAACTAATAAAATCTATTTTATATTGCTTATATTATATATTATAATTTGATATTTTTTACTATAAGTTAAATAAGCTTTTAATAACATTAATATCTTGAGTTACTCTTTCACAGTAAATCAATTTTTTATTTTGCTCTATTAAATCGCATTGTAATAAATTACTATTAGAATCAAAAGGATTTACATTATTTTCTTTTAGTTTATCAAAGCAAGCGGAATGAGATCCAATAAAACATTTATTATTTAAAATGTCTATCTTTAAGTTTGTACTGTAGTCATTTATAATAGTTTTTAAAAAACTTTCAAAATCAATTTTTTTTAATGTAGTATATTCTTCAACAACATCAATAATGTTGATAACGAATTTCTCATCATGAAATTTTTTAACATATTTTTCAAGTTGATTTTTCAAATTTTCTTCAACAAATTTAAGTAAAATATCATTCTCTAACTTTATTACTGAAGAATTAAATGATTGTTTTATCAATTTATCCTGAATATTTTTTAATCCAGAATAATCTGACTTATTTGATATATTTTTTAAATCTTCAAAGCTAATTTTATCTAAAAGATTAGAAACAAACTCAAAAGTTACTTTAGAAATTCCAGTTTCTGATTTCATATCTAACATAATTTTTTTTGCTTTATTTTGGAGATAATCTATTATTAATGATGTTTCTTCAAATAATATATTGAAATCATTAACATAAGAATCTATAGATTCATTTAGATCAATTAAAACATGTTTTGCTAACTCGGATTTTGCAAATTTTACTAAATTTTTTAATTGAGCATCATCTTTATATTTATCTATAACTTTATCGCTAATTGAACTCTCTGGCCCATTAAATGGTTTATATGCATCTATATCTGAATTAATAAATTTATGCTCTTCTAAAAATTTTTGAATCTCTTTTTGAAGATCAAGTACAACATATTTAAATGAAAAGATATTATCTGTTTTATTTTTCCAGTATTTTAAGCAATACTTTTCACTTTGATGATTTTTAATTTCATTAATTAGGTAATCTTTTATCTTTGGTACTTCTTTATTTATTAAGTCTTTAAAGTTTGATAAGTTATTATCAATTTCGTGTATTTTTTTTAAAATAAATTCTTTATCATCTTTATATGTTATGAAATTTTCATCAACTTTACACAAACCACGACAATGTTTTAGTTTTTTTAAATAAAGATCATCTTTTTTCAAATCCATTAGATTATTACATTTTTCTTTTATTGCTTCTATCATTAATTTTGCTTTAGGAGTTTTTTTAGATGATGAATATGTTTTGTCTATTATTTTGTCAAAAAAGTCATCATTATAATATCTATTATATTCTTCTTCTAATTTATCTTTATCATTAAATTTTTCTAATATAGACCAATTTATTATTATATAATTTAATACTTTTATAGTTATTAATTCCATAACTCTATATTTTGGATAAATAATTTCATAATTATCTGGCATAAAAAATTTGTATCCATTATTACTATATTCATTAATATTTTTAAAAATTGGCTGATTTATTGGTGATAAGAATTGATCGTAAATTGCTTTTGAAATGTAATTATGTCTTGAGTTATAATCAATTTCAACACCATTATTGTCACATGATTTGTAAAAAAAATAAAAATCAAAAATTTTATCATAATATTCAATAATTTTACCATATTTGTTGCATAAAATCGTTTTACTTTCTTTGTCATTCTTCTTTATGCATTTTATCTCATCAAAAACTTTTACTGCATTTGATTTCATTTTTTTTGTTAATAGATCATTTCTATCTTTTGGATTAATTAAAGCGCAGGAAATAAAAACTTTGCTGTGCAATATTTTTTTTAAATATAATGAAGTTTGTATAAATGTTCCTGATCCAGTTCCCCCTCCAATTGAACAAATTATAACTGCTCTAAGTGGCGGGGCTGATTCTTCACCGCTTAATATTTTTAATTTATTTATTTTTTTTTCTAATATTGAAAAAATATTATTTGTCATTGGATTTATGGATGTTAAAAAGGATAGTCTGGCTAATTTACGATTTTTACTTGTTCCATAGAAAAGATTTTCTTTAATTGTGTCAATCTCAATTGGACACCATTCTTTATAATTTTCGTTAACACTTAATTCATGAGAATTTATATTTGTACTTAATTGTATGATATCCATTCCTTTTTCTTTTTTTACCTCTTCTGTATCAATTAAAATAAATTCAATTTTCTCCTTTTTTTCTTTTTGTGAATCATATAAATTGTTATACACTCCTTTTGTTATTTTTGCACCAATTTCTCCAATCCCTATTATTAATGTAGGTTGAATATCATCATAACAATTTTCAATTTGTGAATTGAATTGACGAATATTAAATGGTTTATCTTTAATTGCAGCTTTTTTTTCTTCAGTTTTTTTTATTTTTGGAAATTCTGATAAAGGAAAGTAAAAAACATTTTTTATAGGATCTTCTGAATTATATAATTTTTCATCTATTTCATCAGGCTTTAAATAAGCAAGTGCATAATTTTTATTTATTTTTGAGCAATATTTTTCATGATCAGGTAAATGATCCTGATTTTGAGAATAATAAGAATATATAAAATTTGCCAGTTGCATTATTCGTTTTTTTCCAAGTTTTTGATTATCAATTATACTGTATAATAATTCATGTCTTACTTCTCTTTTAATTTCATATTCTGCATATCCAATTTCATTACAAATATTTGAAAAAAATAAATCTGATACAGCAGTCCATGGAATGGTAAAGCTTTCACCAAAATCATTTTGAAACTTTATATTATTAATATCAGTTCTAAAATAAAACCATATCTGGTATGATAAGTAAGGTGTCAAAATTACAGGAAATGCAGCATGATAAGCAAAAAATAAATGAGCTTCACCAAATTTTTCTTTAAAAATATTTATTTCATGTTTTGCTTTATACATATAAATAACCTCAGGATAATACTACTAACTAAGTATCATAATAGCTTTTTTTAATCCATTGACTGATAAATCAAACATTGGAACATAATTTTTTATTAAATCAGCACTGGCTATGTACCAATGATCCTCAGGTAATGGGTTTAACCAGACAATAGAGAATCCAGCACTCTTTAATTGTTTAATGAAAAATTGTGTATTTCTTATTCTTTTTGCATTTAGACTACCCCTTGATGCTCCGGCATCACTAAATATAATTGCTTTATTGTTTTTGTATTTATAACAAGAAATCAATTCATTTATTTTAAGGTTATTTGATTGGTTGTTATAACGATATAATTTGTTAATCATATCATTATCAAAAATATAGATATTTGATTTTATAATACAACCATTCATTATTAAAGATGTTAACAGCCATTCAGATTGCATATCAAATGGACTCATGGAACGACTCTTATCTATAAATATCAAATTTGATGATAGTTCAAAATCATTTTTAAATACAAATTTAATTAATTTACCTCCATTATCATGAATATTTTTAATAGTGTTGTTAATGTCTAATCTTTTTGTATTATAAATACTAACTTCTAATTTTATATTTTGGGTATATTGTCTCATTTCATCTCTTGTAGCTGGAAAATACATGTCTTCTTCTAAATCAGGTGGTCTGCAATGTAATGAATAATGATACTTTGGTTTTGAAAATAATAGTTGAGCTTTAGGTTTTTGCTTTTCATTATTAAAAAAATTATCATCTGAATAATGAATTTTTTCTGGTAATACTTCATTAGAAAAATTGTCATTTGAATATTGAATTGTTTCTGGGAATTTTTTATTTTTTTTTATATGAATAGTTTCAATATTTTCATTTGTTATATTACTTTCTAAATTATTTTTTAGGTTATTTTTTAAATTAGTATTAATATTGTTTTCATTATTAATAAACTCATTTGTTTTTTGATTATTAAATGAATCAAAAAGCATTTCAAAAATAATCTCGTCTTCATAATACTTAACCCACAGTGATTTACACAAACGTTTCAATGTGTTAATATTCTTTTTTTTATAAATATCTTTAAAAATATTACTATGAACTGTTTGATATAATAACAAATAGTCATGTAATTTCACATTGAAGCCATTTTTTCTAAAAAAAATATATAAATTTAATAAAAATGATTTTGATATTGTCATTTTTTTTCCTTATTATTATTTATCTAAATCATTCTTTTTTTTAAAAAGAGTTCCAGAATACTTTATTGTTTCATCATTACCTAAAATATCTATTATTTCATCATCAGTATGACAAGCTGTTAGTACTCTTAACCAGTCAATAAATTCTGAAGTTGAGGGCTTTTTTTCTAAATCTTTATTTCTAATTTTATTAAAGAATTTAATTATTATTTTAATAATAGCTTCATTGACATCAGGAAAATGAGCTTTCATTATTGTATATAAATGTTCATTCTGAGGAAAATGGATATAGTGAAAAATACATCGCCTTAAGAATGCATCTGATAAATCTTTTTCTTTATTGCTTGTGATAAATACAATTTTATTCCCTTTAATTTTTTTAACTCCATTTAATTCTTTAATATAAAATGGCTTTTTTTCTAACATCCCTAACAGATCATCAGAAAAATCAATGTCTGCCTTATCAATTTCATCAATTAATATAACACTGTCTTGAGGAGTAAAAAAACCTTTTCCAAGTTCGCTGTATTTGATGTAGTTTTTAGAGTCATTAACTTTTTTTAAATCTTTTTCATCAGTTTTTATTTTTTGGCGAACAAGTTCAGCATCATGTAGGCGCATAAGTGCATCATATGTATAAATATCTTCATTTAAATTACTTGAAGATCTTACTGAATATGAATAAAGATTTAAACCTAATTCAAATGCAACATGATGAGATAACATAGTTTTTCCACAACCTGGTTCTCCCATAAGTAATAAAGGGCGTTGAAGAACAATAGATAAATTAACAGCTTCTATTAACAGCTCATCAGGAATATATGGTAAAATACCATCTTTTACTTTCTCCTGTGGTGTTGGTTGTCTTTTTCCTGTATATTGTAAGTTTTCCATTAAATATCCTTTCATTTAGTTTAAACAATTATTCCTTTAATTACCATAAAAAACTTAAATTTTGATATATGTATATTCATGTTTTGTTTGTGATTCTTCTTCTTCTAAAATTTCATTTAAACTAAGTTGTAAATGCTTTTCCAATGGATAATCCTGTGGAGTACCATCTATTGAAATATTAGCATTGTCTTTTCCCTGTTCTTTTTTAACTAATAACACATTATTATTGCTGGCAAAAAATGTTATTCTTCCTACAGTTTGCTTATGTTTTGCAAAAGGATTAATTTTTACTAAAAAACGATTTATTAGCTTTTCAGTTCTTGGTCTTTGTGGAATTTTTTGATGATATCTGCGATATGTTATTGCTGCACCATTCATAAATTTTGGTTTTATATAATTTACAAAAAAACATCCAAGAATAATCCCAAAAGCAATAAGAACAAAACCCAAAATATAGCATTTTTTCCATAATGATACTTTTTCAATATTAAACTCAATTATTTTTTCTTGATCTTCCAATGGAAAAGGGCTGTCAATACTTAACTTTACTCTTTGAATGCCTTCACTTACCAAACAGTTAAAACATTCTAAATTATATAATGACATTGGCTTAATATAAATTGTTGAGTTGGAATTATTAATACCTGTAATAAGATCGAATTTTCCAGAAAAGCGACTTTGTATATTCCATTGTTGAAGTTCATCTTTAGTAATTAAACTATCATCAGCTTTTATATATATTTCAAATGGGGCTTTTTTACCCAATTCATTAACAGGTATTGATAATTCAGATTTTTCAACAAGAGTTATTTCCCTTTTTTTGGGCTTGAGAGTTAATTCAAATTTATTTGAATCTGGTTTATCAGACAGATAAAATTTAACTATTGATTCAGTGTATTCTTTATAATTTTTATTACGATATATTTTTATTGGGATTTTGTTGGCAATATTTATCAATTCTGTTTTGTTTTGGGAAGCAGAAATTCGTTTGTTCATTATTTCAATCTCTATTCCATCAGGGATGTTATCTGCTGAAATATCATTATTTTCTTTATTATTTAAATCAACTGATAAATCAATTTTTTTATTGACTGGCACGTAATAATTAGAAAATATATATGGAATTTCAATAATAGTTTCAGAAAATTTGAGCCCACATTGTTTAGAATTAATATTTATTTTTTTTTCTTTTTTTAACTTAAACCCTTTTACAGTTGCAACAAAAGTATTTACATTTTTTAATAATTGAAAAAAGGATGAGTAACCATTTTTATCAATAGTTAATGTTTTATTATTCAAACTCGCACTTAAAGATAGTCCTTTTGTGAACATTGAATCTAATTCAATATGAGCTTTAATTTTTTGTCCAGAACATACAACAACTGTATCATTTTTTGTTTCAATCAAATTATTTTTATTATCATAAAAATTAATTTTAATATCGCCAAAACATTCTTCAGCAAAAATATTAAAAATATTTGATTTTAAATAAAAATAACCAGGGTATTTTGCTTCAACTGATAATGGCTTTTCAAAATCATCAGCCTTGAGTTTCAAAGAATCGTAAATTTTTTTTGTTGGATTAAAATTAAATTTGTGTTTCTTATTGCCATAAATTGCATTTACATTAAGATCTTTTGTATTTTTTCTATTTAGTGTCAGTAATTCATTTGTTCCAGCTTTATAGAAAGTTATTGATACGTCAAATAATTCATTAATACAAAAAGGTTTGTCTCTTTGAATTAATGAAATTTTAAAATCAACTGCCGTCTCAATAAGAACTTGAATTTTTTTATCATTATCAAGATTTTCTTTAAATTTTATAATGTATTTACCATCTGGCATAATTATTGAGACATTTTCTTTTTGTTTTTCACAATGAGATATCTTAGCAATGAGATTTATTTTTGATTTAGGGTTATTTTCAACATCATATTCTTTTATAGAAACATATTTGCCATCAGGAGCAGCAACTTCCATAACAGATGACAAATCATCTTTTATATTTTGTTCTAAAACAGTAATACGTTTTACTGGGAATAATGATTTAAATTCAATGATATTTCTATATCTATCGATATTTGCATATTGAAAATCACGACCAGTGATAAATGCTGCAATTTTTTGCATTTCATATGTAATTTCTTCTGGTCGGACATTTAAAATTTCAACCTGTGCAGGTGCAATAAGCTTCCAGATTTTTGGTACATTAATATCTGCTTTTTTACCAATTAAAAAGAATGCAATTCTAACTTTACCTTTAGTTTTCTGAAAGAAAATTTTTGTTTGCTTTTCAATATATTTTTTATCCCTATTATTCATTTTTAATTTTCCATTATAACCAAACTCGCCATCTGTCATAATAATTAACCAATCTTGCTTTTGTTCATCAATTTTATCATCTTTTAGACTTTCACTTTTTAGAATTTCATTCATTGCTTTTTCAACAGCTTCATATGGTGTTTTTGAGCCTCCAGGAGTCCACTCCTGTCTGATTTTATCAATGCTGCTTTGACTATCAGTTTTCATTGATTCTAATTTTTGGTCGCTCATTTTTACAAATACAAATTTATCATCAGAGCGTAATAAAGCATTTAAAATTTGAGCTGCATAATTAGCATATATCCAAATACGTTGTGATTCTTTTTTTTCATCGGCAGGTCTCCACATACTTCCTGAGTCATCAAAAACTAAGGCTATAGTTCTTGCAAATATATCCATATTATTAAATAGACATAAAAAATGAATAAATAAAATTATTATTATTTTTTTTATACCCATTTTCTTTTCCTTAAATATTTAAATAAATAATGATTTTTATTATTCATAAGTATAACTTTCTATACGATTTCCAACTTCTTCGGTTAATGTTGAATTTAAACTAAGAAGTAAATCACTATTCCAAGGAGTATTTTGAGGTACGCCGTCAATATATACATTTTTTTTTGTCTGGTTTTTTCGTATTAAAATAGTATTTGATCCTGGACCCGGGTAAAAAGTAAACTTTCTAATTGTTCTTTTTTCTGGAATATATGGGAGTAACCACCTTTTCAACCATTTATCTTTAAGAATTGTTACTCTTGGTTTGTATTCATACCTGTTTTCAATAATTTTGAAACTTACATATCTCCCGCTTTCAAATCGCTCTTTAGTTATAATACCAAAAATAAACCAAAATATAAATATGATAGTTAAAATTTTGATAATTAAAGGCAGGCATTTTATTTTCCATGAAACATTCTTAATATTTATATCAAAATACAACTTACCTTTTTCATCATTAAATGGTCCTTTATAATTACAAATAATTTTCATTTTACCTGTGTTTGTAAAACAGGGACAATTTAAATAATATTCAGGTTGGATATAAAATATTGATTGTAAATCATCTTGAATAACATTTAATGGAAATCTTTTTAATGTATTATGATTATTTTTTTTGTCATCTATATCATCATCAGAAGTAGCAACACATTTCATTTTCCAGTTCTTAAATTCCTCTTCTGGTATATCATTTTCATCCTGCTTTATATGAACTTTAAAAACAGGCTCTTCAGGAATTTTATGAAGTTCAGTCGACCATTTAGAAAGAGATTGTTCAACATTTATTTTTCTTTTTCTTGGAACTATTGTGATAATAATAGAATTTTTCCACTGGTAAGAAGAACCATCTTGCGCTAACAGGTCTATAGTTATTTTTTTAGGTTTTTCATTTAAAAATTTTTTATTTCGAAAAACTTTAATGCTTAACTTTTCATCATTTTTTAACATAGGGATTTTTATTTTATTATTACTAGTAGTTAACTCTTTATTATTCAGGCTTAATTTTATTCCGGGAGGTATTCCATAAGCAGTAATTATTTCACTAGATTTTTTATCAGATTTTCTTCCATCAGGATACCTAACCCATACATTTTTTTTTTGCTTCAAAGGAGCCCAATCATCAGATAAAATATATGGAACTTTAAAAAATATATTTGTATCTGTAAATACCCTTGGTTTACATTTTTTTCCTTTGATAACAATTACATTTGATTTTTTTCTAAAATATTCAGGATAAGCTGCTCTCATATATATTGTACTTTTTGGTTCATTTATAAAAAAAAGATTACTAAAAAAAATTTTTTTAGATTTATCAAATTTCATATCTAATGTTTTATCATTATAATAAGCATTTATGTTTAAATTGTTTAACATTTTATTAGTGAAATTAATTTTTTCACCATTACTATATTTAAAAAAATATGTTCCTAAAACAAATCCCTGACCATAACAGGAGTTAATCTTCCCTTGTTTGATTTCTATTATATTATTATTTATATCAAATAATTGAGTTTTAAAATTAATATCTGTTTCCAACAAAACTTTAATATTTCTTTCTTTAATTGGATTATCAAATTGGATAACATAATCACCTGTAGGCATTTCATCTCCAGTACAATGAGTTACTCTGGCTTCTAAATTAACTTTAATATTATGTTCATTAACTTTTTTGGTAATATTCAATCTTTCATAATGAATATTATCTAATTTTTGAAAGCGTGAATATATTACTTTTTTTACATTTAGAGGCTGTTGCCCTGTTTCTTGATTCATCACTGTAATTCGTTTAAGTGGAAAAATTGTATTAAAAACTATAGTTTCACCATAACTTTTTGTAAGTATAGACTTAAAGTCTTTTTCGGTTATCATATATGCTATTTTTTCCATTTGATCTATAATGTCCTTTTCGTCTAGTGCAGGGACTATATCAACTTGTTTAGGAATTATTTCTTTCCATATTTTAGTTGACTTATTTTTTTGTGCATCTTCACCAATTAAAACAAAAACTATTCTTTCATTTCCTTTAGTATTTTTTGAATATTCTTCAACATTTTTAGTTACAATTGTTTTATCAATTATAGTATTACATGATTTTTCAAATTCACCATCTGTCATAATTATAACCCAGTTAAGTCGATTGTCTTTATCTACATTTGCTTCAATTATTTCTTTTTGAGCTTTTTCAATATTTTTGTAAAGAGTACACCCTCCTTTACTACCCCAATTTTCAATACTGTTTATCAATTCTTGTCGATTTGAACCTATTTCCCATTTAATAGGCTTATCCTTTGAATTCATACGAATTACTATTAACATGTCACCTTTTTCCAATAAAGCAGTAAGTATTTTAGCAGCATAATTTGCATATACATAATAATTTTTTGAAATAATATTAGTTCCTGTTTTAT
>Ga0272440_1001089_pt1 | contig 22590 bp, 11 predicted proteins | sample SSMMMBAug17_FD_192440 | JGI IMG/M metagenome (GOLD analysis project Ga0272440, IMG submission 192440) | Marine sediment archaeal communities from Little Sippewissett salt marsh, Falmouth, MA, United States - SSM-MMB-Aug17 | ecosystem: Environmental > Aquatic > Marine > Wetlands > Sediment ...
CTTTGACGGCTTTTATTTGATTGATCCTCTTATGCCCGCAACATATGAGTTATCTGTAGAAGCAGATGGCTATTTTCCTTATTCAAGATCAGTATTACTGGTAAAAGGAGACAATAACATTGATATTAAACTTGAACCATTTTTTGAGGTTCCCGGTTATCCTTTTATAACCAGCATTCGAATGCATGTTCCCAAAGGTAATTTGCTGGGCCAGGAAAAAGAAGTTCAAAAGCCTGTTTTTTTGTCTGGTGTCTCTATTCAGTGGTGTAGATTCAAGCCAAATATCATATGGTCAGCAAATAAGGAAATTAAACCATGGAAAATTAAAATAAATCACCCTTTTCAGGGTATATCTGAAATACCCTGGGAGGACATAGAAAAAGATGGCATCAAATTCGATCCAGCTGAGTTTAAAATTGATGATCAATTATGCTTTCAAGCGATTGGTGTTGAAAAATCAACAGATCGAATTGTAAAATCTGAAATCAAATGCGCTGATATGGAAATTGCAAAATACCCTTTGAATGAAAATTCAATGATGTGGAAAGATGGTAAATATATTGGTTTGGAAGATTATGTACTCAATGGTGTTAAAAAATCAGTTGAGCCGGATTATGATTCAAAAAATATTCCATTTTTCAAGGGAAAAGCAACAGGTCTTAATATACCGGTTGAGTTTGCCAGAGAATTTGAAACCAATGGAAAAGGTAAACTTTCAGCTGGAATAGTAAAAGAAATTTATAAAGATGATGAAAGTTGTATTTTGGGAGGAAATAAGGTTGACATAGGAAAAGAGTTTACATTTACACCCCATGTAGATGTTGACATGGAATGGAAAAATGGCCAGTGGGATTATTCAGGTGGATTTGGTTTCAAATTAGCAGGAAGTTGGGGGTGGGAAAACATCCCGCTTTACATACCTCCGCCCCCAGCACCTTCATTATTCATGAATATTGCTGCAAGCTTAGAAATTGATACAAAATTTAAATTTTTAGGTGTGGAAATACCTGAAAAATACAGAAAAGACTATTTGCCAAGAATGGACGGTGCTTTTGGAGTCAAACCTCAATTGTCAATTACCGGAGCAGTAGGTTACCATAATATTGCTTCAGTAGAAATTATTGGTACAATTATTTTAGAGTGGGAACTACTAGTTACAGTTGATGACTTTAAAAATGATAAACTTGACTTTGAATTAAAAAGTTCCGCTGCACTTCGTATGTTTATGTTTAATCATAAAATTCCGATTGCCTCGTGTAAATGGGATCTTTTAAAAGGAACCAACGATTGTGGTTTGCGTAAACGCTTAAATATTTCAAACCTTTCCCCTGAAGAATTTTATCTTATACCACGGGATTATTTAAATAAAAACTATCAACACATACCCGACTTAAAAAAGAGAAGAACAAAAACCTTATCCAAAAATTCTCCTATGGAAACAATTCTCATAGAAAATGTATATCCTTATTCAGATGCAATTATTGCCAATTATAATGATGATGAAATCACAGTGCTGCTTATTACTGACGATCCCAAAAGAAGTTCAGCCAACCGCACCTGCCTAATGGCAATGAATATAAACAACCAGGGACAAATCACAAATACAATTCCTGTTTTGGACAATGGCACTGCTGATTTTCATCCATCAGCAGTAACATTACCAGATGGAAAAATTCTTGCCCTGTGGAACGATTCAAAAAATGAACAATCAGACGATATCGCTTTTGATGAAATGCTTGCCAATGTAGAAATTGCCTCAGCTATGTTTGAACCTTATTCAAATATCTGGGTATCTATGGGCCGAGTTACTGATAATAAGATTCTGGATCGAAAAGCATCCCTTTATGTCATGCCAGATGGTAAAGTCGTTGCTGCCTGGATATCCAATTCATTGAACGCTTATCTGGCAGATAAAGACCATCCGGACTCAGTTAACATAGCTACTTTCCATGATGGCAAATGGTCATTGCCGCAAAATATTGCAACAGCAAATGGCGCTGTTTTATATCTTGCTATGGGCTATCATAATGATCAACTGCTGGTTGTCTGGGATGAAGACACCGATGGTGACATGTCAACACTGGAAGATCGTGAACTCTTTATGTGTACACAAACAGAAAACACCTGGAATTCTCCGCAACGATTGACCAATGACAATGAAACTGACACATTCCCTAACTTACTGACCACATCCACTGGTAATACATTATTAATTTGGGGACGCTCCGGCAATATTGTCTGTGCAGAAAATTTTCAACTGACACAAACAACAATCATTGCAGAAAACATTGGAACAACTTCCATGTCTGATTTTAAAGTTATCCCCCGAAAACCAGCCGGCGCATCCCTTATATGGACAGATGTTTATGAAAAAGGCGGCAGCAATGTTTTTGTTGCTTTGTATGATGATCATGAAAAATTGTGGGGTGCCACAAGACAATTAATTTCAGATATTGATATGGAACAGAGGCTTGATGGCATTTATCAGAAAGATAATATGTTTTGCCTTGTTTACAATAAAGTCAGACTGAAAGAAGATGCCGAATATGGTCTGGTGCCCGACAAAACTGATCTGGCAATGCTAACCTTTAATGAAGGCAGTGATATCGCTATTGAAAATCTTGTATTCAGCAATGCTACACCAATCCCTTTTGAGAAGATTGACCTTTACGCTACTGTAGTTAACAGTGGAGAAACAGTTGTAAATAATATACCGGTTGCATTTCTTGTTGGTGATACAGTTGTCGCAACAAAAGAAATTACAGAACCTCTTGCGCCTGGAAAACAGGTTGAAATTTCTGCACAATGCACATTACCTGAAACTCCTGGCATTACCATAACAGTGCGTGTTGATCCTGATCATATATTGGAAGATAAAGACCTGTCCAATAATTATATGTCAAAAAATGCCATTAAACCCAATATTATGGCGCGTGGGACAACTTATGAAATCTTACCCAATGATCAAATGCTGCTAAAAGCTGAAATATTGAACAGAGGTTCCACCGATGCAAAACAATTTATGATTACCCTTGTAAAAGTGAATAATCATCGGGAAGAAATTTATCAAAATGAATTCATTGATGGATTAATGATTTCTGAAATTCAGGAACGTAGATGGAGAGTGCCTCAGGGAGAATATCTCCTTTATCTTGATCTTAATGACGCTATAAAAGAAGATGATGAAAGTGATAATATCTATGGATATAATACTTCTCCAATGCTTGATGAGCCTGTCTTCCAGACACCGGAAATTTTTGATGACTACCACTGCAAGTTATCCATTTACCTCCCTGTTGGATACACTGATGTAAACAATATTTCATGGGACCTTGACAATGATGGTGAATTTGAGTTCCAGACATCAGAAAACTCAATTGATTATACTTTTGCAAGCAGTGGTATCCACGATGTCAATGCCACATTACATCGACAAAATGGTGAAGATATTATTTTTAAAGGGATATCTATAAGAGTTTACAGCTGTGATGGAGACTTTGACAGTAATGGTTCAATCAATTTGGCTGACATTATTTATGGATTAAGAATTATCTCAAATGACTCTGTTTCAGTAAAATCAAAATGTTGTGATGTTGATAATGATCAGCATATTAATTTGAGTGATATTATTTATACCTTTAAATTGATTGCTGGTTTACTACAGACAAATGAAACAGACCCGCCGGATTTAAATAGCGGCCTGGTTGCCTGGTATCCTTTTGATGGTGATTTAAAAGATGCCAGTGGAAATGATCATAATTGTTTCACAAATACAGACTATACCCTTGCAAAAGGTGTAACAGGCTCATGTATTTATTTTGATGGCTATTATCGTAATTATTTACGAGTTCCGCATCGTTCAGAATTGAACTTTTCTAATGATTTTTCAATCAGCTTATGGGCAAAAATCGTATCAAATGATTTGCCTTCGTGTATTTTATCCAAAGGTCGGGATGATTATAGTCATTATGGAATCTTTTCTGCTGGTAAATTATTTCAGTTAAATTATGAGGGGTCTTATGATGATACTGTCAGCGTGTCCAATCCTTCAGATCTGCCTATAGAAGAATGGTTCCATATTGTAGGAATAGCAGACGCAACAAATAAAAAAATGAAGTATTATTTGAACAGTCAGCTTGTGGATAGCCAGGATTTAGAAAAAGATTTCAGCATAATCACAACGCATGATTTAGTTATTGGGCGTTATGATATCTATAACAATGGTGATTCACAAGGGGCTAATCCATTTCATGGTTTTGTGGATGAGCTTCGGATTTATAATCGTACTTTGACTGATGATGAAATTAAAATGCTTTATGATATCAGGAATAAATAAAGGAGTAAAAGAGCAAAATATGAAAATTAATTACTTATTATCTATAATTACAATAATATTAATAATATTGACTGGATCGCTTTCCAATACTTATAGTCAACAACTTGATGTAAAACAACCTTTAAATGATCCAAGCTATGCGCAGGAAGTTTTGCCCTATGCAATTCTAAGTTTATGTGTTTACGATGAAGATGTTAAATATGTTCCTATCAATTTGTTAAAAAAATGGATATTAATAGATGATGTCCGATCAAGCGTTAAGTATGAAGTTCAAGATACTGATCCAGATGGAAATATTTTTACAAAATTTTTAAATGACCCATTTGGGTTTCATGCATCTGTTTATAAAAATGAAAATGATAAAATAATTGCTATTTCATTTGAAGGTACTGATTCTTCCTCAATATCCGACTGGTATACTAATTTATATCATCTTGTAGATATTCCAACACAATATAGATTAGCTGTTGAATACACTGAAACTATAATTGAACAATATGCTGATCAATATGAAATTGTTCTGACAGGGCATTCGTTAGGCGGAGGCCTTGCATCATATGCATCATTAAAATTTGGATTAAAATCATATAATTTTAATCCTGCAGGTTTATGGCGACCTACAATCTATGACACAATAATGAATCCTCCTAAAAACGTTGCTAATATTGTTGCAAAAGGACTTAATATGTGGTTTGAAAATTTTTTTCTTGATTTAGGATTACAAGATACTGACTTCGTATCTCAGCTTGGACAATTAGTCGGTTCTACATATGAAATAGATGTCGATTCATCAACATACTTGAATTTACATCTCATGACGAACTTGTATAGTACAATAAAACAATTATCAATGAATCCAAATTTAATCAGAACAAATGTTGGTGGTTTAATTAGAAATAATACAACCTGGTCAGTTAAAGATTCACCCTTCCTGGTTGTGCAAAATGTAGTCGTTCCAGAAAATGTAAACTTGATAATAGAACCTGGAGTAAGAGTTGAATTTAATGCAAGTGCTGATACTCAACTAGAATTAATTGTAAATGGTGAAATTACTGCAATAGGCACACAAGAAAATCCAATTATTTTTACTTCTTCAAAACCAGATTTAGAATCGTACGATTTTAATATTGTTTTTACAGAAGAATTAAGAGGCGCAACATTCAATTCAAAAAATGAATATGTAAGTGGTAGTATACTTAAAAATGTTATTATTGAACATGCATTTGGTAAACAAGACTACTATCAAAGTAACTGTTTAAGAATTAATAAAAATTCTCCTTATTTATGTGATCTTTTAGTCCAATTTAATTATGGTACTATTTCATATTATGATGTTAGTAATAACCTTTCCATAATTGAAAATACAATGTTTTTTAAAAATCAAAGGGGATGTATCTACTCTGATAGTGTAAGTTCTCTCTATATTAACAAGTGTTTATTTCAAAGTAACAAAGCTTTTAAAGGCGCTATTCATTCAACATCTGATATTTACGTTTATCATTCTGAGTTTGTTAGTAATTATGCTGAGGCTTATGGAAGTTCTATTTATTCCATTGCATCAAGCAAAATATATGACTGTGCTTTTCTTTCTAATAAGACTGAACTAGATGGTGGAGCTATTTATTTTGGAGCAAATGAAGCAGAAAAATATAAAATTTTATCTTGTATTTTTCATGATAATAAAATCCTGAATAATGGCTGGGGTGGGGCCATTTCATCTTCTTCGCGTATCTCTAGTATATTTATAGATAATAGTTTGTTTCAATATAATGTTAGTACTCGATCTGGTGGTGCAATATTTTCAATGAGTTCTGCAAATATTAAAAATTCAAACTTTAAAAATAATTCTTCACTATCCACTTCTGACTCATATGGTGGAGGAGCCTTATATTTGTCTGCAACTAAAGAATCCACAATATCAGATTGTGAATTCAAAAATAATTTATCAAACAGCATTGCTTCTGCTTTTTATATTTCATCATCAAAATTACTGATAAAAGATACATCAGTAACAAATAATAAAGGAAAAAATGCAATTACATTGAAAGCAAGTCAGGGATTGGTAACCAGAACAAACATATTTGATAATTTTTCCATTAATGATGATATAGTTGAGTGTGATGGTGTTTTTATAGATGATTTTAATGATGATTTTTTAATTAATAAAATAATTTTTGTTAATTCAAATATATATAAACATAATCGTTATAATATAAAAAATGAATCTGAATTTAATGTTTATGCTATGAACAATTATTGGGGGTTCTCTGATGAATTATCAATAAACATGAGTAATTATGATAAATATGATGATAGCCAGTTTGGTGAAGTAATAATATACCCATTTTATGATAATTTGTGGATTGATTTACCCTTAAAAGGAGATATTAATGGAGATAACCATCTTGATTTGTATGATATAATACTAAGTCTTAAGTTGTTAAATAGTATAACTGTAAACAATATTGACACTGATTCATTCTTATCTGATAGCAAAAAATTTGAAATAAAAGAAATACTATATTTAATAAATTCAGTCTCAAAGAAAGGTAAATAATTATGGACTTAAAGTTACGATTATTAGTAATTTCAATTATACTAATTTTAATAGGATGTGCCGGAAAAGCTTTTGAGCAGGCTCAAAGTGTAAATACCGTTGAAGCATATAATCAGTTTTTAAAAGATTATGGAGACAGTGAATATGCTAAAAGAGCTAAAAAACTAAGAGAAAAAGCTTTTTATAAACGTTCAATAAAATATGATACCATTGACAGTTATAACAACTATCTAAAAAAATTTCCAAATGGCAGATTTGTCAGCGAAATAAAAACTGCTCGCGAAAAAAAATGGTTTAATAATGTAAAAAAGGAAAACTCTATAAAAAGTTATGACAGCTATTTAAACGAATATCCCAATGGTCAATTTGTTAATGAAGTAAAAGAAGCCAAAGAGAAGCTTTGGTTTAACAATGCAGAAAAAATGAATACGACTGATAGTTATCGAGGATACCTGAAAGAATATCCAGAGGGTAAATTTATTGACAAAGTAAATCAATTAATCATTAAAGCTATCGAAGTTAAATTGAAAAAGCATAATATCAACAAAATAATGTATACAAAAGATTCTAAAAAAGTCATTATACAAGATATTGAGAATGACATGGCAATCACTGACCAGGGCAATTTCTCTTTATCAGACTTACAGAAAGTTGCTTATAAGGCAAATGGCTATTTCATAATAGATACAAAAAACAAAAATCCAGTCTTGAAGGATATAAAAATTATTAATTCATTAATATTTCAGGATCAACCTGAAAATATTGAAGAAGCTGATTTCAGGAAAATTCCGCAAATATGTCAGGCTTTGAATTTATATGGTTTGCAGTGGAGACTTCCAAATAAAGAAGAATACGCTATAGGCAATGCTTTTGATGAGTTTGAGCATAAAATATATTGGTCATTTAAGGATTATTATACCGATATATATGTAACTTCAACTCCGAAAATCTATAAAAACTCTAAATTAGACCTGTTTACATATAAATTTCACAAAAATAAAAAACCAAAAAAAAATTATTTTTATACGGACTCAACGAATTACTTATATAGATGCATTACTGACATTCCTGATGATTTAACAGATTTATCAAATAAAATATATTTATCTGAGGTGTCTCCTCAATTATCAACATCTCAAAAAAATGATCTTATGATTGAATGCATTAAAATTTCAACTACTATTTCTATTTTTAATGCATTAAAAAAAGGAAATATTAAAATTTGCAAAGCTGAATACAATGAGGAAAAAGAAGTTTTCAACGTTGAAATCTGTGAATTGCCAGAATTTGGCCAATTTGAAATTCCACTGAATAAAAAAAATGCAAAAGTATTTGAAGATTCTTTTCAAAAGAGATCAATTATCAAACCAATACTTGAATATCAGATAATTAATGGAAAAACTGAATTTTTAGGTGTAAAACAAATAAGAGATCCCGAGTACCTCAAATTAGAAAATAAATTCGAGAATGCTTATACTTCATACGATGATCTACAAAAAATTATTAAAGAATTTCCCGACTATCCCAGGATTGATGAAGCAAAAAACAAACTAAAGCAATTAGAACATGAAAAAACCAAAAATGCAATTAAACTTGTTCATGATATATGGGCTAAAAATTTTCCTATTGAAAGTATTTGTAAAAATGGTAAACCGGATAATGAAATCAAAGCATTAACGCTTAATATCACGTTAAAAAACCTTTTTTCTACGAATAAGAAAAAGCTTCATAAAGCGATTTGCCAACAAACGAAAACAAAATCGCTTCAAAACATTGAAACTGTTATAGGCCAAGATACTAATACTATTGAAGAAGTACATTTATATTTAGTTACTGAGAATGACTGTGAATTTAAAGCTGTCCTTCAGAAAAAAGATGAGGATGCTATTTTGACTTTTAAAGATGATTGCTCAGAATCTATTAAAAGAATCAATGACCCGCTTGTAAAAACATTTGTTACGCTTATTGATGATTTAAAACCCGGTTCCTACTTTAATAACAAAAAATATAAATTAAAAATTACCTTAAAAGATAAAGATTACATTACATATAAAGGGAATATTAAAGGCATTGATATTCCTGAAATTGTAACAAATACTAAGAAAGGTACGATAAAACATATTAATTTAAAATTAGTTGGAAAACGTATAGAAGAAGTACTAATTCCAATATTTAATAAAAGGTATGGCAAATCTAAAATTTCTCATAAGGATTTTATTTTAAATATGTCAAAAATTAATATGAAATATGACAATATTAAATTTACTCATAATAATCATGATTTTATTCAATATAGCTGGAAAAATAGCAAGTATGGAGTATCTATTGAATTTAATAATGAGTTAGTATTTAAATATGAAGATGGTAGAACTGTAAAGAAAAAACCAAAGCAAACATACTTGGTATACTATTTACAATAAATAATATGATTTATAAATTTTACACGGAGGTAATCATGAATAAAGAGTCAGTCATAACTATTATTCTTATTTTACTCATAACAAATGTCAGCCTGTCTATTAATTCTCCTTTGTTTGAAGCATCTTCTAAAGGAAAACTATCGGAAATTAGAGAATATATCTCAGAGGGAATAAATCTCAACATAAAGAATGATAAAGGATTTACAGCACTGATGATTGCGTGCAGATATAATCAATATGAAGTCATAAAAATTCTAATTAAAAATGGTGCAAAAATTGAGGATGTGTCAGATAATGGTTTAACAGCAATAATGATCGCTGCGGCGTATTCAGATAAAAAAATTGTTAAGTTTTTACTAAAAAATGGAGCAGATAAAAATAGAATTATTCAAGGATATAATGCTATTAAGGTTGCCGAAGAAGAAAAAAGATGGGATATTTTAAAAATATTGTCTGGAAGATCATCAGTCGTTTCTACAACCCATTCTGCACAGGTTGACAATAGTAAATTATTTGAATGCCGATTTTATTGTGAAGGACAATGGGGACGCTCTGTTAGTAAACAATATAAATTTAAAGTTAGAGCAAATAGCTCTTATGAAGCTTCAGAGATAATTAGAAATCAATATCAAGATGAGTGCAAAAAATTTCCATTTTATAAAACTGGTGAGGGAACTGCACATATAAGTGCCCCTGAATGTGAATGAATATTTCATTCGGATAGTTTCAAATAAAAAAGCAAAGGAATTTATTTATGAAAAAAAACATTATCACAATATTTTTATTGATATTCACTATGAAAACAGCACTAGCAATCAATATTCAAAGAAAAGAAACGAAACACTCAATCGAAATCAAAACTAAAACAGAAAAAAGTATTGAGTTTAAACTAATGGATGACAGTCCTTCAGGAATTTATGATATTTATGGATTTGATGATAATTCCATATTTGCTGTTGGTTTTTATGGCAAAATTTTTCATTACGATGGAACAACATGGTCAAAAATGAACAGTAATTATTCATCAGATTCTTTATTGACTGTCTGGGGAAGTTCAAAAAATTCAGTTTATGCTGCTGGGGCATGGTTCACTGGTGTTATCTTGCACTATGATGGCAATACATGGAGTGTACAACATAATACAGATTCTCCAATTACCAGTATATGGGGATTTTCAGACAGTGATGTTTATGCTGTTAGTGAAAACGCAGTTCTTCACTATGATGGGAATCAATGGTCTGAAATGAATAATATAATTTTTTCTGCTCCTTTTCAAAGTATTTGTGGAATTTCTAAAGATAATTTCTTCATAACATGTTCAAATGGTGAAATATTTCATTACGATGGATTAAAATGGGTTCAAATAAATAGTCCTACCACAAAAGGCTTGAGTGATATTTGGGGAAACGCATCAAATTCAATTTTTGCAGTGGGAACCTGGTCAGACTCAGCTACCATACTTCATTTTGATGGTAATGACTGGAAAGAACAGAACTCTCCAATTTCAGACTTCTTACAATCAGTTCATGGCAATTCAGATAATATTTATGCTACAAGTTACTCTGGTTTTTTATTATCATACGATGGACAAAACTGGACTGAAATAACTAAATATTCAACTGAAAGTGGTGGAGGTGCATTATGGGTAAGCCCTAATGGTAATATTTATATTGCTTCAGATAATGGTATTGTTTTTTCTGAAGGAAATAATCATAATGAAAAACTTTACACTCAAGCTGAATTAGATGAAGCTATTATCAATGAACGAACAAAATGGGATGCAAATAATGATAATAAAATTGGTATAGAAGAAGCCATTTATGCCTTACAAATATCATCAGGTTTACTTAATGAATCCAATCCTCAGCTGATGGTTGAATCTATAACATTTCCTTTTAATATAAAATTACCGACAGGCTTATGTTTTGATGGATCTAACTTTTATATTTCAAATTCTGATTTTAATGGTAATAGTAGTCTGCATATTTTCAATATTTATGATGGTTTACATCAAAGTGATATTCCTGTTAAAGGTGGATTGGGTAGTATCGCCTTAGATGGTGATTACATATGGGCCAGCATTCAGGATTCTAATCGTATTTATAAAATTGCAAAAGCAACCGGAGAAATACAAAAAGAAATTACTACAACAACAAATGTTAAAGGAATCTGCCTATATGAAGATATTTTGTATATCATTTCAGATTTAACATTTGGTTTTGTTTCTCTTATTGATGATTCCACTATTAAAATGGTGCAATTAAGACCAACAAGTAATTATATATTTGAAGACATAAAATACCATAATGGAAGTTTTTGGATTATTGCAAGTCATAAATGCACATATAATGATCCTCCAACTCATGAGCAGTTTGCAGCATTATATAATATCTCCATAGATGGTGAATTAATAACATCTGAATTGATTGATACTGTTGATGGAAAAATTGTAGCTTTAGAATTTGTGAATGATGACTTGTGGTATATAATAAGGTCATGGAAAACAGACTGGGATGATATGGGAGCCAGTATTTATAAATATCATCCTCCACAGACGAATGAAAAAAGCAATTAGATGAAAGCTCACATTATTTTTTCTGAATATACATTTGATAATGAAACTTAAAATGGCATTATTGTCATTAGAAATTTTAAAGGAGTTCTTATGCTAAAATCGAAAAAAATTTTTCTGTTTCTTGTTTATATTTTGATGTTAAGTGGTTGTGCTGGGAAGCACTTTGAAAACGCCAAAATATTAAATAGCTATAATGCTTATAATGAATTCCTTATAGAATATGGTGGAAGTAAATATGCGGATGAAGCAAGGTTTCTAAGAGCTAAATCCGCAAATTCTTTTCAGGAATATGCTAATTATTTAAAATCAGACCCCCCAAAAAAATTTCGTGATCAAGTAGAAAAACTCTTATTTCAACTCGCAGAAAATTGGAAATGTGCATATGGATATAATGTTTATCTAAATTTTTTCTCAGCTAAGAAACGTAGAAATATTGAAAAATTATATTGGGAAGCTACAAAAATTGCGGACCAAGTTCATCAGTATGATCAATTTTTGAAAATTTTTCCAGATTCAAATTATGTGCAAGAGGCTAAAGAGTTAAAACTTCTAAGGGTCAATAAAGTTTTAGATGATAACTATAAAGGGCTGAAAAAAGAGATCAGGCTTACACAGGTAAATAAATTTAATATCAAAGAAGCTGCTTTTTCACCAACTGGAAAATATATAGCCATTGGTGGTGCAGAAAAATATAGTGAAAATAAAACAATTGTTATTATTAACACTTCTAACGGGAAGGAAATAAACTCTTACAAAACTAACGATTTTAGACAATTAACTTTTTCGCCTGATGGCAAATATCTTATTTCAGCTATTGAAAATAACGAAGGTTTTCATGAATTCCTTACTGGAAAGAAAGTTTTTCAGTCTTTGCCTGATGTAGATATTGCTGTATTTTCTACGGATAGTAGATATTTAATAGGGATTAAGGGGAGTAAAATGAATTTTTGGGATATCAATAAAAACTGGAAAAAAAAACATTTGGAAAGATGCTATCCTTGCGATGCAAAACAGTTAATTTTTTCCCCAGATTGGAGATTTATCGTTTGTTCTGGAAAACATGTTATTAGAAATGTTAATAGTGGATACGTGCAATATGATCACTATAACCCTATTCGAGAAGCACTTTATATAAATACAAATGAACAATATATTGATACTCATGATTATGTACAAAGTATTGATATTTCACATGATGGAAAATATTTAATATCTGGAGGCGGAACAACTGTAAAATTATTTAAATATTTTAGCTTAGTACGAGAATATGAAGCGCATTCAAGAAAAATTAAAAGATATAACAAAAAATATATTATTAATAGTGTATGTTTTTCTAAAGATGACAAGCACTTTATATCAGGTGGACTAGACAAAAAAATAGTCATTTACGATATAAATAAAGATAACCCCATAAAAGAGATTCTCGTTGATAATGAAATAAACAGCCTGGATATTTCTCCTGATAACCAATTGATAGTTTCAGCTTCATCCGAAGGAACTGTTAAAATTTGGACAGCACCCTGGGTCTTAGATCAAGAAATACTAACCTCAAAAAAACTCGATAAACAGTCATATGAAATAGCCCATAAAAATAATACAACGAATGATTATAAGAATTACGTCAGTTCTTTTTCTAATGGCCAGTTTGTTAATGAAGCAAACAATCTTGCATTTTCTCTTTATAAAAAAAATAACACTATTGAGGGATACAATGAATTTCTAAAATGTTTTCCAAGTGCAGCAGATCAGGAAGAGGCATTAACATTAGTATTTAATCTCTATGAAAAACAAAATACAATAGATGGTTACAATGAATTTCTTGAAAAACACAGCTATTCTATACATAAAACAAAAGCGATCCAATTAGTGTTCAATTTATATCAACAGCAAGATACTATCGAAGGATATAATGAATTTATGAGCAAATATCCTTACTCACCTGAAAAAATTGATGCATTATATCACTGGGCAATTAAAACAAATACTCTTGGTGCCTATGATCGTTTTTTAGACGAATTAAATAGACAGGAGACTTCTTCAAAACAAAGAAAAAGTGAGATACTATTACGAAGAGAGCCTTTTTTATTTGATTGGGCTAAACAAAACAACACATTGACAAGTTATGAAAAATATATACATGATTATCCAGATGGACAATTTGTGAGAGAAGCGAAAACAAATAAAGAGAAACCACTGTTTGAGGAAATACAAAAAGAAAATACAATCGAAGGTTATAAAAAATATCTGAAAGAGTATCCAAAAGGTAAATATATTACTAAAGTGAAAAAACGACTTGATGAAGTCTGTTTCAAAAAAGCCAGACAAGATGACACAATTGAAAGTTATGAAACCTATATTAATCAAAATCCTTCAGGGCTATATGTAACTGAAGCAATGCGTTTGAAAAAGAAAATAATTGCAAGATTAGAAAAAGCAGCAGAAAAAGACTATAACAGACTTATTAGAGGCAATTGGAGAGGAGATATAAAATTTACATTTCGTTCATATGGAAAAGCTTTTCGATTACTTGAAAAAATTAAACGCGCTCTTCATGTTCGTGATCCAGCTGGATTTTTCAATCCTTATTGGGTGACAGGCTTTCATGGTGCAGCTGCGAAAGGAGATAGGGGAGTAATTGTTGGAGTATGGTATACAAGCGGATTTCAGGGGTATAACAAATGGGGAGGCTATTTGAAGAGATCCCTGTCTCGTATTGATGGACTCGCTTCATGGGAAGTTGATCCGATGGGATCAAGTTATTCTTCATCAGGTGGTTCTTCAAGTAGTTCTGGCCAGGTTGACTGGGTTAGTGTAAATGCAGAAATGGTATGTGGATTTAATGCCTGTACTAAAAAATGGATTTCACTTTCAGGAGGGCCTGGCTATATTGATGAATCAAGAAGCACAACTTCGATATCAATTCATAAAAGTTATAATGGTAAAATCGGCGGTACTTATCAATGGTCCGGAAAATTTGGAAACAAGGTATGTTCCGGCACGATAAATATCAGCGGAACAAAAAGAAATTATATGATTAAAGTTTATGATCATTGTGGAGATGCAGGTTCTTATGAATATTAACTTATTATCAATCTTATCAGAAAAGTCTTATTCTTTTTTGGTACTTTTATGGGGTTTACTTTTAATTTTTTGTATATCAGGCTGCGGCGATGAAACACTATGTAATGACATTGGTGAAGCTGGTTTCAAAAAAGATATCGTTGAATTTGTTAATTGGGAGAGAGATAAAGGTAGTTGGTGCGGTGATGAATATTTTCCACCTGCTCCTCCGGTAACATGGAACGATACATTGGCGAATGCGGCAATGGTACATTCAAAAGATATGGCGAATAATGAATTTCTGGAACATACAGGTTCTGATGGAAGTGAACCCGGGGATAGAATTTTAGATGCTGGTTATGAATGGATTTCGTGTGGAGAAAATTGCGGCTATGGCAATGACGATGAAACATTTGGTCAATCTTCTGAAGGCGCAGTAAAAGGTTGGATGGATAGCCCCGGACATTGTTCTAATATTATGAATCCAGATTTTATTGATATTGGTGTTGCTAATGTAAGGGGCCATTGCGGTGATTGTGACTGTTTATACTGGACAATGAACTTAGCTACTCCAGAAGATTATACTGATTACAATAAATATATTTTGTTAATACCTGGTTCTGTTGATCTAAACTTAAGCCAGACAAATAATTCAAGAAGAATAATTGTTTTAACTGAGAAAATAATAAAAAACTGGACATTCAGCAACCAAGAGCCAAATTGTGGTGTCAATGCCTGCGCTTGTGTCAATGAAGAGGGTGAAAATACTGGAACAAATAAAGACAAAAAGGAATTTCATGTATTCCCAATTCAGCAAAATGAAAACTGTAAAATTGATGTGTATATTTCATTTACTGATGGTTCACATATTACAAGAACTTTAGATATAAATGTTACAAAAGATGAATCGCAAAAAAAATATATTGAAAAAGACTTATTAACTAAACTCTTCCAAAAGGGCATACTCACTAAAATTAAGTAAGTTCAATTTTATGTGATCTACCCTTTAGAATTTAAATAGATTATGCCTGATACGAGTGATATACATCTGGAAAAGAACATCATAACCAATTGCATCAACAACACCAAAAACGCAATGGAGCAGTTCATCATCACCTATGGAAACCTGATCGACAAAAAAATAAACAGCGCACTCTACAAAATGAACGTCCCCATATCCCAAAGCAAGGTTGATATGATGCGAAATGAAGTTTTCCTGCACCTGTTTGACAATCAATGTAAAACACTGAAAAAATTTGATTTCAACCGAAATACGTCTCTTTCTGCATGGTTAAGTGCAGTGACTTACAATAAAGTAATTGATATCCTCAGGCAAAGAAATATTCTTATTAATCATCAGGATGACTTAGATAAACTTGAAGATCATACATTACAAAGCCTGAATGACAAAATAATGCTCCAGCAGGCTATTGAAAAACTTGAACAGCAGGAACAGTTAACGATAAAATACTATCTTAAAGGAATTTCTCCAGAGGATATTGCCAGAATGCTTCAAGTTTCAGTCGATTATGTTTATAATCTGAAAAGCAGAGCAAAAAAAAATTTAAAAGAAATTATCGGCATTACTTCTTAAATGCCATTTTATATAGATTTCAAGAAAAAGATTTTGGCAAGGCTAGAAGGAGGAGATAGTATGAATAATACATCGACGACTGATAACGCAGCCAAAATCTTTTTCTTGAAATCTTATAGTTTATAGAAAGGATATACAATGCGTAAAGCATGCATAAAAACAGATAAACTCATACGTTATGCACAGGGTATTTCTGATTCAAAAGAAAAATTAAAAATTGAAAAGCATTTGTTAACATGTTCTTTATGCATGGTGCGTCTATCCGGCACAGTTCATAGTCTTCATCATGACACTGATTTAAATGAATATAAACCTTTTTCTGAAAATGAGGCAGCTAAAATTGTTCAACAAATAAACCAACATTCTTTTGAAAACAAATTCCTTTTTGTAGAAAAATTTCAAAAAGGGATCAAAGCGCTAACTTTAAAATTAAAAAAATATTATCACAATTTTTTCATAAAAAAAACCATGCACTATAAGTGGCAAGGACTTGAACCTCAATTGATCAGCTATCGATCTCAATCTTCAGAATCTTTGGAATATTTTTATCACAAAGAAAAGTTTAAAGATATCCTGTTGAAATTTTACTTTGAAAAAACGAGCAATAATTGTTTTAATATACAACTGTCTGTTCAATCGAAAAATCAAAATCCCATGGTCAGAATTACATTAAAAAATGAAAAAGGTGGACGAACTTCACAATTAGTCGGTGCTTCAGGTGAGTGGATCAAAAATGTTCAGTTTGGAAGTTATTTATTATCTGTTGAAGAAAATACCATTCAAAAAGGAGAATGCTTTTTAGATATACAAGCCAGCAGTATCCTTTTTGATAAAAAACGAATGCTCAAAAAATAATGATTAAAAATATATCATTAACTCTTAAAGCGATTTTAGAAAATAATCACGTAAGGATATCTATTAAATCCTCAAGTGATCCTATGTTTTCCTGGTCAGGAAAACAAATTGAAATTAACAGTCTGTCAAATAATTGTAATCAAATCGTTGAAACATTAAATAAAAGTCGGCGCCAGGAGTATGCTGATGAAATTTTTAATGACTTAAAAGGGATGGGCTATGCACTTGCAGATGATCTACTGACTGCTGATCTCAAAGACCTGTTAAGAAAAACACAAGCTGAATCCATTGTGCTGGAACTTGATGAAAAACTGGTTCATATACCGTGGGAACATATTTGTATTGATGACATGCTTTTATGTCAAAAATTCAGTATGGGAAGACTGATTGAAACCCGCCAGAAAATTTTCAATACAGATACACGAGAAATAAAAATTCCTTATAATATATGGGTTATTGTCAATCCACAATTTGATCTTGATAATGCTGATTCAGAAGGCAATACAATTTGCAGATTGATGGATCAGATGAATTATCTTCATAAAAAGGAAATTATAAAAGCATCCTTAAATACAGATATTCGGACAGACTCTTTTAAGGCCAGAATAAGACATTATGATTTTATTCATTTTGCAGGTCACGGATTATTTCAAAATGATCAACCCGATGAATGCGGACTGAAATTAAGTCAGGGCACTATTACAACTTCAGATATCAAGGCAATGGAAGGCAGCGGAGCAATGCCCTTGATGATTTTTTCAAATGCATGTCAGTCAGCCAGAGCTTTTGAAATAAAACACATGCCTTTCAGCCTGGCACATTCATTTATTCGTTCGGGTGTTCGTCACTATATTGGAACATTCTGGAAAATATTTGATGAACCCGGTAGTCAGTTTGCAAAAATATTTTATCAAAAACTGCTGGCAGGGGAAAGTATTGGATCAGCATTAAAAAAAGCAAGAATTGATTGCAGCAAAGATTACACACCTGATGTCTGGGCCAGTTATGTTTTATATGGAAACCCTGATATTTGCTATTTTTCTGACAATACTAAATTTGATGACCCACAAACAAAAAATACAAAACCTGCATTGAAATCTTTGAAATCAAGAGGAAATAATGAAAACCTCATCACAGAAAATCAGCTTAACTCACAATACCCACAGGAAACAAATCAAGAAACAAGTCAAAAAAACTTTCCTTTTAATCATCAGTTTAATCCACAATATCAGCAGGGAATAAAGCAAAATAATTTTCCTTTTAAATGGGGCTTTGCAGCATTATGCTGTGTTCTTGCTTTATTTATTTTTTTTTATATTTCCGAAATATTTCAAAACAAAACAGAAATATCTTTTGAAATGTTAAAAATATTAAAATCAGCAGAAAATGACAGAAGAATACGAATTTCACGATTATTGGAAAAAATAAAAAAACAAATAAAATCGCCTGAGCTTTCGTCTGTAAAGATAACTGACAACTGGACTTCAACATTACTAACATTAGGCATATATTTTGACCCGGAAGACCAATTTAAAAACAGAGGATTGGAAAAAAAATTTGCACTAATGGCAGGACAATATTTAAAAACACAAACACGGCTAATTTTACTAAATCGAATGAACAGAGAAATAATCCTGGAGGAATTAATCCAGGGAAGCTCAGAATTAATTGATCCAAAAAATCGTATGATCCCTCGCCTGTACCCTGTAAGACTCGTATTATTTGTGGAAATTCATTCTTCTATAAAATCAAATAAATATCTGTCACTATCATTAATAGACACACAAACAGAAAAATGGATTTTTAATCATTGGGAAAAAATTCATGAAAATAAGCTGCCAATGGAATCACTTGAAAAAATTAAGATGTTGCTGCTTAATAATTATCCGCTCAGAGGGATGATCTCAAAGATTGATGGAGATATGATAAAGTTGAATATTGGTTTTGATCATGGCGTCAGAGTTCATCAGATATTTTCAACCAGTAGTTATTCATGCCAGTTATCAATTATTGAAGTAAATGAGTTTGAAAGTATCGCAAAATTTACAAAACCTGAATGTTTACCAATTAAAGAAAAACGCGTTTTTCTGGAAAAAGAATGAAAAAGACTGGTATATCAGGAATTAATCAAATCTGTTATTTCATATGTATTTTTTTATTAATGGGGTGTGCAATCAAAAAAACACCCGTATGCATAAAAGATGGCGTTTATTATGGAAAGACAAAAGCAGTATTTCTTGATGAATGGCATGATTACTACAGACGGGCATTATCATTTATTGAAGGTGGCTGTTACGAGTTTGCGCTCTCAGACTTGCAGGAAGCTGTTAAAATCAGATTTGAAGATCAATCTTTTGCAAGAACATATGGTATGCATTTTATGCATTACTTTCCTCATAGGGAAATGGGATATGTTTTTTATAAACTTAAAGATGAAATCAATGCGAAAAATGAACTTGAACTATCCTTAAATCAACAATTTTCAGATAAAGCCCAATATTATCTTGATAAAGTTCGTTCATCTATTCTCAAAAAAAGACATGTATTTATACCTGGTCCGGAAATTATTGTTAAACCGCCTTTTAATAAAGATGAGGTCTGGATAAAAGAATCACCGGTTATCTTTTCTGCAAGTATCAAAGATACAAATTATATATCCCGAATAAGCCTTGCTAACGAGCCAGTTTTTTTGTCTTCATCCACCCGAAAGTTTGATTTTCAAAAAGAATTACTTCTTGTTCCAGGGAAACATGAAATCGAAATTTCAGCTATAAATTTAGCAAATTCAGAAAGTAAAAAATCTATTGTCGTACATATTGACCGATCCGGCCCTTTAATTATAGTCAAAAAAATTGATTGGAATAAAGGAACGATTTTTGGTTATCTGGATGATAAAACCGAAGATATTCAAATATGGATAGATAATAATAAAATTTCACACTACAAAGGAAAGCTGGTTACATTTACAATTGAATTCAAAAAAACAAATAAAACCATTAAACTTCATGCAAAGGATCGTTTAGGAAATCAAACGATAGCATTTATAAATCAAAATAATAAATTGAATTCTGGTTTATTGCTGGCTTCAGCACAAAAACAATTACCATTTTTATCTGATGTGGACAATTCCTGTTATAAAAAAAACAACCAAAATTCTGAAATTATTCTTTATGGATGGAATAAGACAAACACAGTATATACAAATACTATTCATATAAATGGATTTTTCAAAGGAAATGAGTTAGTTGAACAGTTGATGATCAATAAAAAAATCATTGCAAAAAAATGTAAAGACTCGATATTTTTTAATGAAACTATTTATTTAAATGAAGGAAATAACAAAGTACTTATAGAATCGTTAAGCAAGCCAGAACACTTAAGCTATTCCTATTCAATAGAAATTTATAGAAAAGTACCTGAACATTATCAAATAAAACATCGTATTAATTTACATTTACCTCTTATTAGTTTGGATACCATAAGTTTTCCGGCAACAATTAAATGTGATTCACACGAAAGCAACATTATTCATCCGGAAAAACAACAAAGTTGTGAGATTATTAACAAGTTTAAGGCTATTTTTATTAAGCAGTTAAAAGAAACAAAGCGATTTAAAGTCACCTGCAAACAAAAAGCAAGTTTGAAAAAAAATTCGTGCTTAATTGCTTTGATTAATGTTTTTGAGACAAAAAAAGACATGGAAGTGTTTATCAAATTTGTTGAGACAGAAACAGAACATACTTTTGATATATTTGATGCTTACTACGAAAAATCATACTCCACAAACTTAAAAGAACTTTCAGAAAAGTTGATAGAGAAAATAAAAAATGCCTATCAAATTCATGAAGAGAAAATAGTAAAAGTCAATAACAACCTGATAGAAATTGGGCCGATGAAAAAACCTTTTATGATTCACTGGCCGCTTATTATTTTCAGAAAAAAACCAATTCTGTATAATCCGGAAACTGGTGAATCATTAGGAGCAGATTCTGTTGTAATTGGACAGGCAACGACAAAAGCATTATTAACAAATGGATGTAAAGCAATTCTTGATGATACAAAAAAAGTAGTAGTTATAAAAGATCATGTTATTCAAAGATAAAGCTCAGCCTTTGGTTTCAACTCCTCAACGCACTTGGGTAGATTTCAAAAATTTTGCCGATTCTGTTTTTGCTCAGCATTTTGCCCATCCCATACATTTCCATGCATCTCAAAAAGCCAAAAAGCCCCCATTCATTGGCCTGTTTTTTAGAGACTGGATGTGTTCTTTTGTATTCATTTGCAAAATACCATGTCATTGGCAGATCACTAATCGTCTCCACAGACTTTGGTCTATACCAATGATATGAAGTGCTTCTTGATTGTTTGGCTGCGGTCTCCATGAACTTTGGTTAATGTCAGAGATTTAAACTGTCGCCTGGCTATTCAGTAGTCATCAGCACATCCTTTGCTCAATGTCAGTGATTTAAATTGTTCATCACGTTTCGCTCATCTGGCGATTTCAGCGGATTCTGCTCTTGTTTTGTGTTTTGTTGATTTTCAGCTCAATAGCCTCTGTCAGTGGATTTCAAAATTGTCCTTTGAAAATTTAAAATTTGTTTACAATCAAACTTTTAATACAATCTATATTTTGTTACACAATCTAAACGCACAAAATTTGGAATATAATCTTTTAGATAAGCGGTGAAACGCAGACTCAAAAAAAAGCAGCGTAAGCTGCGTTATTTTTTTGAGACAGTTGAATCCGCTTGATCGACTGGTTGATCATCACGGACTAAAACCGAGCATTGGCATCATTATTGCTAATAGGAAAAGTACCTCTTCTTCCCTCCGAAGGATTAGTTCAACCAGTTAATGAGCGAGTCTGGATATCATGATATTTTGGGTATTAGCCGACAAATCTTCGATGAATGATTTAAGGGCAGATATTAATAAAACTAATGCTAACAAAGACATTGAAAGTTTTAAACAATAATTGTGTACAGGTTTTATGAATTAATGTTCCAATAAATATCAAATTTGTATTAGTCTGAATCAATAAAGTAACAAAATTAAAATAATATCAATTTCTTCTGCAAATCAATAATGGCATTTGTTTCCATTAAAAAATCCATTCCTAAAATACCATCTATCTCAAAACCGTAATCTAAGATACCAACATCAATTGTAAAATCATGTAATACTTTGTTTTCA
>Ga0272440_1001090_pt1 | contig 22583 bp, 9 predicted proteins | sample SSMMMBAug17_FD_192440 | JGI IMG/M metagenome (GOLD analysis project Ga0272440, IMG submission 192440) | Marine sediment archaeal communities from Little Sippewissett salt marsh, Falmouth, MA, United States - SSM-MMB-Aug17 | ecosystem: Environmental > Aquatic > Marine > Wetlands > Sediment ...
TGGGGCTAACGCCCCAGTCTACAAAGATTTCGCCCCTATCGGGGCTAAGATGAAATGTCTCCATAAAATGTACATTTTGTTTTAATTTTTTAAACAGGGACGTTATTTCTGCCTGCCTGTACTAGGGCCTCTATCAAGTGCTTTCATTGTGGGGAGGTCAGTTGGCCAGGATGATGTATAAAATTTTAAATCCAACTCCCAATCAACAAAAATGGCGCCCAGTAAACAGGATGCCAATATCTTGGCTGGGCGATCAACATTTTTTGGGCATTTTGAAGGGCCATTGCTTTTGAAATATTCTCCTTTTTTAATTGTCGATAAAGTTCTCTGACTGCCAGTGATGTGGCTTCATCATCAATATACCAGAGTGTTGCAACTGCACTTCTAACCCCTGCTTTTACTGCCACACCAGCTAACCCCAATGCTGCACGTTCATCACCCAGGGCGGTTTGGCAGGCACTTAATGTTAGCAAATCTACTTGATGATTTCGATACTTTCCCAAAGACATGATTGTTTCCAGATTATCCATATCCAGTTGACTTTCATAGGTTAGCAGAAAGGAGTCTTTTCCTGTGCCGCCGAAAATGCCATGTGTTGCAAAATGAACAATGTTGTAATCATTTGTTTGTAGTTCATCGGTTACTTTTGAAAGTGTGTATTCTTTATTGAATAACATGTTTTTTGCGTTCATGATTGATTTGATATCTGTTAACTCACTCTGCACACTGGGCAAGGCTGAAAAATCCTGAACCGCATCAGATAATCCGCTGATCAGTACATTTTTACTTTTTTGGACATGCTTTTTTGTATCGGTGAGGTTTATGGCAGGAATTGTGGCAATGGCATATTTTTCAACAAGAAACTGACTGCCATCATTCAGGGAGGAAAAAGGAATCAGGCGAAGGACACCATCTGGCGCAACAAGTAATGTGTGGATATTGGATTCAGCCAGGGCTTTTTCTGCCGGGCGGATTATCCATTGGTACAGTTTTCTGGAAGTCGCAAGAAATTCGTTGCTGGTTCTGGTTTGCACCTGTTTTCGATATTGTTTCACAACTTTATTCAGATGCGTGTACTGAATATCTACCGAATATCTCTGGATTGCATCAGGCAGGGTAATCAATATTGTCAGGCGGTCAGAAAGTGCAATGGGGTACAGAAGTGCCACACCTTCAGGCGTCCGAAGCAGCATATTTGGTTTCTTTTTTTGATTTTTTGAAACACACTCATCTTCAAAATAATCCTGTAATTCTGCATTTTTTAAGCTTTCCATCACATTTCTTGCCAAAATAATCTTGTTTTCTTTTAGCTGAGGATCTGTTTCATGATCTGCCTGGTCGAGATACAGGCCTGCAAGGCCCATGTAAACTGGCTTGACATTTGTTTCAAAAATATTGGTTTGCATTCGGCTGCCACTAAACAGTTCACTGCGAATTTTTGAAAGAGTTGAAATTGAATTTTTGAACGCAGTTATGGCCTTTTCTATCTGATGGCATTTTTTGAACAATCTCCCCAATTGCCACTGCCAGACATATAATATTTCTGAATCATTCTGCTTGTCCGCATAAAATATTGCTTTGCGGGTTTTTTGGATGGCATCATCAACTTGATTTAAAGTTTCAAGATACTGACCAGTAAATCCACTGGCCATGGAGATAATTTTTTTATCCATAATTTTCTCGCCAATTCTTTCAGCATCCAATAATAAATTGAGCGTATTGTCGGAAAACGTATTGTTCTGATCGGGAAAAAAATTTTGTATCTGGCTGGCAACCTTGCTGATAGCAATGAGGTTCAGCCCTTTTTCATGATTGTCTGGTAGTAGTTTTACATGACGATATGTATTCTCATAGGCTGCAATGACATCCTGATACGTCCCTGCCTTTGCCAATATAAATGTCAGGTTCAAGTGAATTTTTGCTTTCAGGGAATTTTTAAAATCGTGATCAGATTTTTCAAGAAGTAAAAGTGCTTTGTCATATAGTTGAATACCGGTTTCAAATTCGTTATTAACAATTAAGGTGTTGGCAATGTTATTTAAAACAGCAGCAGTGAAAATGTCTTGTTTTAATTTTTTTGTATTTTTTAATGCAATTTTGTAGTACGTCATGGATTTTTCCAGAAGACTGGAAGCAGTATTCAAATCTCCGAGAATATTATAGAAAAGGATACCTTGAGGCGTTTTTTGATATTTTTCCGCAAAGGACAAAGTCTTTTGGCATAAGTTCAGGGCTTTTTTCTGAAAGCCAAGAGATTGCAAGGTGTGGACAAGGTAATCAATGGCTGTGAGATATTCAACAGAATCCTGATCCACACGATGCGTTATTGTTTCCCAAGACTTTGCTGCACGTGCGATATTTCCTTTTTCATATTCTTTTTGAGCCTCAACAAACAATGTATGGACTTCTGGAGATGTCTCAATATTCCCATAAAAAGGAATCAGGGGACTTGCCCAAAGATCATCCAGTCTTGTGGGGGTGGCATCCCTGCCTTTTATGATAAACCGGCTGCTATGTTTCTCACTGCGGGCTGCGCATGGTGTTTTTACCCATCGAGAAGCATCAAGAAGTTTGGATGATAGACCTGACAAACCTTTTGTGACATTGATATCCGGCGCTTCTATTTTTACAGTACCATCATTTCCTCTTTCTGAGGTTGCCTCAATGATACTATCTGTAGACTTGATAAAATTTTCTGCAACAATAAAGATAGCGCCGCCATCACCTTCATCAGCATTGGCAGTAATCTTGCCATGATTTAACACAATATTTTTAGATTGAATATCAACATCACCACCTTCACCTGCGCCTTGCTTGACACTGCTGGTAATTTTTCCATTTAACAGATAAATGCCTTTTTCTGCATTGATCACTACTTTTCCGCCACTAGCGTCAAGTGTTCGGGTGCTGAATGAACTGTTTCCAAGGAGCCTGACTTCTCCTTTGGCATCAATATTGATTGTACCAGCACTGCCGCCAAATTTTGTGGCCGTGCTTTCCGATTTGATGGAAGCATTTGAATTCAATTCAATGTTGTCAACAAAGAGTGAAATACCTGCTGCATTTCCATGTCCAAAGGTTGATGTGCTGATACTGCTATTGTTCATGATCAGGTTATTTGCATAAATCGAGATATCACTGCCCTGACCTTTGCCAAATGGGATCCACTGGTTTTCAGAAAACAAAAAATTTCCAGGAGTTTTATCGTTGTCTGGATTGTTATCTGTATCAATGACATACACAATATCACCCGATTCAGCATCAAGATTTTGCATGGCGGCTAAATCTGGGACAATTAAGTCCTCTTTTCCAGGCCTTATCCATTCTTTTCCAGAAAAAATATAATGGCTGCCATCTGATGAAGTTTTAACAAGATCACCTGTTTGTGCCTGAACCAGATCAAACAGAGCATCTTTGCTTTTCATTGTATGAGTATTGTTCAGCTTTATAAATTCTTCATTGTAGAAAACATATTCACTATTGTTTGATTCAATATGAAAAAGATCTCCATTTTGTAATGCCTGCTGATTTGCCATTGTATTTAATTCAGCAGGGTCTTCAAGGTTAAAATATCCGATTCTGAGTGGTTTGATACGATAAAATGGGGCTCCATCATAATCGTACTTAATCATTTCCTGAATTGTACAAACAAACAATGCTTCTTTGCCATTACCATCATCAAGAACTTTGATGACAGCGTTTGCATACTCAGGAAAATTTTTTTCAAGAACTTCCTTATTCATATTCTGATTAATCTCAGTCATATCTGGAAAAGTTTTCGCAATGTTTGGGTCAAAAGAATGCCAATTCAGCGTATTAACGAAATTAGGAGAATAAACAGAAATGTAGTCCGCAGAGTGTCCTGTGCTATCGTCAAAAACCTGCGCCATATCGCCTTCTGATGTAAATCCGGCATGCAAGAGATCTACATATGTATCAGCTTTATAATACCTGACGAATGGTATCGCACCTCCTGAAGACTTTCCAGCGAACACATACATGTTTTGCGTTTCAGAGACAAAAATTCGATCTCCTAAAATTATAAACCTGGCATCCATCACTTCTTTATTTTCAACAACAAAGTAATTGTTCGATTCTGATCCTGAAGTCACAGAAGCCATGTTATCTAAATAAATATTTTTCGCATGTAACTCAATATTTCCTGCTTTTCCATTGCCTTTGGATGCTGTTGATAGAAAAGCTTGAGATGACAGGGAAATTTGATTTGCAGAAAGATAAATTGTCCCCCCATTTCCGGGTAGTAATGATGTGCTTTCTGAGCCTGAATATATATTTGATGGTTTTCCATTGCTATCTGTGCTTGAAAGGGAAATATTCTCAGCTTCAATTCTGACATTGCCACCATTTCCAGCACCATAACTACTTGAATTGATATAGGCCCCTTCCTCAAAAAGAACATGTTTTGCATGGATTTCGACAGTACCAGCATTTCCAGCGCCAATTTCATGATACTTTGTTGCAGCATGAATTGCACTCGCAGCCTTGTCATCATCTTCGCCACTAAAAGTGATTGTATTGTTTGCAGCTAAATTTATTGATCCACCTTGACCTGGTCCAAGTGTTTCTGTGTTGATGAATGCGCCATTTGAAAATGCAATATTATCTGCATTCATATGAAGCGTTCCAGCATTGCCGCTGTTTTTGTTCTCACCTGAGCTGGTAATATCAATTCTTGTATTCCAGAAATATATATCATTAGATGGAGCGTCCCCAAACCATGTCGCTTCACCATCAAACAAAACATTTTTTGAGTTGAGACTTACTGTCCCTCCCATTCCTGATCCAAATGTGCTTGCGTTGATATATGCGCCATCAGTAAAAAGGATATTTCCTGCATCAAGGGAAACGTTTCCAGCACTTCCCGCATTTCCCTCATTTTGTAAATTTTCTTGCGTTTCGAGGCGAATACCTGTTTCACCCCAAAAATTGTCACCATTGTAATCCACTGTCCAGTTTAATATATTGCTGGCAAAAGATATTCGTTCTTGTGCTGTGAGTTTTATATCCGCCCCTTTACCGGTTCCTTCATTACTTGAATAAATATAGGCACCATTGAGAAATGAAATATTTTTTTGTGCATCTATGAGTAATGATGGGAGGTTTCCCTGGTCATCTGCACGCATATAAATGTAACTGCTATCACTTTGTTCTCCATGAATGCCTTCCTTTCCTTCAAACAATATGGACTCATTCGCCATAAGTTTTACTTCTGATATTCCTTCATTAAGCCTTGAATGAGTTTCTATACAAGAACCATCAACGAATGAAATATTGTTTCCGCTAATGGAAATCTTTCCATCAGGTCCATTTGCATAGAGAAGAATAAACGCATTACTAGAAAAATGGATATCTCCGCCCGCTTCAAGATGGATTTTTCCGGGTTGAAGCCCTGTTTTTCCCCATATAAATGAATTCATAATAATAGAACTCGACTGAAATTCAATCGTTTCACTTGCTTTAATGGATATATTACCCATATATCCTGGATCTTCTGGAGTGGAGATAATTATTGATTCATCAGCAAACAATATGTTATCCGCCTCAAGGTGAATAGCAGATTCTTTTCCTCTGAGCGTGCTATATATTTCTGACTTGTCTTTGAATATCAGATTCTTTGCTTTTAAGTTGATGACTCCGCAATTACCGAATTCTAAATCTACCTGATAATCTTGCGCCTTGATGTTTATCACCTGGTTATTTGATTCTGCAAGAATAGTATTTGTTGCCTGAATAATGATATCCGAACCCTTTCCAGCGCCATTAATATTTGCTGATATTTGTGCGTCATTTCTGAGGTAGACATCATTTGCCTGAATGTCGATTTTGCCGCCATTAATATCTCCAAGTGTTTCTGATAAAAGCTGGCTGTGATCCAAAACAAATTGTCCCCCTTTGATAATTATATTTCCGGCACCCTGAGCACTCACACTTAACCTGGCATATTCTGAAATCTGGATATTACCTTCCAGGCTTTCAATATTTATATCATCTGGATTGATTGAAATTTCTGTTTCAGGGCCGGCAGTGATTAAATAGATATTGCCGCCTGAAGCCTGAATTGTTGGGGAATCTATGACTTCCCAAACAGGGATTGGATTATTGTTTTCATCCAGTTCAGGAACCGGTATCTGAATTTCAAATCCCCATTTGTCATAAGCAATTTCAAAAACAGGGTTTCCATTTTCATCAATAAGCTGTTTGAAAACTGGATAACCATCAGAATCGGTTAGTTGCTTTTTGGGACCTTTAATATCAATATGTTCAGCAATCAAGGATATGGTGTTGCCATCCGGAACATGTATACCATATTTCGAGTAATCCTGATCATCAAAAAGACTGGCATCTCCGAGAAAACTGATGGATGCCGATGATGAATCCAGAAATCCAAAGGCGGCCGGGGCAGATGATGTCAGAATATCATTTTCTGAAATATGATGGACATTGAACCTGGCATTATCTTCCAATTTCAGATAATCTGCTGTGCTGACATAAAAAGATCCGCTGATATCCAGATTGGCATTTTTTCCAAAGACAATACCGGCCGGATTCAACAAATATAAATTTGCATTTGGGATACTGGATTCAATTGTACCATCAATCCATGAAACGTTTTGCCCGGTCACTCGACTGATAATGTTTTGAACAGTTTCTGGCCCTGAAAATACAGCGCTTTCCCCTGCATGAAGATTAAATTGGCTGAAGCTATGAAACAAATTAGATTGTTCCAGTTTGCCATAGTCTGCTTTTATTTCATAGTTTGGTCCTGTAAGTTCAAGGTTTGAAGTATTTGAAAGACTTCCATCAAGGATGATGCCTTGTGGATAGTCATTACTGGCATATAGGGAATATGCGGCTAGCATAAAAAGAAGTCCGATTGGGAGAATCCATTGATTGATATGTTTTAGTTTTTTCATTTTTTTCACTTCCCTTTCATATTGACTGAGATACATGCTAAAATAGACAACAAAAAAATTCTAAAATGCATTTTAAGATTTTTTAAAATATATATCTTAGGAAAACTCGAAAATTAAATTCCCCATTCTCGTTCCCACGCTCTGCGTGGGAACGCATCCTGGACGCTCTGCGTCCTCTGTGTTGAGCGCCCGGTAAGCGAGTACAGGGACGCAGAGCGTCCCATATGCATTCCCACGCAGAGCGTGGGAACGAGAAAAGTTCCTAAAATAGACAACAAGAAAATTCTAAAATGCATTTTAAGATATTGAGAGGGCGAAAACGAAGAAATGAGGAAGTTATTTTTCAAGTGCTCTTTAGTTTGAAAGCCCAGAGCTAACCTGAAGGGCACGAATGGCTTCCTCAAGGCCAATTACCCTGTCGTTTTTAGCATCCCATCGACTCCGTTCTTTTTTGATAAGTTCTTGTACGTCATAATAACTAAATGATGTTTCACTATAAACAGAATCGGCCATCATCATGACAATCATTTCATGAAAATCTTTTGTTACATGAACAGCATCCCAGTATAAATAGTCTTCAACAGGTCCATTGGTATTGCCGGTTAAATTGAACTGGTCATCAAGCGTCATATAGGAGTCGGTTGTATTTGTTTTGTACAGGAATGAGTGATACAAAGAGAAAGAATGCAGAATATATCCCCCTGGTTTGACTAGTAAAGAATTAAGCGTTTGAGTCATATGTGTATTAAACAGTTCCGAAATTTTTGATATGGATTCAATTTCTTCTGCTGATCGTTTATTAAATAGAGGACATTTTCCAAGATCCGGAATCATTAAAAAGATGAATATACGTGCGCCATGTTCATCAAGATTTGTGACAGCTTCAGTAATATCAGCCATTGCATCCTTGACCATTGCTGCAAAAGCCGAATCTGGAGATCCATCCAAAATGTGCTTAATCACATTGTTTGTACCAATGCTGATGGCAAAAAGCGTTTCTTCAGGAACAACATCTGACGAATCCGCTAAGTAACGATCCACCTGGCTGATAAGACCCAATTGGGGGATATCACCTGCATCAGACATGGCCTGGATTTCGTTATCCCTGTGCTTGCTGGTCATGGCGCCATCAATGGCTCGATTATCCAAAGTTGTAAACAAATCATAAGCCATGATTTCAACCCAGAGTTTTCCATCGGTTCGCTTCGCAGGTGCAGAAGGAACATAGGTTTTCAGGCCATTATGATCTGAAAAGCCATCACCGAAGCTGACAATGTGTTTGTATTGTAATGCATATGCACTTGATGTCAGCATGATAAATATGGTTAGCATGAAAATAAATGGGGTTAATTTTTTCATTTTTTTTTCCTTTTACTTTTTATTTTTAGTTCAGTTAATACTCTTGGTGACTTCTGAAATTTTTGAACTATTATTATACGTTAACTTTTTTCGAATATTCTAAAATATGGTTATTATAGAGTTTGAAAAAGCATTTATAAAATAAAACATCAGAAAATAAAACAAAAGTTTATGGTTAATATCATAAAATAGATAAAAAATAAAATCCTAAGTTAAGAATTCAACACAAAAATGGCTGGCGTTTGATGGCTCTGAAAATAACTACCTCATTACTGATATTGTTCGTTTTGAGATTTTTTTTTTGGAATCACACGAATTGCACCCAAATCAAATGTATTGTTTTGGATATAGAGACGCTTCCGGTTTTTGTTCGAGGGCAAACACAAGATTTGCATACGCCCTAAGAAAAAAAATCGCTGTTTTATAAAAAATGAATATGAGGCCTGCATCACTCATATCTTAATAAGCCTGATTCATACATTTACATTGAAAGGTGTCAACCCTTTTGAGCTCTTACCGAAGGGACACAAATATTTGCAAAATTACTCAAAATTCGCTACATAGTATCTTGATCGCTTTATCAAGCGAAATAAATCTCACAAGGAGAAACCAAATGACAGAAAACAATTCAAACGCATGCAGTGCAGGTGCACAAAATATGGCGCAAAAAATACAGGATCAAACCATTGAAAGCACGCTCAATAAAATCAAAAACAAGTTGTTAATTATGAGCGGAAAAGGTGGCGTTGGCAAAAGTAGTATGGCTGCCAATATTGCAGTTGGATTATCCAATCGGCAATTGAAAGTGGGACTCATGGATGTGGATCTGCATGGCCCCAGCATACACGGCATTATGGGCGTTGAGGGCTTACTTGAAATCACAAAAGAAAAACTCGTTATTCCCAAATTATTTAATGAAAATCTAAAAATTGTTTCCATGCAATCTCTCATGCAAGATGCTGATCAGGCAGTTATCTGGCGCGGGCCTCTAAAAAATGGTGTTATTCGTCAATTTATTGCAGACATGCAATGGGGTGAGCTGGATTATTTGATTATTGACTCTCCACCCGGCACTGGCGATGAACCCCTCAGTGTTGCGCAAACCATTTCTGATGCCCGTGCTGTCGTCATTACAACGCCTCAGGATGTTGCACTTGCTGATGTTCGCAAGTCAATCAATTTTTGTAAAAAAATGAATATGGATATTGTCGGCATTGTTGAAAATATGGGACCATTTCGATGCCCCCATTGCGATAAACCCATCGCGCTCTTTAAAGAAGGCGGCGGCCAGTTAACTGCTGAAAAAGCGCAGGTGCCATTTTTGGGAACGGTTCCTTTTGATCCTCAGGTGGTCCATGCCTGTGATGATGGCAAGCCGATCATGAGCCAGGGCCTTGATAATGATTATACTCAAGCGATAAATGCTGTGATTGACAAAATATTGGGTTAGGAAAATTGGCATCCTTCATATTTGTTGAAAAATAGTTAACACTTTTTCTCGTTCCCAGGCTCTGCCGGCTCTGCCTGGGAACGAGAAAAGTGTTAACTGGCAAATGAAGGATGTCGGAAAATTCATAAAATTTTCACGTTCCCACGCTTTTGCGTCGGAACGTGAGGGCAATAAACATGCCATGAAAAACCATAGTTGAACGATAATAAATACAAAAAGGAAAAAAATGGAAGCTTTCAGAATACAAAAGCATATTTCATCAACAACAATTGATATTCCAGAGTTCCAAAATTATATTGGAAGAAAGGCTGAAATTATTATTTTATTTGAAACTTCAATTGGGTTAAATAATACATTCGTCTATGAACCCGAAAAAGAACCTGAAAAAAAAATTACTGTTAAAGAAATAATGCAACTTCCACCAAATAAAAGAGAATCATTATTAGCAAATCAATTCAAAGAAGCCATAGCTTTATACGATGAAAATCCTGAATTGATTCTTGAAGATGTAGATCCATATATAGATTATGAGAGTAGTACATCATGATACAACAACCAGAAAGAGGACAGATTTGGTCAGTTAACTTTGCTCCTGCAATAGGTTCGGAGATAAAAAAAATTAGACCAGCTGTTGTTGTTAATACAAAAGAAGCTGGCCGATTACCACTTTGTATTGTCATACCAATAACTGACTGGAAGAAACAATTTGAATTCTTTTTTTGGTTTGTAAAAATTCAGCCTTCAAAGGAAAATGCTCTCTTAAAAGAATCAGGAGCGGATTGTTTCCAAATCAAGTCAGTTTCAAAAAAAAGATTTTTATCAAAGATTGGTCTTGTAACAAATGAACAACTTGACGAAATAGTAGTATCTGCTTCATTATGTATAGGGTGTGACACAGTGTTTTCATAAAAAAGATTACACATTTTTAATTACTGCCAGTCTCTTAAGTATTTACTTAATAATATTTAATATCATGATATTTTAATTAACTTTTAACAAATGTTAAAGATAACAAAATGTTCATGGATATTTTCATTACCAAAAGTTCGTTTAACTTATGAAACTCAAACAACTGGAATTATCCGGATTTAAATCCTTTTGCGATAAAACAAAAATAGTATTCCCATCAGGCGTATGTGCAGTTGTGGGCCCCAATGGATGCGGTAAAAGCAATATTCTCGATGCCCTCCGATGGGTCATGGGTGAGCAAAGCAGTCGTCAACTTCGTGGAAAATCGATGGATGATCTGATTTTTGCCGGCACCGAAACCCGAGCGCCATCAAACAAGGTTGAGGTTTCTTTAACCTTGATCAATGATGACAAACAATGCCCTGAAGAATTCAAAGATCAAAAACATATCGTTATCACCCGAACCCTCAACCGAAAGGGTGAAAGCGGTTACTTTATCAACAAAACGCCCTCAAGACTCAAAGATATCCAGAATTTACTGATGGGCAGTGGTATGGGGTCCAGAACCTATGCGATTGTTCAACAAAACAATGTTGGCGCCATTACTGATGCCGGCCCTGATGAACGCCGCGTTTTTATTGAAGAAGCTGCCGGTATTATGCGCTATAAATATCAGAAAAAAGAAGCCCTTCGGAAACTGGAATCTACCAATCAGAACTTGCTTCGGGTAAAAGACATTGTTGATGAGGTCTCCAGGCAAATGCGAAGTGTTCAACGTCAGGCAGAAAAGGCAGAGCGCTATGGTAAGCTTCAGGAACGTGTTTATTATCTTGAGGTTTCTGCAGCAATTATTCGAAAAGAAACTATTGATAAAAATATTCAAAAAACAAACAATTTGCTGGAATCCTTACGAAACCAAGGGGAAGCTCAGGAGAATCGTCTTAAAGAACTTAACGATGCCATTGAAAGTATTCAACGCGAACGTCTGGTAAAAGACAACGCCATTGCCGAACAACGCGCACGTCATTTTGATCTTCAACGACGCATCGACAAAATGGAAAATGATAAATCTCATGGTCAAAAAGATCTGGAGCGATTGAGCCAGGAAATTCAAAATCTTGAGAATAACCATAATGATCAGTCCCAACGAAACCTTGAAATTACCGCTGAAATGGACCGCGTCAACCAGGAAAAGGAGCGTTTTTCTGAGGAAGCTGAAGAAATCAAAAAGCGCATACGAGAAGAAGAAAAAAAATCCCAGGAAATGCGTGATGAACTGGACAAGCTGAACAATCAACTGGAAACCCAGAAAGGCAGCCTGATGGATCTTTTGGCCCAGGAGGCCCGATTCTCCAATGCGCAAAAAAATGCCGAACAAAACAAGGCCTCTCTGGATGAACGCTTTCAACGTGCCCGATCAGAAGAAATTCAGGCCAAACGTCGGGTCACAGAGTTAACCAATAAATCCAACGCTGCCAAAGAAACCCTTGAACAACTCAAGGAGCGAAACAGTGAAATCGAGATGATCATTGAAGAACTCCGCGATGACTTGGACAAAAATCGCCATCAACTCTCACAACAAGTTAAAAAAGTTCAAAATATGGATATCAGCCGCAGTAAAATCAAGTCCAAGTATCAAACACTCAAAAAAATGGATGAAAATCACGAATGGTTCAAAGGCGGAATCAAAGCCATTATGGCCCGAAAGCAGGTGGATGATCGGATTCTCTCGCTGGTTGTTGATGTTGTAGAACCTTTTCGATACTACGAGGAAGCCCTTGAAGTGGCATTGGCGGAAGCCATTCATTTTGTGGTGGTCAAGGATGCTGGCGCCGGCGTTGATGCCATGTCCTATTTAAAAGACAACAATGCTGGTCGAAGCGGTTTTTTGCCCAATCAATCTGAAAAGAAGATCAGTAAAGCAAACTGGCCCAAGGAGTTGAAACATTCAGTCAAACCTTTGATGGATTGTATTTCAGTTAAAAAAGATTTTGAGGAATCTATTGAACTGCTTTTGGGAAACGTACTGGTGGCAAAGGATATTGACGATGCCCTTAAGGCCTGGAAAACCTATCCGGAATGTCGGGTTGTCACGCAATCTGGTGAAAGTATATCAGAAAAAGGGATTCTCATTGGGGGCAGTAAAACCGAAGGAATTATTGCCAAAAAGCAGGAAGTAAAGCAACTGGAAGCCCAGTTAAAAGAAATTGAAGATGCCTTGATTGATGCCAAACTGGCCCAGCAAAATATGGAAAACGATCTCAAAGAGGTTGAAATTAACTTGCAAAAGCAATCTCAAATGCTGAGCACCCAACGAAATAATGAAATAGAGTCTGAAAAAAACTTGTATCGACTGGAAGAAGATTTAAAGCATGCAAAACGAAACCTGGACTTTTTAAGTGATGAATGCAAAAAATTGTCTGGCGAAGAAACTGCGATTAATGAAGAAATTTCTAAAAGTGATCAGGCGTTAAGTGATGTCAAGAAAGAAATTGAAAACACTCAGAACAATATTTCCCAAATATCCACAAATCTGACCCGACACACAGAACATATGGAAGATTATCAGCAACAAACCATGGATTTAAAGCTGGAGGCCACCAATATTCAGGCACAGCTTGAAAGTCAGGTCAGCACATTGCGGAGATTACAAACATTTGAAAAAGAAGGTCAGGAGCGTGAAAAACAACTGACTGAAGATATTAGCCAAAAGACACGCCAGATCAGCGCTCTCAAGAAGCAGGTTGCTGAATACGATGAGTACCTCGCTGTTAAACAAAATGAAATCAAACAATTAGAGGAAAGTCTGTCTGAAACTGAAGCCGAATTTGAGAATATTGCCAATAAAATGAAAGAAAACAATGAATCCATGTCAAAAATACAAGGCGCACAGGCGGAAATCCAGCAAAAAATTCAGGCGTTAGAATTGGAACAATCTCAGCGGAAACTGAAACTGGAAAATATCGATACCCGAATCAAGGAACATTTTGATCAGGAGCTTGAAGAAATCCAGAAAGATTTTGAGCCAGAACGAAAGATGCCATTAACCGAAATTGACAAAGAATTGGGATCCTGCCGCAAGAAGGTGAATCAAATTGGCGCAGTCAATATGGATGCGATTGAGGAATTCAAGGAACTGGAACAGCGATTCGAGTTTCTGAGTCGTGAGCAGGATGACTTAAATACCGCAGTTTCAGACCTGAATAAAGTGATCCGCAAAATTAACAAGATTACACGTGAGCGGTTTGTTGCGACATTTGATCAAATCAATGAAAAGCTGAGCGAGGTTTTTCCCCAGTTATTTCAAGGCGGTTCAGCCAAACTGGTTATGACCGATCCGGAAAAACCCCTGGAGACCGGTGTTGAATTTATGGTGCATCCGCCTGGAAAGCGGCTGACACGCCTGTCATTGCTTTCAGGTGGTGAAAAAGCCTTGTCTGCCATTGCCTTTATTTTTTCTATTTTTTTGATTCGTCCGGCAGCTTTTTGTGTCATGGATGAAATTGATGCACCTCTTGATGAGGCCAATGTGGGCCGATTCAATCGATTGCTGAAAATTATAGGTGAGCAGTCACAGATTATTATGGTGACTCATAACAAAGGCAGTATGGAGTTTGCCGATATTTTGTTTGGAGTGACAATGGAACAAAAAGGGGTGTCCAAGATTGTTTCTGTGAATTTGACCAACAATTATTTGAATTGATGAATTATTTTGCCTTACTGGCTTATTCGGTTTGATAGCATCGATAATATGCATGTTTTAATTGCTCGGCGGCATATGTCAGCCGATCCAATAACTGTTGCGTTTTTTCAGTATCCTGGTCATTGCCGGCAACGCCCAGGTCAAAAGCGATTTGTTTGATTTCACCAGCCATAATTGTTGCTGCCGATGATTTTAATGACAGGGCATGCATGGACAGGTTGTCAAAATTATTATCATTCAATGACTGATTCATCTCACGTATTTGCGCAGGAAGGTCATCAATAAATACGCTTAAAATTTCTTCAAAAAGTGTTTCATCACCAAATTGGGCCAGCGCGGCTTTCTTGTCAATAATATCATCCAGAGATACCTCTTTCTGGTTGCTTTCCAAAGAGATTTCGCTGGATGTTCTGCAGATAGTTTCAATACAGTCTATTAAATCGCGCTCATTAATCGGAATTTCAAGCCATTTTGTAATCGGTAATTGTTGATATTTTTTCCGAATATTTTGGCAAGGTCGTTGACGAATCAAGGCAATAATGGGAATACTGGCCAGGGAACTATTTATATAGGCAGCAATCCAGTCATCATCAGGCATATGTTTTTTGGTAAAAGGCACTAAAATGGCCTGGTATTCATTTTGGGCACATTTTTCAAGGGTTTCTGCGAGGGTGTTGGTTACATCCAATTTACATCCAATTTGTGTTAATGTGTTGGTGATGATTTTGATTCTAATTTGATGGGTCTCAATGAGTAAAAGTTTAAAGTTTGAAAATGAAAATGACTGATAGTGAGGATTTTCCAAATCACTATCAAAGATTGAATCGATACATTCCTGAGGACATTTTTCAAAAACTGCAGTGAATGTGAATGTCGTTCCCTTACCTTCCCGGCTTTTAAACGAGGTTTTTCCACCGAGTAGCTGGACAAATTCTTTTGTTATTGCAAGTCCAAGCCCTAGGCCCTCATGAGCGCGTTTCATAGATTCATCCGCTTGACAAAATATCGCCTGAAACAAAAGATTTTCAACTTTTTTTGGAATTCCAATGCCTGTATCCTTTATCTGAAACTCCAGAGTTACTCTCGAATCTGCCTCCATAATCATGTGGACCTGAATACTGACCTCTCCATCATTTGTAAACTTGATTGCATTATCGGTTAAATTAAACAATATTTTACGAAGTTTTATTGGGTCTCCACACAAATAAGCCGGCACATTTTGATCGATGATATAATGAAACTTTATATTTTTCTTTTCTGTTTTTTGAATTAAATGATTGTATAAACTTTTCAGGGTTTCATCCAGACTGAATGTCAGACGCGCTATATCAAGAACCTCTCCTCTGCTGATGTCTGAAAAATCATTGATGTCATTTAAAAGCGTCAGCATTTCTTTGGAATGATACCTGGCAATATCCAGATATTCCTGTTGTTCAGTCGAGACCTGTGTTTCAAGTAAAAGGGTTAGCATACCATTGATTGCATTGAGAGGTGTACGAATTTCATGGCCAACGTTTCGAATAAAATTCAAACGGCTTTGATTTCGATCAGATAACTCATTTTTGATTTGCATGTATTCATCAACTCGCTTTTTACGTTCACTGATTTCAATTTTCATTTGTTCGTTTGTTAGGGATAATTCTTTATGATTTTCAGATACAGTTTCTTGAAGGTTTTGTATTTTTTCTTTTAGGGAATTGGCTTCTCGATGGGCTTTAATCAGCAAGTAGGCTAGAAAAGCAATAATCAATACGCTTAAAACGTTGATGGATAGAGAAAAAAACATAGGTTTGCCTTTATATTTTATATTTATTTTTAAACTTCAGATAAGAATCTCACCCGATCATACCCTTTTTTTTCTTCTACCTGAGTAAAATATTCAAACAAGGTATCAATATTTTTTTCGGCGCCTGTCAAAAAATTATGAAGCTGATCTTTCTTGAGGGTTTCATACAAGTGCAAAAAACTGGCCAGAAGATGATCAGCATTGACTGCCACATTTAAAAAAGATACCCGATGTTTATCATTTTTGATCGCTTTAAAATGTGCATACACCTTTTCAACATATTTTGGGTGCCAGGCCCCTAGGAATAATAAGTGGGATTTTTCATCCGGATGGGTCATATGATCCAGTGCAGTTAAGGCCAGATCGCGTAATTTTTCGGAATGTGCCAATGTTTTTATATAATTGAACAAGTCTTGATCGGGCAGCTGGGCGCCCATTGACAAGGCTTGTGTACGAATGTCTGGATTTGTAATTGTTTCAAACGCATTGAAAACAATATAAAAGTCATCTTTTGTCGGAATTTGGGTCATATACAAAAATTGAGGTCGTTCATTTTCTGGAAGGGATTGGATGAGTTTCATCATCCGCATCATCACTTGTTTATCCGATGTTTTGGTAATTGCAGTTAAAAAAAGACTCAGGTCTTTATCTGAAAGTGCGGCCATAATACTGAAAAGTTGATTGAGATATTGCCCCGCAATGGCATCTTGAGCGATTTTGAGAAAAGGAATCAAATGCGTTTTTTTCTGGCGGTCAGTTTCTTGTAAAAAAATAAGGCGCGTGTTTTCATCCAGGGCATCCATGATGTGAATAATTATTTCAAGCATTTCCATTGCTTTACCTGTTAAAGAAATAAACAGGCGCAATTCCGGCCCGGACATGGTGCTGGCCTGGCTCAAAAACAATTTTCGCTTACTGGGTAAATACGTTGCTGTTTGTTCTTTCAGTGCTGTATAAGTATGTTGATAGTTACGATTAAAAAGTCTTGCCACAGTATCACTACTTCTGGCACACACACCAGCAAGAATGTAATCATCGAACTCGGCTCCCTCCAAGCCAAGGGCGAGGGCATCATCCACAGCCATCTGACGATAGCGATTGAATAATTTCACAGCCTTTTGATTATCGGGATAGCGTCTTTTTTTTCCTTGGGGTAACTGTTTTTTGGGATCAAGATTGCGATGAACATAGTCTACCAAAATTCGGGAAGGGCGTCCCCCATTGAGCACATGAAGCTGACGCGCCAGATAATCCAGTTGAATGCTGACCTTTGTATCTGGATGTAAAAATTGGGGCATTTTGACATTTTTTTGGGGTTTTAACGCGGTGGATATTTCTTTGAGTTCATGTAATGCATAATTACTCACACCCGCATCGAAGTTGGCTACCAGTGTATTCACATTGATTGACATGTTTCCTCCATTGCACTTTTTTCTGGTATAAGTGCATTACCCGCGTTTTGCCTGGGGTTTCAACCCCAGGCGGTCGGCGATTTGGGGAGAGAAATGATCTAAAACCCCATTATTCACGTCCCTTGTTAAACATTTCCATCAAGGACTTGACATCATCGGGTATGTTAAAATCATCCGCAACAAATTCTGCTGGATATGTTTTTAATTGATCAATCTCTGTATACCGCAAATATTTCATTCCTTCAACACTAGAATTGAAACGTCCTTCAGGCATTAAGTCAATCCAGGCATCCGGCGCAAAATAATAACGATACAAAAAGGTTTTACCATTAAACGCATCCCAAAACTGAAGGCGTCCACCAGTGCCGGCAGCGACAAGATACTTACCATTTGGCGAATATCGAATTGAATAAACGCCACCATTATGACCTTTCATGGTTTTATAACATTCGCCTGTTTTGACATTCCACAAACGAACTGTTTGATCATAGCTTGCACTTGCAACAAATTTGCCATCAGGAGAAAATGCGACTGAAACCACTGAATGAGTATGACCTTTTAATACATGGATAGATTTCCCTTTTTGCGTACTCCAGATGCGGACTGTGTTATCATAGCTCCCACTGACCAGTTGCTGGCCATCCGGAGAAAAGTCCACTGATGTGACTGCGTTGCTATGACCGCGTATTTTTCTGATTTTTCGCGCATATTGGACATCCCAGAGTCGGACTGTCTTGTCATGGCTGCCACTGGCCAGAATGCTGCCATTGGGAGAAAATTTCACCGCAAGAACGCCTTTGGTGTGCCCTTTGAGTGCTTTTACACTATCGCCTTTCTGAACGCCCCACAGTCGTAAGGTTTGATCATTGCTCCCACTGGCCAGAAAAATACCATCTGATGAAAAGTCCACCGATGTCACACCATCGGAATGACCAAAGAGCGTATGAAGGGATACATTGTTTTGAACATCCCAAATGCGAATTGTTTGATCATTGCTCGCACTGGCAATCAGTTGATTGTCCGGAGAGTATTTTACCATATTGATGGTATCTTCATGACCATAGTAAACACGTGGATTGCCATTTAAAATATCCCAAACACTCAGGGTGTTATCACTGTTGGTATTGACAATGGATTCATTATCTGGAGAAAAATCTACTGATGATATATGATTGTGAAATTTTTCAAATGTACCGATTGGTTCAGTCTTTTCAATATGCCAAAATTTTACAGTATGATCATCACTGGCGCTGGCAATATGCTTGGGGTTAGACAAAAATACAAGATCATTAACTTTATCTGTATGACCTTTTAGAATATGCGTGGGCTGTTTGGTTTTAAGATTCCACAACCGAATACTTTGATCATGACTGGCACTGGCAAGCATGTTACCATTCGGTGAAAATTTGACAGATCCAACTGTATCCGAATGGCCATGAAAAACATGAAGGGAATCCCCCTTTTGAATATGCCACAATCGGACTGTTTGATCATTACCCCCTGTGGCAAAGGTTAAGCTGTCTGGCGCAAAGGATACTGCACTGACATATCGTTGATGTCCCTCAAAGGTTCGAACTAACTCGCCGCTTTGTATTTCCCAAAGTCGGGCTGTTCGGTCAAAACTGCCACTAACAATAAACAAACCATTGGGTGAAAAATCAATAGACAAAACTGTGCTGGTATGGCCTTTAAGCACTGACACAACATGACCATCCTTGATATTCCAAATGCGAATGGTTTCATCTTCGCTGCAGCTAGCAATATATTTGCCATCAGGAGAAAATGAAATATCGCCAACAATACTTTGATGGCCTTCGAGTACGTGAACCAACTCTCCTTTTTGGATATCCCATAGACACACGGTATGATCATCACTGGAACTCGCAAGATATTGACCATCGGATGAAATAAGCACAGTGTTGGCGGCAGATTGATGACCATCCAGAGAATGAATCACGTGTTTCGTGGTAGCATCATATACCAGGATGGTACCACCTGTATCACTGCTGGCAAGAAGATTCAGTTTCTTGTTGTAGGTTACAGAACAAACAGGATAATTATGGCTGGATTGAACATAGGGTTTTAATTGGGTTTTATCAGGTTTGTGTTCAGGATCTGGCTCTGATTCTGGTTCTGATTCTGGTTCAGCAGCTGGTTCCTTAGGTTCAGGCTCAGGCTCTGAATCAAGTTCTGGCTCTAGCGGGGTTTCATCAAATTCTGTATCATCCCAATCCTCATCATCATCGTCGTCAATTTCAAGTGAATCGGCAATGTCATCAACTGATGATGGTTCAACTGTTTCAACGACAACTTCGTCAACAACTTCGTCTGCTGTTGAGGGTTCCGGCTCTCGAGTTTGCTCCATAATTGCCCATTCCAGATTGGCATTTTCCATATTGGCATTATCAAGCAAAGCATTTCGAAGATTGGCATGCGTGAGATCAGCTTCCTGAAAATCAGTTTGTTGAAGATCAGCGGCCTCAAGAATGATTTCTTGCAAAGATGCATTGGCAAGGTTTGCTTTTTCTGGAATTCGTCTGGCTGTCTCCTGATGCATTTGCTTAATGTTGGTTATTTGTGAAGGCATATTACAGGCATAACGTGAAAACCAATACAGAATCTGCAAGGCATTTTCTGATACCAATGGTTTATAATGTTTTTTCAGAATATTTTGAAGATGTGGTGTTGCGTCATCCTTCTCTTTATTAAGAAGCCATAAATAATAGACCGTCTCATTGTCAAAACGATGTGTTTTTAGCAGTTTGCCAATAGCTTTTGTAGATTTGAAGGCCGCATGAAGTCGTTTGGCTAAAAAATATTGCATGAGTGAGGGGTACATAAAGCTAAAATTCCCCTGATCATCTCTTTTTAGAAAAGATGCGGTCATTAGTTCTCGAATAATCGTACGTATATTTTTTTCCGACCAGTTCCTGGCCTGTGCGATGGGCAAAAGAATGGGTAGAAATTGTTTATAATGTATTTCATGATTTTTTTGGGACCATAGTTCCCAGGCCAAACGCAGCATGAGATCTTTTTTGTTTGCAGCATCCAAAAACCAGCGATCCGACTTTAAATGCGCCATTGTTATACGCGTCAGAATAGAATACATATCAGCAGAATTTTCAATGTATTGAAGTTGTTTGGAAATAACATCCAAAAAAAGTGGACTATGGGTAAGTTCTGTCAGATGGTGCATCTGTGCCATTTTTTCAATATCATCATCAGCGGTCTCATCATTAAGCTTTTTGAAATAATCCTGAATTTGATTATCTTGAAGTGTTTTCATAAGAATCACTTCGATCGGCTTTTTAGGCGATGAGTCTTCATTTGCACCCAGCAATTCAGATTCAAAATCAACACTTCGGTAACCATTAAGAACCAGTTGTTCCATCTCCGCATGATTTTTAAAAAAATGGGTCCGACAGGTCATAACAAATCGAGCACCCTTTGCGGTTGCCTCTTGAAGCATTTTGTATTTATTGCGGGGGATTTTCCAAGGGGTGCGATCGGACAGTGCCTCAAAGCCATCAAATAATAATATGATTCGACGCATGCTTAACAGGTGATAAAAACGTTCCAGATGAATATCCACAAAACCATGATTTGAAAAATGGTCTCGGATCATATCTGCCAGAGAAGCAGAATCAGCCACTTGATCAAGAGGGATTAATATGGGGATGGGATATTTGACCGGATCATTCTGAAAACCACGTGACATTTGATAGTTAAGATATTCCAAAAAAGTTGTTTTTCCAGATCCCATATCTCCAAAGATAATCAATTGGGATTGTGATGACTGTAACCATTTTAAAAAAAAAGACACCCCTGGATGGGTTTCAAGTGTTCCATGGGTTTGAATATCTGGCGAAATAAAACAATCCTTGCCATTCCATTTTGTTCTGGCTTTGGATTCATAAGTGATAATTTGTTGGTTAACATAATCTTGTAAAGGAAACAGTTCAAAAATTAAATCGCGATAGGTCAGACATGAAATATCCTGCTCCTCCAGAATTTTCAACGCATCCGGAAAAAATCCTTGTGCAACAACGATAAGACCCAATGTTTGATCTTTATGTTTCATGTTGATCAAATGACCGCAATCATTCAAATCAATGGTGCAGTCTCGGCATTCCACTGTATAACGATTGCTTACGCCACAATATTTGTGGTCGATTGTCAAAGCATTCTGGTTATCTTGGTTTTCAGTAATTTTGTACCCGGCAACTTCATATAAATTTTTAACTTCAGCTTTGAATGCATCATAAGATCGTTCAGGTTCCGATTGAAGCACCTGTGAGATTAGTTCTCTGGATAAAAACTGTTGATTATTTTGAAAACTACCAAGCTCTCTTGCAATAATATACATGGCAAATTCATTCATTGAAACGCCTTGCTTTTCAGCTTCCAATTCAACTTTTTTGATTAAATCGCCTGGCATACGTATGGTCAAATCATTGGATGCTTGCATAAATTTTCTCCTGGCCTGAGAATGGTTCTTTTGATATGGCAAATTCTTGCCCATAGATAGGGGTAATATAGTTAACTTATTAAGGAAAATCAATTAAAAAATTATATAAATGCAATAATACTCATAAGACAAAATGTTTCATGAGTATTCTATCAGCCGACTTTAGGAATTCTCAAAAAATAATATACACATTTCGATCATAATTACATGCAAGATCGTGTAGAGACGTAGCATGCTACGTCTCTACGGCTCGTAAACCTCAATACGAACATTTAAAATGGGGAACTTATTTTTCGTAAGTTCCTTATTGTATCGAACGATAAACTGCTTGAAATGAAATTCTGCATATGTATAATATGGAAATTCTTCATATTGACATGGGGAATTTATTTTTTGAAAATGCCTAAGGAATTCTCAAAAAATGGCATCCTTCATATTTGCTGAAAAGTAGTTAACACTTTTTCTCGTTCCCAGGCTCTGCCTGGGAATGCATACTGGGCGGCTCTGCCGCCTAAGCGTTGGTATAGGCGGCAGAGCCGCCGGGCATGCGTTCCCAGGCAG
>Ga0272440_1001091_pt1 | contig 22572 bp, 20 predicted proteins | sample SSMMMBAug17_FD_192440 | JGI IMG/M metagenome (GOLD analysis project Ga0272440, IMG submission 192440) | Marine sediment archaeal communities from Little Sippewissett salt marsh, Falmouth, MA, United States - SSM-MMB-Aug17 | ecosystem: Environmental > Aquatic > Marine > Wetlands > Sediment ...
AAAAAACACGATTTTCGGAAGTATGCAATAAAAGAAATCAGTAACCAACTAAAATAATAAGAAATACAATATCTGTGTTAACCAGACACCAAAAGCTGAGCGGCTTTTTCAACAATTTTTTTCGGGGTTATATTCAATTTTTTCATCAAAGCAAACCCTTTTTGCTTTTTGTAGCAGCTTACACCTGTTCATTGTATTTCATTCTTAACCAAAGCTCATAGGATTTGCGGAAAGCACTATCGTTTTTGTAAAAAGTTGCTCGTAGAATTTTATAACAAGTAAAAAAGTTCGGCTATCACAAATCTTGCAGCTAGCTTTGTCGTTTTCGTTAAATAAAATTCAAATAGGTGTAGTTGGTTTCACTCATTAACAATTAATTTGGTGTTAGTGATTTTGTATAATGTCGTTTTAGCATAATGCACAAAGGTTTTAGTTCTTTTTGACCATTAAAAATCAATTGTTCGTAAGCATTAACTTGTATTTGTTTTTTTTTTAATTTGCATAACCATTAGTTATCACTAAATATCGGTTTTTGAATTTGGTGTGGCAAAATTTGCGCCAGCTATTTAATTGTACGTTACTGTTATATTTGTTCGTTATCGGTTATATTAAATCAAGTAAGATATGTTCGGCTGTCACAAATTTTGCATCTAGCCTTGTCGGTTTTGTCAAAATTCAAATAGGTGTCGTTGGTTTAGTTCATTAATAATTATGTTGGTGTTAGTAATTTCATATAATTTATGTTCGGTTTTTAGCCAATTGGACATTTAAACCAAAAAATAAGTAAGCGTAAGCCGGCAATTGTAAACCGATAAATATCTGGAAACATAAGAAATACAATATCTGTGTTAAGCAGACACCAAAAGCTGAGCGCTTTTTTACAACTATTGTTTTTCCGAATTAAAAGTGCTTTAATTCAACAAATAAAATCCTTTTTCAGCTTTTGGTGCAGCACACACTTGTTCATTGTATTTCATTCTTGACCAAACACGAAAAATTATGCATTTTAATATAATATTTTATAGTCTGATTGTTTTGGGGCATTAATATGAGAAATTCATTAAGCCATTGAATTTCCAATTTAATATGATTTTTCAGTAATAAAGAGATAGTTAATGGTAAAACTTTCGCAATCTTAACATACATGAGAATATGTCTAAATCATTTGGTAAAATTGATGCTTGCAAAAAAGAAGTACTGAATTGTAAATATAAATGTTGCACGTTTTCAAAAAATTATATAGTTTTATACCCTAATGAGCTAGAAGATAGTAAAAAAAATAAATCTCATATCAAAATTATAGATGATAACTATCATGGTGGGAAAAAAGCTATTTGCTTGAGACAATGTAGGAAAGATGATTTTAAGCCATTAGATTGTAAATCGTACCCACTGTTTCCATTTTTTAATGAAGTTAATGACATTCAATTTTTGTTCGGGTCCAAATTTCCACTTCTATCTAAAGATTTAATTGTTCATAAAATTTATTGTCTTAGGGAATGGAAAAATTTATTAACAGACGATAGAATATATAATTGGTTAAAGAATATAAAACTGATAGGTTATGAAAAAATAGATTTGTAATGACATTAAGCAAAATTGCCAGCAACAATGCTATAGATAGACAACAATTAAATTACAATTTCATATAATGGCATATATTAAGCTTAAACAATTGTTTTGCATGTCATCTATTTTGCAAGCAGCGAGAACATTTTTAACATAATCTGGTTCATAAAATTAATTATAAAGGATAATATATAATGGAAACAGTCCCGGTAACGACTGATTTAGATATAGGATTATTTAATCAACTTGAAAGTTATGCAAATATAACTTCTCTATCAAAAAATTATCTTATTGCTGATGCTCTTCAACATTACCTTGAATATCAATTAAGCCAAATAAATGCTATAAAAATAGGTCTTGCACAGGCTGAAGCAAATAATTTTGCATCGGATCATGACGTTCGCAGTGCATTTCAGCGATGGGGTATTCATGAAATATAAAATAAAATGGGTTTCTATTGCTTTGTCTGATTTTGAAGAATCTGTTGAGTATCTTTCCCAATTTAATAAAACTGCTGCACAGCGAATTGCTCAAAAAATTTGGGCTTCTGTACAAAACTTAAAAGAAAATCCTTATATAGGAAGGTATGGACGTGTTAATGGCACAAGAGAATTGGTTATTGTAGACACTCAATATGTTATTCCTTACAGAATAAATGGTAATATAATAGAAATTTTACGTGTGCTTCACGGGGCAAGAAGATGGCCAAACACATTTTAAAAAGGTTCAGTGCTAACACTTAAGTAATTGGTTAAAGATCAAAACTTACGCCAGCTAAAAAGCTCTAAATTAATACAGAAACGAAAAGAAAAGCATTGGAATCAGCATACATGGAAATTGAAACGCAAGATATTCCTGCTTGGGATGAAGATACTGACCTGTTGAAATGGCTGCAAAACAGTTGTAACTGAAAAATCGAAAATATTATGGAAAGATTTTCACTAAAGGTATGGTTTTAGACAATTTTCAAGTAAATCTTTCCATAAACAAAAACTTTCGATATTTTCCATTATGGAAAGCTTTCCATAATGGAAAATTGGCACGTCTGGATTTGCTAATAATTGATCGAATTGGTTTTATTCGAAAAAAAGCGGAATATGCTGATGATGTCATAATTAAAAATCTCTCTACCTACAGTCCCAAGAAAAAACCCGCATGAGTGCAAATTCATGCGGGTTTTTTTGTTTGGAATTGTTTTGATCAATCAGGCAATAGTTTGTTTAGAAAAAATAAAAAAATAAGGTTCAATATAGCGTGAATTTCATACAAGGAATGCTCAATTTCGGCTACCCAAAGAACAGCCTGACAAAAAATATTGTACAGGGTCGCTATAACGCCCTTTTCAACCCCAAATAAAAGCCCTATAGCCCACAAATACAATATTTTTTGTCATGAAATTATCATAATTTTAACAACTTATCCTGGTCCGACCCCAATTCATAAAAAAAATAGTTGTACCCTCAATTTTTTTTATGTTATGTATTCTCTGAATATTAATCATTACAATATCGCTTATATTTAATTACCCAATTATACTGCATTTAACGCGTATATAATGTTGAAACATATTGAATTCTGTATTCAAGAATCTATTTGTAAGTTATATTAAAAAAGGATTCCGACTATATTGGTTCTAAATACAAATATTTTTGTATCATTGACAATAAATCTAGGAATTTATAAAAAAATATTTTAATAATTACGTATTGAGAAATCATTGTTTTTTGGATTGATTTATCAAGCAGAGCCATACATGAAAAAACAAGACATTGGAAATAATATAAAGTCATTATTATTGATGGAAGTATCCTGGCAAATGTGGAAAACAAATAAAAATACCATTAGAAAAAAAACAATCCTTTCAATTATCAGTCAATTATGTGCGGCTAAGGGAATCAAGTGTACCCGGCAGGACATGGCCGGTATGATTGCAGACAGCAAAAGTTATCAGGTGGATTCAGACAACAACGTTTCTTTTGTCAATCCATATTTTATGGCATATTTTCTGGCAAAACGCTTGTATCTAAGCCTGCGCAAAGCCAAAATGAAATCCATATTCAAATTATTGAACACCCGATATTATGACAATGATACCCTGTATTTTCTATCCATGCTGGATCAGGATACTCACAGTATTCATAAGCCTTTACAAACCATATTAAAAAATGAATATATAGAAAATGTCACAGAAAACGCTATCCACATTTATACCACCACCGCGCAAATGAAACATGGGTTTCAAACCCGACAGCCTGAAGGGTTTTTAAATATCACCAATTATAATTTAACGCAAAACCTTGATTTTTCATTAGAATTACAAAATAACAACAACCTGAATGATACCAATCGGGCAAAATATTTTTTTGATCAAGGACTTCAGCTATTAAAGGAAAACCGAAACTTTGAAGCAATGGCCCCTTTGTTTGCTGCAAAAGCATTGGATCCAAGATGTATGAAAGCTGCCAACAACCTGGCAATTGTTTTCAAGAACCTGGGGAGCCTGTCTATTGCCAGACAAATGGTTGAAAGTGTTTTACTGGCAGAACCTGAAAATTATCGGGCAAAACAACACATGAAATGCCTGGATTTTTTTGAAAACAAACTATTGACTGATGGCAAAACACAGAAAATATAGTCCATGTTGTCCATATTGAAAAACAAAGATAAGCCCCCCATAAAAGGAAAAAACGATGACCTCTGAAAACATCAAAATCCTATTAGTGGATGATTTCAAATCCACAAGAAACCTCGAACGAAGCATGCTTCATGCTGTAGGATACACCAATGTTGTGGATGCCGAAGATGGCGACGATGCCATTAACAAGTTACAACAAGAAGGTGATATCGACTTGATTATCAGCGACTGGAACATGCCAAACAGAAATGGTTACGAACTTCTGGTTTGGGTACGTGAACACGAAAAATATAAACACATTCCCTTTATCATGGCCACTGCCCAAAGTGAAAAAAAAGAAATGATCAAAGCCTTAAAAGCCGGCGCTACCAATTATATTCCCAAACCTTTTAGCAAAGAAGAACTTAAAACCCTTATTGAAAAAACCATTTCAAATAAGGAAAGAATTGATGCCCTGAATGAGCCCCAAGCAAAAGTCCCGGTCAAAACAGACAAAGGCAAACTCGTTATTAATGCTGCCCATATTCAAATCACCGACCATCTGGCGCTGGGTGTACTTGCCCATTTAATATCCACTGGTGAACTTACGCCCAAATATTTTGAACTCAAAACCCACTGCATGAGCGGCTGGAATCCGGTGTATCAGTCCCTGGAAAAAGGTGAGGTGGATGTTGCATTCCTGCTGGCACCCATTGCCATGGATTTGTTCAAATATGACGTACCAGTTAGATTAATTCTCTTTGCTCACAGGGATGGCAGTATTTTTGTTGCCAATAATGCTGATAAACGTTTGATTCATTCAAAAGAATCACTCAGAGATCACCTGGAAAATAAAACCTTCTATATTCCACACCTGCTATCCATCCACCATATGTTGTCAGATATATTCCTAAAAAGTCTGGACCTGAATCCTGGTGTTGCTGGTGCGCAAGGTGTAAATGTTTTTTTTGAAATTGTTCCCCCAGTTCAAATGCCAAAATTTATGGCCAGTGATGAGCGTGTGGGGGGGTTCCTGGTGGCAGAACCTATTGGCACAAATGCCATATATCAAAATATTGCAAAACCCATGTTTGTTTCTAGTGAAGTTTGGAGAGATCATCCCTGCTGCGTGGTGACCATACGCAATGAACTTATTGAACACCATTCAGATGCCGTCTACGAATTTACGCAAATGCTTGTTCAGGCCGGTATGTATATCTCCAATGATACAGATAAGGCAGCGGAAATCGGGGTAAACTTTTTAGATCCAGATAAAAACCTGGGACTTTCCACCAAAGTCTTGAAAAAAGTGCTCATGGATCCCAAGGGAATCAAAACAGACAACCTGTTTCCAGTGTTGGAAGATCTGGATCAAATACAGCGCTATATGTCCAGTGTTATGAATATTGGCGATATTATCGATTTGGAAAAGTTTGTGGCCACTCAATTTGCTGAGGAAGCCTGTAAAAATATTCTGGCCCAGAAGAAATCAACCATGTGTGATATTCAAGATTTGGTCGCCCACATTATTGATATGTATTATGATATGGACCGAAACAAGGCATTGGACCCTGAAATCGTTAAAAAAGAGCTTTCTCATCACTATTTTTCAAAGGGCGTGCAGTTACTTAAGAGCAAACGTACATTTGAAGCTCTGGAGTCATTATTTGCGGCATTTGCCCTGGATCATCAGAACATGAAGGCTGTGAATAATATTGTTGTTGCTTACAAACATTTAGGAAGTCATGATTTTGCAATGAAAATGGTGGATCATGTGCTGGCCATTGATCCAAATAATTTTCGGGCACAAGAACATAAAAAAGCATTGATGGCAAGTGCAGGTTAATCCCATGAGACAACGCAGAATTGTTTTCGCCAATCGAAAAGGCGGCTGCGGTAAAACAACATCAGCGGTTAATGTGGCCGCAGGCCTGGCACTGGCTGGTCGCAAGACAGTTTTGATAGACTGTGATGCCCAGTGTCATGCCAGCATTTCACTTGGGTTTTCCCCTTATGCGGAAATACCCACGCTATATGATGCCCTTGTGGATCCTCAGAAGACTATTCAGGATATCCTGACGCCGGTGAATTGGCCCAAAAATTTATTTATGGTACCCGCATCCAATCAACTGGCCGCATTTGAACTTGAAGGCAAGCGTGATCCTGAAACCAGAAGTCGTCTGGCAAAATTATTGATGTCTAAAGGAATGCACCAGTTTGATTATATTGTTATTGATCCACCGCCCACTGTAGGATTGCTATTTGTAAAAAGTCTCATTGCTGCCAATGAGGTCATTATTCCTGTGCAGACACATTTTCTCAGCATGGAAAGCCTGGCTGAGATGGTCCGGCTGGTATATCAGGTAAATGCCACAGTGAATCCAGATTTGAGAATTATTGGGATATTGCCCACGTTTTACAGTCGCCAGATCCGCCTGGCCAACAATGTTATCCAGGAAGTGAAAAAAAATTTTGGCCAGGACATGATTCTCCCCTTGATCCGGCATGATTTTTCTGTTGCAGAAGCCCCTGGATTTAAGCATTGTATTTATAAGCACGCGCCGGAATCTTATGGTGCTGATGACTATGCTACAGTGGTTGAGCGTTTGGATGGGAACTGTTCGATTCAATTTCAAGGACGCGGGGCCAAAGAAAAAAAAGCAAAGATGCGAAAAAAGCAAAAAATTGCTGCCCGGTCTAAGGAAAAGCGGAAATGATAGCATCAAAGGACAACCTTTTGGGGTGAACGATAATCGCCCTCAAACAAAAACTGGAAAACCAAACCATGACCTTAGAAGACTTACTCAAACAAAAACCCGGACCACTGGCAGTAGACCTCAACACCTTCAAAGCCCCAGAGCCACCATCAGAACCAGACCCGGAACCAGAAACCAAATCCGACATCGCCCAAACAATGTTCCATAAGGGCGTCCAATTACTCAAAAACAGGGCCCCATTTGATGCCATACCTTATTTATATGCATCTTGGGCCTTAGATGAAACCTGCTTAAAAGCAGCAAACAATATTGCGATTTCCTTTTGGCAACTGAATTGTCCGGATCTGGCATTGAGAACAGTCGAAAAAGTGCTGTCAATGGACCCAGACAATGCCACCGCAAAATCGCATCAAATATTTATGCAAACACGAATGAATAAACAGGCACAACAGTGACACAAGCTACATCAAATATAATTGTCGGCATTGATCTTGGCACCACCAACTCATTGGTGGCCATACCACGCGAAAATGATCGCCCAGAAATCATAGCCAATGAGCGGGGTGAACGAATTACACCCTCAGTGGTCACCATTCAGACCGATCAAATTGTCATTGGCGAACTGGCACGCTCCCAGGCTGTTTTGAATCACGATATTACAATCTCTTGTGTCAAGCGGTCTATGGGAACAGATCGGTGCTGGACAATCAATGAAAAAGAATGGTCGCCTGTGGATATTTCTGCTGAAATATTAAAACACCTCAAACAGGTGGCTCAAAATTTTCTGGGACAGGAAATCACTGATGCTGTTATTACTGTTCCCGCACATTTTAACGATTTCCAGCGCGAAGCCACACTTCAGGCAGGGATCGCGGCTGGCCTGAATGTTCATAAGCTGTTCAATGAACCCACTGCCGCTGCATTGGCTTATGGCATTCAACAAAATAAAGATGATCATTTAATGGTTTTCGATTTTGGCGGCGGTACTCTGGATATTACACTTCTGGAGGTCAAGAATGGCGCTTTTCTCGTGCGCGGCGTTGGCGGCGACTCGGAGCTGGGCGGTGTGGACTTTGACAATATGATTGTCAACCATATCCGGGATGATTTTGATCAAATGCATGCTGTGGATCTTTCCAAAGACCCGGTGGCCTTTCAACAATTGAAAAATCATGCGGAGCGATGCAAAATTGATTTGTCCGGTGTCAATGAAACCAAAATCATGATTCCCTATGTCACAGTCACCGCCAATGGTCCACTTCATGTGAACATGCCCCTTACCCGAGAAACATTTGAAAAATTATCCCAGCCCATTCTTGAAAAAATTGAAACCATTTTACAAGAGGTTTTTAACACCGCCAATCTCACACCCGATTGGATCAATTGTGTGGTCATGGCCGGTGGCACCAGTCGTATTCCATTTATCAAAGATCGGCTGGTACAAATTCTGCCAGACAAGGCGATTTTTCGCCATGATCTCAATCCAGAAGAGATTGTCGCCCTTGGGGCTGGTGTGCTGGCCGGTACTTTTGGCGGGCAGTACCCGGAAATTATGTTTAAAGATATGGTCTCCCACGACCTGGGCATTGAAGACCATGAAGGCATGTTTGTTGTTTTGATTCCAAAAGGCATGATTTATCCCTGTAAGCACTCCTTGCTGTGCACAACAGTCCAGGATAATCAAAATGAAGTGATCGTTCATGTGCTTCAGCAATCAAAACCGGACAATCAACTTATTTCTTTGGGAGATTTTAAAATCTCCGGTTTGTCGCAGACCACTGCCGGCGAACCCAATATTTTGGTCACGTTTTCCATTGATGCCAATGGGATTTTGCGGGTACACGCAGAAGATCAGCAAAGCGGTATCAATGATGAAATCCAATTAACTCTTCCTGATTTTAAATCAGGAATCAAAAGCGTTTGCGCTGAATCAGAAAATCTATGATATTTTTTTATTAACATCAACACCAGGGAGTTGAAAAATCACAATTCCTGGAAACAAGTAAGGAGTTTATAACATGGCTAAAAAATTAGCACGTCCACAGGGAAACACCGGATTACAAGTCAAAGAGGAAGTGTCGGTTGATGATCGCCGACAAGAGGCCAAAAAAGCAGTCAAAGAAAAGGCCCGAGCCAGAACATTGGCACGTCAACAACAAATGGCTGAAAGAATTGCTGCTGGGGTCACCCAGATGGCATCGGCATTGACCGAAGCCTCTACTGCTTCGGAAGAACTTGAAAAAACCATGCAGAATGTGGCCTCCGGAGCAGAGGAAGCTTCTGCTGCATCGGAAGAAAGCCGCGCTGCAATTAATCAGATTGAAAAGGCTTCACAAACTATCAGTGAACGTGCCCGCGGTGCTTTGAAAATGGTTGAAAACCTTCAAGCTTTGGCGAAAACCACTGGTTTTGATATCGAAAAACTAATTAAAGGGGTTCAAAATGCGGCTGATGCCAACCTGGAGTCTGCTGAATTAATTCAGGAATTAGCAAAGCAGAGTGAAGCCATTGGCGAAATTGTCATGGCAGTTGTCCGCATTGCCGATCAAACCAATTTGTTGGCACTCAACGCTGCTATCGAAGCGGCACGTGCTGGTGAACATGGTCGTGGATTTGCTGTTGTTGCTGATGAAGTGCGCAACCTGGCAGAAATTTCTGAAAAAAGTGCCAATGATATTCGCAATGTGGTGGATGAAATTCAAAAACAGGTTCAGGTTGTTGTTGATGACGTTCAAGCAGCTGTTGAAGCCGGTCGTGCTGAAGTGGAAAAAGCAAAAACCATTACTGAAGACTTAAATACGATTGCTCAAGATTTGAGCGTTATTCAAGAAGGCTCTGATCTGGTCAATCAAAACTCGGGCAATCTTCTTGAAGGGTCTCAGGAGTTTCTCCAAGGTGCCGAGCAAATTGCCGCTGCGGCTGAAGAACAAAGCAGTGCATGTGAAGAATCCTTGAAAGCACTCCAAGAGCAGAATAAAGCCTATACTGAAATGCAAATTGCAGCAGACAATCTCGCGGAACAATCAGAATCTCTTAAAAACGCAACCGATACTCAAAAATCAGCAGAAGAAGTGGCTGCTGCTGCCGAACAATTATCTGCAAATGTCGAAGAAGCAACTTCAGCATCCCGACAGATTATGGTAGCAATTGAACAAATCAGAAAAGCTGCTGATGAACAAAGTAAATCGACAAACACAGCATCCTCACTGGCTGAAGACTTGACCCAGTCATCGCAAATAATGGCTGACAGAAGCAGTGAAGCCGAGGGAAAAATTGATAATATGAAAGCGCTTCTTGTTAAAAATAAAGAAAATGTAGATAATTTTATTACCAATATTGGAAAATCCGCTGACACATCGGCTGAAACTTCAGAAAATATCAAAAAGCTCGAAAGACGCACACGCAATATTGAAAAAATTGTGGATCAAATTGCTATGGTTACAATCCAGACCAACATGCTTGCTGTGAATGGTTCCATAGAAGCAGCTCGTGCGGGTGAATTTGGTCGCGGCTTTTCAGTTGTGGCCAGTGATATCCGAACCCTGGCAAACGAAAGTGCTGAAAATGCAGATAAAATCAAGGATATGGTACGTGAAATCCAAACCCAGATTGATCGTGTGGCAGAAGATATTGATGTTCAAACACAAAGTGCCCGAGCCCAGGTTGATGAAGCCAAAAAATCCACAGACAATCTCAATACCATTGAAACTGATGTGATTAAAGTTCAAGATGGTATTGCTGAAATCAACCAGAGTGTTCAAGAAGCCAACAAAGCACTTGATGAATCTGCAAAAGCTGTGGAACAAATCTCTGCTGCTGCTGAGGAAGCATCAAATGCTTCAGCAGAAGCGGCACAGGCCGCCGAAGAAGGCAGCAAAGCATTGCAAGAAATTGGCGAAGCTGTTGAAGAAATTGCCAGTCAGGCAGATGAACTGCAAAACCTGTAATTCAAAAACATTGTTCTATTTAACACTGTTTTTGAACTGACAATCGGAGGAAAGTTTATGACACAAACTCAGATTGCAACAAGCACGGTCAGCAGTTCAGGCAATCAAGAAGATGAACAACAACTTGTTTGCTTCAGACTGGCTGATGAAGAATTTGGTGTGGATATCAATACAGTCAGAGAGATTGTACGTGTACCTGAAATTACGTACATTCCAAGAGCGCCAGATTATGTTCGCGGCATTGCCAATCTTCGGGGAAATGTCTTGCCGGTCATTGATGGCCGACTCAGGCTGTTTCTTCCTGAAATTGACAGCACTGAACGTACCCGCGTTTTAATTCTTGACATACAAGGTACAACCACCGGTATGGTGGTTGATGGTGTCCACGAAGTCAAACGAATTGCCACAAAAGATGTTGAACTACCACCTGCTGTTACCCAGGGGGGAGTAGATAGCTCTTTTTTAAGTGGTGTGGTCAAACTCGACAATGGCAAACGCCTTATTTTAACAATCCGGCCTGAGGAAGTTCTCAATATTGAGGCCAAAAGCGAAGAAAAATCCGGCGGTTTGCTTGAATCCACTAAATCAGAGAAATCGGCTGAAAAACAGGAAAAAGGTGATCTTGAAGAACTTCAATTTGTCTCTTTTGTTGTGGGCGACGAAGAATATGCTTTTGCTATTGGCGTGGTAAAAGAAATTCTTCGCTTAACCGAAATTACAGCAGTTCCCAATGCCCCAGCCCACGTTCGTGGATTGCTCACTGTCCGCAGTGTTCTTTTACCCATTTTGGATTTGAGAACCATGTTGGGACTTGAAGAAACTGAGGCTGAAGACCAACGTGTATTGGTTGTTGAGGTCAATGGACTCACTGTGGGCCTGTTAGTGGATAAAGTCAACGAAGTATTAAGAGTTCCGGTTTCAGTTATTGATGATACCCCCAAACTGGCGGCTGGTGGACAAGAGTTACGTTCTGTTGCCCAATTGGATGATGGCAAACGTCTGATACTCATTTTGAATGAAAGAGGCTTGATTGATTTGGATGAAGTCTCAACCATTGTTGGCGACAATAATGATACGAAATCGTTGGTTGAAGAACGTTCAGAAGGAACTGTTGAAGAAAAGCAAATGGTGACATTTTATCTTGGTGATGAGGAGTATGGCTTTGAAATCACACAAGTACAGGAGATTAATCGCCTGGGCGATGTCACCCGACTGCCTAAATCGCCCACTTTTGTGGCAGGAGTCACCAACCTTCGTGGACAGGTAGTGCCATTAATCAATCTCCGCCAACGTTTCAATCTTGAAGACAAAGAAGCGGATGACCGCACTCGGATCATTATTATCGAGTTAAGTGGCCATCGCACTGGCATTATTGTGGATCAGGTCAATGAAGTCTTGCGCATGCCGGCAAAAGATATTGAAACGACACCCAGTATTGTGAATTCATCCCAGCAAGGGGAATCGTCAGAGTTTATGTCAGGGGTGTGCAAGGTCAATAATGGTGAGCGGATGATCTTGCTGATGGATACTGTCAAATTGTTATCTACTCATGAAACCCAGGCATTGGAAAGTATGGCTGGCGGAACAGCCAAACAACCACCACCCAAACCTAAACCTGAAAAACCTGCGGGTGAAGCACCCAAGGTTGCAGCACCCTCAAAGCCACCCGAAATGGTAACAACACCTGAGGATGATGGATTGGAAATGGTTATAGAAGAATAAGTATAAATGACGCCAAAAAGTTTTTTGCTTATTGGCGTCATTTGTTCCGCAAAGAGTTGAAAAAAAAAGGTTAGCAATAACAATGAAAGACAAAACAAGAGTCCTTATTGCCGATGATTCGGCTCTGATGCGAAGAACCATTCGCAAACTGTTGGAAGCAACCGGTCACATTGATGTTGTCAGTACAGCCCGGGATGGTGTGGATGTTCTGGAAAAAGCAGAACAATTCAACCCCGATGTCATCACCCTGGATATCAATATGCCCCGAATGGATGGATTGACTGCCCTAAAAAAACTCATTCGAAAAGACATTGCGCCGGTTATCATGATTTCATCACTGACCCAGGAAGGTGCAGAAACCACTATTAAAGCCCTTGAAATCGGTGCATTTGATTGCGTGGGCAAACCAGAAGGCACTGTTACATCCAATATGGATAGCGTGGCCAAACAATTGGAACGAAAAATTAGTTCAGCTGTCAGCAGTGGTATTATGCGTCGATTAAAAGGAGAAGCCAGCGGGAGAATTAAAGAAACACGTCCCAGATCAACACCATCACGCACCAGACCCAAAGTTGCAATAAAAAAGGAACCCACTAAACAAATCCAAAAGTTTAGGGCCATTGCCATTGGTATTTCTACCGGCGGCCCAAAGACCATATTTGATGTGCTTCCCAAATTCCCCAAAACCCTTAATGCCGCAGTTTTTCTGGTACAGCATATGCCAACCAATTTTACATCAACCTTTGCAAAGCGTCTGGATAAAAATTGCCCCATGCGCTGTGTTGAAGCCCGAAGTGGAATGCCTGTTGAACCCGGTACCATTTATCTGGGACGCGGAGGCTATCATTTAAATGTTGTCCAAAAAACCAATGGTGAAGTGGTGGTCCGAACACCGGCCCGCCCACCTCATTTGTTTGTGCCTTCAGTGGATATCATGATGCAATCAGTATTAAACGTTTATGGCGCCGACACTGTTGGCATTTTGATGACTGGTATGGGGGATGATGGTGCGGACAGTATGGTAAAAATTCGTAATGCCGGCGGCTTGACAATTGCTGAAAGCAAGGAAAGTGCTATCGTCTGGGGCATGCCCGGGGAGGCGGTTGCCAGAGGAGGAGCACAATTTGTCCAACCCAGTTGGAATATTGCCAGTGTACTGTTGAACAAAATTTAAGTATTTTCCCCGATCAATAACAAAAATGGAGAAAACCATGGAAATTAAAACCTGTATTGCAAACATTTGCCAGGATGATCCTGCCTTACAGCTTGAGGCCATTGAGGCACTGCGAGAAATTGATTTCAATAACCTCACCGAATGTCTGCTGAAAATCCTGGAAAGCAATCCTGATGTATCAGTAAAAGAAAAGGTCTTTTTACTGCTCAAAAATGTTGCTTTTCCGCGTACCAATATTTATCAGGTGGAACGAATGTTTAAATCGGATGAACCTTTTATCCGCAACGCCACCATTGAAATTTTACGCCAGGCTGATGCCGACTTTTTATCCACCATGTCTCGCCTTTCTCAGGACCCGGACAAAGACATTCGAAAGTTTGTTCTGGATACTCTGGTAGAACATTCCTCCAGAGAAGCCATCCAGATTGTTGAAACTTGCCTGAATGATTCAGCATCTGTGGTTCGTCAGGCAGCAGTGGAATCCCTGGGAAATATGGGAGTACGTAATGCAGCGCCTGCCATTGAAAAACAACTTGAGGTGGAATCCAATCTGATGATTCAATGTACATGCCTGGAATCATTGGCAAATATGAATTATTCACCCAACAGTACAGCCATTATTGACAAATTTTCACAAGAACATAATCCCATGATCATGTTTTCCTTTGTGCGATACCTGGGCACATTTGGCATACCTGAGCATCTGGCTTTGCTTGAAAAATTTGTCGAAGAAAAAGGCAGTATGATTCTTCAGCAAGTGGCCACCGCAGCCACTGGTATCATAAACAGACATGACGATATTGTTTTGTCGGATCGCCTGATACAAACCCTCAGGGATGCGCGGGCGAAACAATCCAATCCCAACAGGATATGGGAAATGACAAGAGCTATCTTAATGGGACTTAAAGAAAATGCAATAGATGAGGCCCGCAGTCTTTCATGCAATGGGGATGAATCCGAACAGATGGCTGCAAGAGAATATCTGGAAAAATATGGCAGTCCGGAAGATAAAGTCGGGCTGGATGAATGTTATTAGGGAATACTCCCATTTAAAAGATTGGAAAAACCATGAACATAACCAAACAAGAATACCAGCGTATCCGAGATTTTATCTACCGGAAAACCGGCTTGTTTTTTGAAGATCGTAAGCTTTACTTTGTTCAAAAGCGAATCGAAAAGCGCCTGGAGGTACTGGGGTTGGAAACCACTGATGACTATATTCGAGAGCTGCAATTTCGTGACCCAAAACAAATAGAACTTCAAGCCTTTCTGAATATTTTAACAACCAATGAAACCTATTTTTTTAGAGAATTTGAACAACTCGCAGCCTTTGCAGAACACTGTCTTACAGAAATCTGCGACCGAAAAAAAGGATTGGGAAGTACCAAACTCAGAATCTGGTCTGCGGGATGCTCCACTGGTGAGGAACCTTACACCCTGGGAATTATTATTAAAGAAATGTTAGAAAACCAAAAAGATTGGCTGATTGATATCCTGGCAACAGATATCAATACCCGAGTCTTGAAAATTGCCCAAAATGGCATATATGAACCACGTGCCATTAAAGACGTGCCACAAGAATACCTGGAACGTTGGTTTCAATCCTTTACAAGTAATAAATATACTGTAAAGCCAGAAATTAAAAAAATGTGTAATTTTCAGATTCTGAATCTCATGGATCGTTCAGCACTTAGAAAAATAACCAATGTGGATTTTATTTTCTGCAGAAACGTGCTTATTTATTTTGATAACGATTCCAGAAAACAGGTTGTTTCTAATTTTTACGATATCCTCAATCCCGGTGGGTATATTTACCTGGGACATTCGGAATCTATGACAAGAATATCTTCCGCCTTTAAAATTCGACGCAAAGGCGGTTATATTGTTTATCAAAAACCGGAATAATCTGGTTTTTTTAATAAAAAAAATTTCAGGAGCAATTATGCAAATAAATGTACTGATTGTCGATGACTCTGAGATGGCGCGTAACTTCCACTCATATATTTTAAAAAGTGAGGGCTTTGAAACCATATCAGCAGTGGATGGCGCTGATGCCTTAGAAAAGCTCTATCAAATGGACAAGATTGATATGGTGGTTACTGATATCAATATGCCGGTGATGGATGGCTATACGCTGGTGGAACGTATTCGAGAAGATGAACAATTTGAGGATATCCCCATTGTCATTGTCTCGACTGAGGATGAAGCCAAAGATAAACAACGCGGATTCGATGCCGGGGCCAATGTTTATATTGTCAAGCCCACTGAACCGGAAGAGTTGATTGAGAATATTCGGCTTTTGTTGGGGTAGTAATTTTTTGTGGAAACAGGTCTGGACCGGGCGTATCTTCATACCTGCCATCCAGAGCCTGTGAACAGATTCCGGTTTTTGGGCATTTGCCCATTTGTTTATCCTATTTGAAAAAACCATAACCACTCATTATCAGGAGACTGCTCATGAGCAAAGAACTACAACTCAACCAGGAAAGTATAGAATCTCTTTCAATGTTTGCCAATACAGCCGGCCAACCATTGGAAAGCATTCAAGATGACATTCTGGCACTGGAAGATTCCAACACCCTTTCTGATGCATGTAACAGAATTAGCACTGCCCTGGATGTGGTGCTAAAATATTCTGAAAACCATAATATCCAAAGAATCAAAGACCTGATGGAAAAACTCATGCAACTGGTCAATCGCATTGATACTCAGAAAGCAACCAATCCCGATCAAATTGATTGCCTCCTGGCCGGGACATCACATGCAACCGATCTGATCTCACGCATTCAGACAGCAGTGGCCAATTTTTCTGAAGATGAGCAAGTGATTGATCTTTCAGAAAATGATGAGAGTCAGGCAGATACTTTTCAATGGCTTGATGATGAAATCAATCGCAAAGAGCCAGTCCCAGAGCAGTCAGAAGAACAGGCACAGGAAACACAGACAGTCCCCCCTCCTCAAACCGAACTGAGTCTGGATACGCCCATGAACGCAGATGAAATTCAAACCATTGGTTTCACAACGCAAATGATTCAAGACTATATTGTTGAAGGACAGGACTATATCAAAAGCTGTGAAGATGCCTTGCTGGGGATTGAAGACAATCCAGACAGCATGAAGGAAAATATTGATATCCTCCTTCGGGCATTTCATTCCTTAAAAGGCAATTCTGGTCTGATTGTTTCTGTGATCAAAGACACAGAGCTGAGAGATCGGCATATTGTTAACAAAATTAAGCTGCTCACACATTCGGCAGAAAGTATTGTTCAGTTGCGCAGAGACAATAATATCCCTTTAAACCCCAATGAAATGGAATTGCTGTTTCAAACCTGTGATTCTGTCAAATGGATGATCAACGCATTTTTCAATGGGGATCATACTGGAAAAGATATGTCACCCTTGTATCATGCACTTCAGGCATTATCCCAGACCGAAGAATCGAAGACATCAAAAGATGCAAGCCCATCAAGCTCGTCCAACATTCACAAAGACAGTGCCCTGGTGAAAACCCTTAAGCAGATTATCGAAATCATGGAAGCCGGTATCAAGGAATTGACGAACACTGACACTCGAACAAAAGCCGCCAAAAAAATGAAACGCGGCCTGAAAACCCTGACCAAAACCGCAACAAGAGCAAAGCTGGACAATTTAACTCAAATCGCGGAATCTGCAATGGATGCACTCGATAAAATGGTGCAGGATTGGAACCAGGATCTGGTGGCAAAAGGTCTGGCTGTGTTGGCCGGCGTGCCAGTTTCTATTGGCAATGTGGTTACAGAGAAAACATCAGAGATATCATCACAACAAAAAGCGCCAGTACAAACCAAAAAACTGCCGGGTGATGACCTTCTCCAGCAACGTTCCACAAGCGATGTTCAAACTTCCATGATCAAGGTGCCTCAGGATCGTCTGGATCATTTGATGAACTTGATTGGCGAACTGGTTGTCCATAAAAATGGCCTCATGATGTTGGCCAGAAATATTGCCATTGAGGACAATCGACCGGATATTGGCGCAAAAGTCAAAGATTCTGCCAGTGTTATTGGTCGAATTGGCGATGAGCTGCAAACATCCATGATGGCTGTTCGGATGACACCGGTCAATCATGTGTTTAATCGTTTTCCACGACTGGTGCGGGACCTGGCCAGAGATACTGGCAAGGATGTCAAACTGCATCTCAAAGGGCAGGATACTGAACTGGATAAAAAAATTATCGAGGCCATTGGCACGCCCCTGGTACATTTGATCCGAAATGCTGTGGATCATGGCATTGAAACACCTGATGAACGTAAGAATGCTGGCAAACAACCACAAGCCAATCTCACCCTGCATGCCTATAATGAAGGCAACAGTGTTTTTATTGATGTCAAGGATGATGGTCAGGGAATTGATGCTGGCAAAATTGGTGCCATTGCTGTCAGGCGGGCACTGGTGACCATGGAAGCCCTGGATAAAATGACAGATGAACAAATTCGGCAACTGATTTTCACCCCGGGGTTTTCATCAGCCAAAACAGTCACCGATATTTCAGGACGCGGTGTGGGCATGGATGTGGTGCGGAAGGAAATTGAAGCCATCAGCGGTACAATCCAGCTGAAAACCATCCCAGGTCAAATGACCACTGTCAGCCTGCGACTTCCCCTGACACTGGCTGTCAGTAAAGGCTTGAATGTGGCAGTGAATGGAGAAGAATACTACATTCCACTGGAATACGTGTCTGAAACTATTAAAATCCATAAAGACAGATTTCATACCCATCGGGGCGATCAAATGGTTCTGGTGAGAAATCAAATCCTGCCGGTTAAGGAATTGTCGCAAATATTGATGCTTCATTCAGACAGCCAACCATCTGATGATGGCTTACGATCAATGGTTATTTTGGATGTTTTGGGGCTTAAAAGCGCTTTGGTTGTAGATCGTTTTTATCGGGAAGAAGAATATGTAATCAAAACTATTGATGGCCCTCTTGGGCAATTTTCAGAATTTATGGGTGCAACGATCACATCCCAGGGAAAAGTGATTATGGTACTCAATCCATTGAAGTTATAGAGGTTTATTATGTCTAAGTTTACAAAAGACGACACCACCCTGCTGGTTCGTATGGTTATCCACGATATGGATGCCCCATTGGCAGTGATCGAACGATTGATGTCACGTATTTGTATCGGTCGATTTGACCCAAAAAACGACACCCATTCGCGGTTAATTCGCTCCTCTACACTGGCTTTGGATCGGGTCAGAAAAATGCTGAGAGATATGCAGGAGGTTATTGCCGGTCAACCATTGCAGGCGAACCCTGAAACCATTGAATTGAAAGATCTCGCAAAATCTATTGTTCAGGAAATTTCGCCGCTGGTTGCATCCGAAGGGCAGCGCATGAAAACAACATGCAAGGACAATCGACCGGTTACAACTGATACAGTATTGATCAAGCGCGTGGCAGTTAATTATATTACAAATGCAATCTACCACAATGAAAAGGGGCATCCCATCGAACTGAAACTGTTTGGACATGGGGATTCAGGCTATGGTCTAAAAGTAATTAATTATGGCAGTAACATTCCTGAAGAACATATCAATGATATTTTTGAAGCAGGGGTTCAACTGGATATGCGGGCCAATCGGAAATATCGCGGCCATGGCCTGGGACTCGCATTTTGTAAAATGGTGGCAGATGTTTTGGGCGGAAATGTTGAAGCAAAAAATTTGACTGATACTGCTGGGGTGTGTTTTTCTATCGTTATTCATCAAAGTTTAAATTTTAAACAAAAAGGGAAGTAAAATGATTCAAAAAATGAAACTAAGCAAAAAAATTAGACTGGGGTTTGCGTTAGGCATAGCGATTGCCATGATAATCGGTCTTATTGGGTGGAATGGCATTCGCTCCATGCGAACTCAAATGGCGATATTTGCAGAATGGTCTGATATCGATATGGTCATGAATGAAGGGATCACACAAAATGTTTTAAAACTGTCTGTGATTATGGAACGTCACTTTAATGAAGCCATTTCAATCAAGCCTTCTGAAATAGAACAGGCCTTAAAGGATCTTAAGGATGGTATTGCTGAATGGACAAAACTGATTGCCGATTACCCAAAACTCATGTCAGTGGTGAAGACGCTAAAAGAAGATATTCAGACCATTGAACAGAAAATTTCAAAAAAAGAAAAACAAAAGGCCATGCAAAAAGACTTACAAACTCAATTACAAAATATTTTTGCCAGTCTGGATAATACAATGGAAACGATTATTGATCCCCATAAAGATAAACATATTACTGCTGCCATGACGATTCAAAAACAATCGGAAATAACCATTCTTTGTATTTGTATATTGGGGTTTATTGTCGCGCTTGTTTTATCAGAAATTCTGATTCGAACATCAATAGGGCCCCTTCAAGATTTGGTTAACACCCTGTCAGAAGTATCAGACGATCTGGAAACCGCGTCCGGGAAATCAACATCCATTGCCAATCAGTTTGCAGACTCAACATCATCTCAGGTGGCATCCATAGAACAGACAAGCGCATCTGTAGATGAATTGAACAGTATGACAGGCAAGAATGCAGAAAATGCAACAGAAGCTGACAATTATATGAAATCTGCCAATGAGACCATTTCTCAGGTGGATAAATCCATGAATGAAGTTATTGAATCTATGGAAAATATGACCAAAGCTTCTGAAGAAACCTCAAAGATAATCAAAACCATTGATGAAATTGCATTTCAAACCAATCTATTGGCTTTGAATGCAGCAGTCGAGGCCGCCAGAGCAGGTGAAGCCGGTGCTGGGTTTGCTGTGGTTGCTGATGAGGTACGTAATCTGGCCTTACGTTCGGCTGAGGCGGCACGAAATACTGCCAGTTTGATTGAAAGCACTGTCAAACAGATTAATCAAGGATCGGAACTGGTATCAAGCACCAATACACTTTTTGCACAAGTACAGGAAAGCACAGAACAGGTGGAAAAATTAATTAGTGAAATCTCCAATGCATCCAGGGAACAGGCTTCTGGTATTGGACAAATAAATGATGCACTGGGACAAATCGATAGTGGCATTCAGAGCAATTCTGGTGCTGCTGAAGAAACCTCCAGTGTTGCAAGCATGGTTTCAGAACGTGTAGGGCAGTTGAAGGATTGCCTGGATGAGCTACAGGAAATGGTTTCAAAAAAAAAGGGATAACATATTTTAATTTATTATGATATTACCAAAAAAAGAAAGGAAAAAAACAAATGAGCAAATTCAAAGAACCCGAAGCATACCTTAAAAGCGGTTCCAATGAACTCAAAATATTGGAATACGTTATCAATGGCTTACACCTGGGTATCAACATCCTCAAAGTCAATCGTATTCTGGAACGTCCTGAACGTCTGGTTAAACCAGGGCCTGGCGCTCATCATTCAGTAATGGGGATGTTTGAAGATCATGGCAGGGTTATCCCACTGGTTAATCTGGGGGTTATTCTGGGACTAAACGAGTCGGAAAAGGGCCGCCGGGTTATTATTACAGAATTTTTCAATGAAATTACCGGTTTTTTAGTAGACTCGGCAGAACAGGTATATACCCTGTCCTGGTCAAAAGTAAAAGGCTCCGAAGATATTATGGGCAATTTTGATAACCCATATGTCCTGGCCATTGCCCGACCCACTGAAGATCAAAATATTCTTCTGGTAGATTATGAAAAAATCGTATTGGAACTGGCCCCCAATCTGGCTGAAGAAGAATTTAAAGCAGATAAATCCGATGGTGAATGGGAATGCACAGGCAAAAATATTCTCATTGCTGAAGATTCTACCACTGTCCGCAATATGCTACAGATGGAATTGGAAGACCTGGGAATGAATATTATTGCAGCCAGAGATGGCGAAGAAGCCATTGATACCTTTGATAGTCGAACTGACCTGGACCTGGTAATCGCAGATGTTGAAATGCCTAAACGCGATGGACTGGCGGTACTCAGCCATATTCGACAAAACCCGGACCGGGGTAAAACACCGGTTATTATTTACTCATCCATTGGCGACCTGGGGATGAAAGAACGTGCCCGATCATTGGAAGCCAATGCCCATATTACTAAATTGGAAATGGATTCTTTGTTTGATACAGTCAAAGAAATCCTATGCCAGGAGTCATAACAATTATGGATGCTGACAAATACCGAATTTTTGTGGTTGATGATGAAGCAGATACTGCGGAATTGATTGCATCATCATTATCTGCTCTCACTGATCATACAGTGCTCTCTTTTGATTCACCACAAGATGCCATTGACAGTTACATGAAACAACCATCCGATCTGGTGGTCTCTGACCTGAATATGCCCAATATTGATGGCTTTGAAATGATACAAAAGCTCAAAGATCGTAATTTAAACACCGATTTCATTTTAGTGACCGGTGAAAAAAATATTAAAACTGTTGTACATGGCCGATGGCTGGGTGTCTCTTATTTGTTTTTTAAACCTGTTAATATTGATGAACTGACACAGGCTGTCGGAACCATGTACAAACGCGCATGTTACTGGGAAGACCGACTTAAAGAAGTTAAACGCAAACAAGGATAAGCACAATGGCTGAAGATTTTATTGAAAGTTATCGGGCCGAATTTTATCTGGAAGTCAACGATCTTCTGGATAAAGCAAACGCAGATATACTCAAAGCAGAACAGAGTCCGGAAGACATGAGCATTATGAACGCTATCTTTCGTCAGATTCATACAATAAAAGGGGGCGCTGGCATGTTTGAAATGCCGGATGTGTCCACTTTTTCCCATGAATTGGAAGGTGTGCTGAATATTATTCGGGAAGGAAAAATTGCCATTAATTCCAC
>Ga0272440_1001092_pt1 | contig 22562 bp, 46 predicted proteins | sample SSMMMBAug17_FD_192440 | JGI IMG/M metagenome (GOLD analysis project Ga0272440, IMG submission 192440) | Marine sediment archaeal communities from Little Sippewissett salt marsh, Falmouth, MA, United States - SSM-MMB-Aug17 | ecosystem: Environmental > Aquatic > Marine > Wetlands > Sediment ...
TAAAATCAAACAGATTAATTAGCTGTTGGATGGTGGGAGAAAATGAAATACAAGAAAATAAACAAAAGCTTTGAGATTACAGAAGGGAGTACTTATGAGTTAATTAATGATTACTTTTGTAAGATCACTTCAAAAGGAGTTTTAAGAGCTCTAACAAAAAGTTCAGTAGCAAAAGCACGTGTTAAAGGTTCAAGAGCAGAAGCATATGCAGAAGGTTCAACAGCAGAAGCATGGGCTAAAGGTTCAACAGCACAAGCATGGGCTAAAGATTCAAAAGCAGAAGCATGGGAAGATGGCTCAATAGCAAAAGCATGTGTTAAAGATTCAAAAGCAGTAGCATGTGTAGAAGGTTCAAAAGCAGTAGCATATGTAGAAGGTTCAAAAGCAGTAGCATGTGCAGAAGGTTCAAAAGCAGTAGCATGGGCTAAAGATTCAAAAGCAGAAGCATGGGAAGATGGCTCAATAGCAGAAGCATGTGTTAAAGGTTCAGTAGCAAAAGCATGTGTTAAAGGTTCAATAGCAAAAGCATGGGAAGATGGCTCAATAGCAGAAGCATGTGTTAAAGATTCAACAGCAGAAGCATGTGTTAAAGGTGCTATTGCAATACCTTACAAGGAAGGGAAATGATACAAAATAAAGATGTAGTTAAAGACCTAAACAAACTCCTAAAAAAACTTAAAGGATATAACTGTGGAGAAGGTGAAACAAAATGAAATGTAAACATATAGAATCAATAGAATTATTACAAGATAGAACTGGTTGGGTAGTTGGAAGTTATTGCGAAAGATGTAAGAGGTTTTGGGCAAGAGATGAGATTCCTAATTTTAAAACAAGAATGAAAGATAAAATTATGTATGGTAGGAAAAGATGAAAGTATTTAGAAAGTTTATAATTATGATTATTGGACTAGTTATTACACTAATATTAGGATTCATAACTAGTGGCAATCCATTTTCAGTTGTTCCATATGCTTTAGGAATAATATTTAGTAATATTTAAAAGAAGAAGGTGAAACAAAATGAAAACTAAAACATCTGTAAGAGCACCAAATATAAAAAAAGGTTCAAGAGTACAACTTTACAATGTAACCAAAGGTTTGGAATTAGATAATAGTGTTGTTCTTGATGATAATGGTTATCTTTGTAAGCTTGAGATAGACAATATTGAGGTATCTGAAGGAGATAATTTGAGATTAAGAACAACATACTGTAAAGAAGATGTCGCTATGTTACCTTTAGAGAATTGTGGGGTTATAGATTCCAATGAACTTGTTTTTTTAGGTTTTCAAGAAGAAGATAAAGTATATAATATTAGAAGGAAAGGATGTGTTTGAATACGATATATTCAACTGTTCTTCTGAATTAAAAGGTCAATTAAAAATAGGTGATTTCTCATGTTAGTTGCAGAGTTCTTTTCAGGATCAGGAATATTATCAACAACTTTTGAAGAAAAAGGACATAAATCATTTACATCTGATATTGAGAGAGAATACAACCCAGATTTGGTTAAAAATATACTTTATGTGTCCAAAGAAGATATACCTTTTATTCCAGATGTTATGTGGTTTTCTGTTCCTTGTAATAAGTTTTCGGTAGCTTCAATAGGAAGTTCGTGGACAGGTGGAAAAGGCAAATATATCCCAAAAACTAAAGAAACTCAGAAAGCATTAGACATTTTGGATAAATCAATAAAATTGATTTCAGAAGTTAAACCCAAGATTTGGTTTATTGAAAATCCAAGAGGGGTAATGCGGAAAGTAATAGAACCCATATTCATAAAATATGGGATTACTGAGTTTTATAGACATACAGTTACTTATTGCCAATATGGTGAAGAAAGGATGAAGCCTACCGACATATTTAGTAATAGACAATTTAAATTTAGACCTATGTGTAAGAATGGAGATAGTTGCCATGTATCAGCACCCAGAGGAAGTAAAACAGGAACACAAGGTCTAAAAAATGCTTACGAGAAATCGAAGTTACCAAAACAACTATGTGAAGAAATAGTAAATATGTGTAATGACTTCTGCCTCTCGCAGAACAACACACAGGAGGACGGCATTCCTCCCACTAATAAATTAGTGGGTATCCTGCCTAAAAGATTATGAAAACAGAAAAGAAATACAACTGGATGTATAAATCAATGATTGCTAACATTCCTGTAACTGGAGTAGAATACTTAAGACCTAAGTTTACAAAATGGTTTAAGCAGTTTTGTAGGTTGATTGAGAAATGAAAGGAGTGTGTAAATAATGAAATGTGAGAATTGCAGGAATAAGAAAATGGAAGTGCTGGAAACTAGAAAGCAATGGTTATGCCAAGAGTGCGGAAGTCTTTGGACTTTAGATTAATGATATAAAAGATGAAAGGAGATGATAAAGATGGAATTAACAGATAAGCAGATGTATTTTATTATTAAGAATGTAAGAGATTGGGATAAAGCACATATCGATTATATTGAAATGAAAAGTAAGGTAGAAAAATGTTTGGAGTTTTGATATAAATAATGTAGGAGATGATAGAAAATGAATAAAGACAAAAAGAAACTAATATTAGAAGGAAAGGCTTTAACGATAGAAAGTGATGCAGTTCATAAAATTGTTAAAGGAAGTCATAAAATGGTTTTTGCAAGAGATTATTATTTAGTAGTTGAGGAACTTCGTAAGTTTAAACAAAAATGAAAATAAAAAACTTAATGGACAAACTTAATAAAATATTAGATGAAAAGATAACCGGAAAACAATTAATTATCATTTTAGTTTCTTGGATAATAATTAATATTATTTTACGTATGATATACCTTGGTATAAAATAAAAAATGAGTGAAAGAAAACTAGTTAAACTAAGCATTAGAGTTGATGAAGAAACATTAGATAGATTAAAGAAACTATTAGGTCAATCAGATAGCAGCAAAGCAATAAGGGGTGCTATGAACTTCTGCGTTAATGTCGCTCATACCTTATTTTCTGGTAATTTGAACAATATGTTTAAGAGAAAAAAGAGTAATGAGGAAATAGGTTTATATGATCCAAAGCTCTAAAATTAGCTTAAAATGCCTTACAGATAGCTTAATTTTGTACTACTATCATAAAAAAAGGATCTATTTTAATTAATTAAGCCAACTTAACAATTTTCAACTCCCTATTTAGATAAAATAGCCCGTCAAAAATTAAAAATAGGGCAACTGTTCATTTTATTTATTAAACAGTACTTCCCTCTATTGGATTTAATTCAATATTTTCTTTTTTGTTTTCTTCATTTACAGCATTTTTAATTTCTTTTTTTATACTAATAAAATCCTTTACTCCTTTTACTATCAATTTTCTTCCAAATAGTAATACTCCAACTCCAGCTAAAACAATCATTGTATAATCTTTTTTATCCATTTTAATCATGAACACAAAGTTCATTTCCTCCTGGACTAACTAGACAAGTACTAGATGAATTACTAAATATCTTTCCATTTGATTCAAAAGTAATATTTCCAGTAAAGTTTCCATTTTTTACAAGTAATGAACCTAATCCATTACTTCCATCAGTAACTTTAACAACTCCTGCTGATTCTTTTCCCAATCCAGTATCAAAATCTCCAGCAGGATTTCCATCATCAGACCATAAATACTGACTAGTACTTTTAGTTTCAAAACCTTCTGGAATAATTGCTACAGCTTGTTGTGAATCTATAACAAATCTTAAAGAAGAAAAACCTGTTTTAATTTGTCCTGCATTATCGTATATAAAAGAAGTTGTAGAACCAGAAGCTCCACCAGTATATTCATATCCTCTAATCTCAAAAATATTAACAACTTCATCTGTGTGAGTATCATCTTTATTAAATATTACAAAAGAACCACCATTTGAATATAAATCAGTATTGTTTGAGACTGTTAGATTGTTTGGTGTAATAACATTATCTCCTAAATTAGCAAGATAAACTTGTGTACCACTTCTATTCCAATTAGACTCTATTCCACTTAATTGACTACCATCACCATAAAATGTACCACCAATAAAATTATATGGGGAAATATTTATATCTTGATTTGCATTAGATCCATCTAACTCTAAAAAATTATTATTTACATAGCTCATATTTACTGTATCATTAAAATTTTGAACTATTATGTTAGTAGAGTATATACTTCTCCCCTGAAAAAAAGCAAATACGGGACTACTAAAAAGCACTATTATAATAATTACTATTAAATATTTATATTTCATTTTATAAAAAATTTCTTTGAAAATACAATAGCTAAATATATTAAAATAACTGATCCAATCGCAATAAACGTACTATAATAAGCCATATACCCCAATAATAAAGGTAAAATAAAAATTGTTGTAAATTCTAATTGTATACCAAACATAATAGCAAAAGCTACTAAGACAAACATTAAAAATAATAAAGTTAAAAATATATCTCCTGTAGCGTAATTAGTTCCACTAGCTATAATTATACCTATACTATTAGTCATATTAATAAAAGTCATGTAGATCGCCCCCAAAAGAAAGCAATTACTAAGAATAGTGTTACTCCATACCATAGAGTACCTATAGCAAAGATTAACGGGTTAATGCTTTCCCCTAATCCACTCAAAGCCATTTTAAGAAAATTGTAAGGAGCTGAAATTATAGATAATAAATAACCTAAGCCTGTTGCTTCTACAAACCAATTTTTAATGCTACTAAACATATCAGTAAAAAAGTTTCCTGTAGTTGGTGATACGCTGCCCTCTCCTGTCGGCAGATTGTTTAATGTGTTATCTGTATCTAATACAGATGTTCCACTTTCTACATCTAACTGATCTAAAATTGTCCCTTTATTTGTAAAAAATATTGGTGCGTCTGGATTTAAATCTAATATTGCAGCTTGTGCTAGAAAGAAAAATATATTAATTGTCAAAACAAAAACTAAAGCAATAGTTAAATTTCCCATTTAATCCCCACCTCTTGATCCAATTATAATTACACCTACTAGTACACTTATAGCTATGCTCCATACTGGGATAAACTCTATAATTGCTAACCAACAATAAATTAATAATGCTAATCCTGATCCAGCTATAGGCTTGCCTACTAAAGCCCCTATGCCTGCAACTATTATGCACATAAGGACTGCAATAAATAACCTTTCAAATAAACCCATACCATAAGTATTATCTTTAACTCTTGCTACAGTATAATTTCCGGCAGTAATTGCAATAGAATAATATTGGGTAAATGTTCTTAGCCCTGCTAAATCTGTTTCATAATAATAATTTAATTCTACTTGATCGGATATAGTAGCATTAACTATGGTAAATGAAGTTTCTAAAGATTCTCCTACTGCAGCATATCCGCTTAGTTCTTTGTAACCACCTGGATAAGTAATATTAAATCCATAACTATTTAATTCACTATAAGGACTTTGTATAAGAAATGTAAAAGTCGTTAAATCATCTTCATAAAATCTAGTAGGAGTATAATAAATTGCTACCCTATCATAATCTTGGGTAGTATTAACTATTAAAGATTGCTGCATTAAAACGTCGTAGCTGTCAAATATAATGGGATTAAGATAAAAAATATAATCTTCATATCCAGACTTAGCTAAATAAAATTTATATTCTGTGTTAGGTGTAAAATCAAATTGCATACGTCCTGTTATATCAGAATATTTAGCAGAAACTACTACCCAATCCCCTGCTACTTTTCTGTACATAGTTCCGTAAACATCTTGAATAGTTGCACTAGTTAATTCATTCTTTATAGTAAATGTAGTTGTTTCTGTGTTAGCACTTTCTAAGCTTAAGTTAAGGTATAATGTATTATTGCTTAAGGTTACTTCTGAATTATAATAGCTACTAGCTCCTCCTCTATCGTATTGTATGCTTAACAATTCTGAAACGTTGCCCCAACTAGGATATATACATAAAGCATAATTAGATACATTAACATAAGATTTAGAGTAACTGTAATCTCCTTCTAAAGATATTGTAGAACTAGCATTTATTGGTAAGTTTGTGTCTATATCTATGAAACTTACGTTTATAGTTGTAGAATTTGAATCAGTACAATTATCTATATATGGGAGAGTGTATTCTCCTAGAGTTAAATTTACTTCTAATATTCCTGTTGTATCTGAATGGAATAGATATGGCATTCTGCAATTATCTCCAACTATTGAACAACCTGTGCAAGTACAACCATTTGATAGGATGTTGTTTATTAGTGTTGTGTTGAGACTTATTGTTTCTGATATGTTAAATACTCCTGAATAGTTCCATTCATAATTGCTGTCTGGTGTTCCTATTTCTAAGTATGGATTTGCTATGTTTGAAATATTCCAATAGATGGATTCATCATATAACCTTTCCCATGCTCCAGTAGTTCTAGAATAATATTGATTCCATGTTGCACCATCCCATATATATCCTTTAATCCAATTATCCATACCTAAATTCTTTGTTTCCCACCTTAAAACAACTTTTCCATCGATATAATTAAATTCAGTATTAGATAAAGTTGTATTTAATGTTTCGGTACTTGAAAATGAATTTCCAACTTTATATCGTAACTTAGCTCCAACTGCTAAAACAGGTTTAGTATAATTAATATAATAATAATTAGGAAACCCACTATAACTGTAAGTCCCATAGTCTCCATCCATCCAAAAAAACCCACTTCCACTTGTTATAGTTTCTGCATAACTTCCATTATAAACTAATCCGCAATCCCCATTTAAAACTCCTTCTGATGAAATTACTGTAGAATCATTTGCAGACTCCTGATAACACCAATTAGTAATTTCATACTCTTCCAACCTCAAACTAACATTCTCAACAAACGCATATCGAGGAATATCCAAATAATAAGTATGATTCTCATTTCCATTAAAAGTAATATTAAAAGGATTTGTTTGAGAATCAAAACTAGTAACTTCTCCGGTAATTGCAAAAACAAAACTAACAAAAACAAAAAATACAATTCCTACTAAAAGTGATTTTTTCATGTTATCCCGCCATACAATACTCTCTTAATTCTTCTTCAAGCCCTTCTTCCCAAGTAATTATTTTTCCTTTCATTCTGAATAAAAATATGTATACCCAATTATTCCTAATATGCAGGCTATCCAAAAAAACATATTTAAGTTAGCTGCGATAAATGCTTCAACGCCAGTTAAAGAGTGCCTTACGATTAAATCTTCTCCCCATATACTTAAGTGTTCAGCGAGAAATAAAAACCATATTGCTATAGTTAATAAAATCCCTCCAATAAATCCTAATATCCCTAGCTGTGCTTTCTTTTTCATTAAGTCCACAAATCCCTAGCGTTACTTGATTCTCCTTTTTTTGTTGGTGTATCTATCCAGGGGTTAGGGGTTTTACTCATCCTAGCTTGATTTTTTTTAATTTGTGCTGCTAGTGGTTTAAGTATTCCCCTTTGCCTTCTTTCAGCTTGAGCTTTAACTTTTTCTTTAAATTCTACTTCTTGTGCTTCTCGTAAAACTTTTTGTTTGTTTATGTATGCTTCTTTTTGTTTTTCATCGTAATACTTTCCTGCTTTCTCTGGACTTATTCCGACTAAACTACCTTCTCTTATTGTCTTTGCTCTCTCCCTCTCCATTAATTTTTTCTTAATCTTATATCCTATTCCAAACATTTTTTTTACCTCGTCATAACCATAGGCTTTTTTTGGCTTTTCCACCTACCCATGGATTTTTACTTTTTTTATTTCCCAACATACCCAAACCCTTATATGTAATCTCTCTCTTTTCCCCTGCTGTTCCAATTCTAAAACTTCTCTTTTGTACAAATATGTTAGAATCCTGTTTAGCTGTTCTAAATTCTTTTTTTCCTAGTATATCTAAAACATCATCTACAACGCTTTTTCTTTGCATTGGTTGATCTATTCTTTCTAACTTAAAGCTAGCTGCTGCTGTAGTTTTAAGTGCTTTCTTCCCCTTTAAAGTAGCTTGTTTAATGCCCTTAACTTTTCCTATAGATTCAAATTTACCTTTTCTCCTTACTTGAACATCAAAAAGCCCTGCTCCTTTAGTTCCAGGTAAATCTAAACCTAATGGATCTGGTGGTTTAGGTGGCGGTGGCGTTTTAGTTGTGGGGGGTTTAATTTCTGGATTTTGAAATATATTTTTTTGTTGTTGTAACTGTATATAATCTTGCTCTAATTTAAACTCTTGTTGTTGTGCTTGTTTACTCCCTTGAGCCTGTGCTGTATCAAATATTTGTCCTATGTCTTGTTTACTCCCTTGAGCCTGCATACTTTCTAATGCTTGTGCTTGAGCTTTAGCTTGTAATCTTGCTTGTTGTGTAGTTTGTTTTTGTTTGCTTATTAGTTGCTGTCTTTTAATTGGAGATAAAAACTTAGATTGTTTAGAAGCTAGTATAGCTGATTGATCTACTTTAGGTGAAACAACTTTAGAAAGGTCAGTATATACTTTAGGTTTTTGAGTTTCTTCAAATATTGTTTTACTCTTTTGTTTTGCTTGTTGTTTTTGTGCTGTATCTGCTTTAGATCCAGATAAAGGAGCAAACTTAGTTTTACTTTCCTGTGCTGTTTTAAGTTTAACTCCTGTGACAATTTTAGGTTTTTCCAGTACTTGAATAGTTTGTGAACCTTGCCCTGTTGATTCTACAACTTGTATAGGTTTAGTTGGCTTACTTGGTTTGGGTGGTCTAAATGGATCAGATTTTTTAGTTATTCCTTTTCCCGCAGTAATAAAAGTTCTAGTATATTTTCCATTATCATAAGTAAATTTAAATGATCCTATTGCTTCCCCCGATTCAGTAATTATTGGTTTATATAATTCTTTAGGTGGCTCTAGTTGGTAAGTATAACCTATTTGTTTCTGTGGCTCTAATTTGTAAGTGTAGCTAACTTTTTTATATGTTCCTGGTGCTGTAGATTTCCCCCCAGTAAATCCTGTAGTTTTTCCAGGATCATATAAATTAAATTTACCTTTTGCTACTTCTCTAATTGTTATATCTTGAGTTCTCCCTACGTCATAAGTAACTTTAGATCCAACCTTTCCCCCTAGCCCCCCTTTTGTAATTGCTTCTTGGCTTACTAATCCTTTAGTTTCTGTGTAGAATGTTTCAGACTTCATAGCAGGTGCTAGCTCTTTACCTTTGAGTTTAATGTTTGTTTTAGTTGGTCTTACAACTACATCTTTAACTCCTCTAACTTCTGTTAAAAATCTGTCTGCTTTAGTTATGTCTTGAGGTTTTACAAAATATTCTTTACCTAACTCTGGAACGTATGCAGATTTACTAACAGCTTTTCCACCTTTAATTTTAGTTTGTCTAACTAAAGTAAAACCTTCTAAGTCCTTAACTCTAAGCTCTACTGATGGCTGTTTAGTTGTTGGTACAATATCATAAACTTTCTTACCTTTTATTTTTGTAGTAAGTCCTTTATATTCTATCTGCCCCTGGGGTTGTTGTTCTAAAAATCCCCTAGCTTGATTGCTCTTAAATTCTTTCTCTAAGATTGTTTTAGCTTGCTGTGGTGTAGTTCCTTTAACTTTTTTAGATAAACTAACCTCTTTAATTTTTGTAGCTGCTTTAGCTCCTACCTTTGCCCCTGTTGAAAATGCAGCAATTTCTAAACCAGGCTCTACTGCTAGCTCTGCTATTCCGTAACCACTTCTTAAATAATAATCTTTATCTGATATAACTTTTTGAGTTCCTCTTGCTACAACAGAAGCACTATATAGTAAACCTAACCTAGAGCTTAAGTATGAGCCAATCTTAGCGGCTTTAACAGTACCTAATACTGCTCCTGCCATAGCCCCTACTATGGGAGTTAAAATGTTTACGCCTGCTGAAACTGCGAATATTGCACCATAGGTTAAGGGTTTCTGTGCAAATTCTAAACCTGGAGCAAATGCCAAGCTTCTTTTATCTGCTTGCTTGTATAACTCTATGTTTCTTTCAGATGGACTAGCTTCTGCTAATGCTTTTCTTTCTTTAACTATTTGCTTCTGTGCTAATGTAAACTCTTTTGGAGCTGTTAATAAAGCTCTACCCCTTGCTAAAAATCCTTCTTTGCCTGGTGTTTTCCAATCCAGTTTATACTTTCCTATTAATTGACTTTGTAATGCTGCAGTATCTAATTTAGTTTCCGGTAGTTCTTTTTGTATTTGTTCTATGTCTTTAAATGTTTTAATCCCGCCTTTTGTTATCCCTACTTCTGCTACAAATTGAGCAGGATCTTTAGATCTTTTTAATTCTGTAAAAAATTCTTGTTGAGCTTTTAGCCCTGCTTCTCTTGTTTTTATTCTGGTTATATCTTCTTCTCTTTCTTTGTATAAATCTGCAAAACCTTTAGAAACTATAAGCGTACTTGCCCGTTGTTGTTTTATTTCTTCTGGTGTTGGTGCTGCACCTTTATACCATTTCCCACCAGGAGCAATCTTATAAAATTCTGGATCTTGTTTAGGCTTTGGACTAGGTCTTGCTTCTTGCCTTATTTGCCCGGTTAAGTCTAAAGCTCTGCCGTATGGTATTTGAGTAGTTTTTCCTTTAATTCCAACTTGTTGAACTGGTTGGTCTGATCTAAACTCCTTAAGTTTTTTTATGCTTGCTAGTCTTTCTTTTCTAGCTTTTTCTTCTTTAATTTCTTTAAATCTCTTAGGTGTTGCAGTCTTTCCCGTTTCTGGATCTACTAAACCCGCTTCTAGTTGAGTGTCTTTAGCTGTTCCAAAGTCCCTACCTTCTCCAGTAAATTTATTATATCTCCTGGTTACTTTTCTGCTTTGGTTTCTCCATTCTGCTTCTTCTATATCTCCTGTTTGTAAATTTTCTTTTCTAACTATTATGGGTTTAACTTCTCCACTCCCTCTATTAGTTCGATAAGTGTCAATAGTTTTAACTACTACTGCCCCGTTTTTTATTTCATATTCAGTTCTGTAAATTGTAGTCTTACCTTCTCCAGGATATCTTAAGTTTGTTTCGTAAGTGTTAGGATTAGTTTTGTAACCCACTAATTTACCACCAGAATAAATTGGTACAGCTTTAGGATCTTTCTTAAGTTTGTCTAAGATTTTTTCTGATTCTGTTTTAGGTTTAGTTGCAGAAGGTTTACTTACTTGACTAGGTGGTTTAGCTTGCTCTATACGTTGAGCCTGTAAAAATTTCTGCCTTCCTATTTGACTAGACTTGATTACCATTTATCTTAATTTGTTTCTAACGTCTTTCATAATATTTTTAAGTTGCTTTATATCGCTGACTTTTTGGTCCACTATTTTTTCATCGTCTAATTTTATTCTTATCCCTAACTTCATGTTATCAATCCCCTTCTTCCTTTTTGCCCCAATTATCATTTTTAAGAGCCATTATAACACTTGTAAAACCTACTACTGAAACTATGATTAAATAAAAACCCATCTGCCTAGAATTGCCCGCATTAAAGCTTTCATACTCATAATTTACGGTTTGATCTGTATTTGTTACTTTTCCATCTACATTATAAGTTAAACTAGTGTTTATATTAGCTCCAACTTCGTACTCTAAATTTCCAAGCATTAAAGTAAATGATAAGAAAAATAAAAAAGTGAATCCAACTAAAGCCATGGCACTTTCTTGTGGTTTAAATAATCCAATAATAATAAGAATTAAAGCAATTCCGATTAATGTTAGGTATAGTGATAGTATCATTTTAAAAAAAGGGTGAGTGCTTAGGCACTCGGGATTATTGATTTCATCATGCTAAACCAAATACGGACGCTGTTCCGTAAACTAATCCTGCTATACCGATTGTGGTCAGTAAGCCGAATAAGGCGATTTCTGCAGTACTCCATCCAGATGTATTAACCCCTTTAACTGTAGTTATGAAAACTCCAGAAAGAATTACTACTCCAATGGATAATGAAATTATTCCTCGAATCATAGACATCATATCACCTCTTTAAGTATTGTATGATTTGTTTAGTATATAAATTTTGTATATCAGAAAAAGAGGGAGTGCTTAGGCACTCGGGATTATTGATTTTATCATGCTAAACCAAATACGGACGCTGTTCCGTAAACTAATCCTGCTATACCGATTGTGGTCAGTAAGCTGAATAAGGCGATTTCTGCAGTACTCCAATTCGAGTTTATATCACATAAACTAGCATTGAGACATGGCGTAGTATTAACCCCTTTAACTGTAGTTATGAAAACTCCAGAAAGAATTACTACTCCAATGGATAATGAAATTATTCCTTTAATCATAGACATCATATCACCTCTTTAAATGAGTTGTAGATCAGATAATATATAAATTTTGTATATCAAAATTTAAAAGCACTTTCTATTATTTAATTGTTTTTGCAGAAATGATCGTAGTTTTTAGAAACTAGTCCATGGCAAGATTCATGGATATAAGTATCATTATATCCATGAGTACTATCTTCGTACACGCAATTAAAACCATTAACATAAAAGCCATCTACTTGGTTAAATAAAGGGAACTCATTGTTAATTGAAATGTTATATAGTTTAAGTGTTACTTCGTAAGTAGATTTTAAATTTTTGTTTGTCTTTATTAATTCTACAGACAAAATACTCATTACCATTGTAATAATTAATAAAACAATTATTAGTATTTTTAAATTAAATTTTATTTGTAGTTGTTCTTTCGGTAGCATACAGATACTAATAGCGTAATTATATTTAAATCTTCCTATTGAGGAAACGATACATTTATATACTAGTTATACCTTATTTAATTTATAGAGGTAAAAAATACAAAAAATGGCAAGTCACAAATGTAAAGCGGTTTGGTTCAACCAAAAACAATTTAATCTTTTTAAAGAGCTTAAATCTAAAGGTAAAATTTCTCAAGAGTTTAAGGATTTTGTTAAGGAAGCATTCCATAATAAAATTGATAGACTTAACCAAAAGGTGAAAGTTTAATGGTTCAAGCAACTCCAATTAAAACACCATCTGAAATTGAAGATTGGTCAGATGAGTATTTTTATTGGTCTAATTATTTACAATCTAACGCCCCACAAAACGTTAGAAAAAATAGGAGCAAACCCTTTGCTCCTATTCATGGTTAAAAAATGGACTTAACACATAATAAAATCGAGGAACTTTTTTTTAACCAAGCTAAAGAGTTATCTATTTCAAAATACAATTTTAATTTTCTATCTTCAAATTCTCAATTTAAAAATAATAGGTGATTAAGATATCTTCAAAAACTAAAAAACAAGATAAGAACTCCGCAAACTATCCCAAGAAAAAAATACATTTTGAAAATAGTACACTTCCACTATTTTCAAATTTTAAAAAAATCACTTTTCCTCAATTCGCAAATATGATATATAACAGCGAATCAAAGCAAAAGGCATTATATGAAGCTAAGGAATTTGCACTTAAAATCCTGGAATTTGAGAAACAATATCAAAAAAAAGAACAACAAGTTAAATTAAAATTTGTTCTTAAAAAATTAAAGCGTCCAGAATGTCAAAGAGCTTTAATGAATATACTAGGCATTACCAACACAGCTTCCTTTAATATCTATGCAGATGGACTGATAGAGCAAGGTATGATAAAGAAAGTAGGACTTGATGACTTACATACTAAAAAAGTAGCAGAAATATATAATCTTACTAAATCTATTGTAAGAACTTCTCATTACTATGTAAATAACTCAAATAATGATTTTCAAGAGGATCATTATTCATTTATCATAGATGATTCATTAACTGCAGCAGTAAATAGTAAGGTTGAAGGATTTGAATTTCTAAAGAAAGAAGCAAGACAAGAAAGGAATAAACCAAAAACAAAACTAGCTAAGTGCATACAAGCGATAGAGAACTGGAAATTTAGCCAGGTAAAGATGGTACAGCTCATGCAGTACCTTTCTTATGAGTTAGAGATAGCTCCTAAATCAGATAAGCTGTTCCAGGAGTATCTTAAACTTTTAGTTCAGAAAGGCATACTAGTAAAGACAGTAGATAAATTCCGTAATGAGGTATTTGAGAAAAATGTCAGATGAAAAAGAAGCAAATAAGAGAGTAAGGGAATTTGTAAATTTCTTTGAAAGTTATAAAACCAAACTACTTCAAGCTATCCGAAAAGACGAGAATTTTATCATAATCAATTTTACAGATGTAACCAAGTTCAGTCCAAAACTAGCAGAAGGATTACTTGACAATCCAGAAGATTTTATTGAATTTGCAAAGAGAGGGATATATAATTGTTTAGAGCTTGAAGAAAAAAAAGGACTTATTCCTAGATTTGTAAATTTGCCTAATACTTCTGCAGTTAGGATAAACAACCTCAGAAGCAAACATCTAAGGAAGTTTAGTGCTGTTGAAGGGATGGTAAGGCAGCTTACTCCAGTACAACCTTCTGCAGTTAAATCTAGATTTGAATGTCCTAGCTGTGGAAATGTAATAAACATAATTGAATCTTCTAATGAGATAAGAGAACCTAGACAATGCGGCTGTGGAAGAAAGGGAAAACTTAGGCTACTTGAGAGGGAGTTCCAGGATATGCAAGGTATTCTTTTAGATGAGATCTTTGAAGAACTTAAAGCAGGGGAACAGCCTAGAAAAGTTAAAGTCATTATCAATAAGGATCTAACTGCAGAGGAGAATCAATTTAGAATCCTTCCTGGAAAGAAAATAAAGATCAATGGAATATTAAAAGAAAGGTCTGTCCCTGCTAAAGATGGGAAGATCCTTAACAAGTTTGATCTATACATTGAAGCAAACAGCATAGAATCTGCAGAAGAAAAACAAGAGATTAATCTTAGTGAGAAAGACATAAAGGAAATACACAAACTTGGAGAAAATCCTAAAATTAGAGATGTTCTTATTGATACTTTTGCACCTAATGTTTTTTCTTTGAGGGAAGTTAAACAAGGTATGATTTATTCAATTATTGGCGGCTGTATAAACGAAGAAGATAAAACAAGAAAAGATATACACGTGCTTCTTGCAGGAGAGCCAGGCATGGCAAAGAGTAAACTCATACTTGAAGCTAAAGAGTGGGTTCCTAAAGCAAGATACACTACTGGAAAAGGAACTAGTGCTGCAGGGCTTGGAGCTGCAGTAGTAAAGGATGAATTAATAGGGGGTTGGACACTTGAAGCAGGAGCTGCAGTTCTGGCAAATAAAGGCGTTCTTTTTGTTGATGAATTTGATAAAATGAATGATGATGACAGAGGGGGATTTCATGAAGTGATGGAACAGCAAACAATAAGCATAAACAAAGCTAACATTCAGGCTACATTACAAGCTGAAACAACAATTATAGCAGCCTGCAACCCTAAACACTCAAAGTTTAATGAAACAGAGGAGAACTTTTCTAAACAATTAGATATGCCTAGCTCTTTGTTGAATAGGTTTGATCTAATCTCTAAATTTGTTGATGTTCCTAATGAGGAAAATGACAGGAAATTGATAAAGCATATGCTTAACTCAATGGAAGAAGTCAAAGGAGAACTTAACAAAGATATTTTTAAAAAATATCTTTATTATGCAAGACATAATACTAACCCTTCCTGGACTGATAAAGCAAAAAAATTAGTAGAGAACTGGTATGCTAAAGCTAGGTCAAATTATAATGCTAATGCTTTGCCATTAAATGCAAGACAAGCCAGAACTTTGTTTAGATTAAGTGAATCAGACGCTAAACTTCATCTTGTTGAAAAGATAGAAATTAGTCATGTTGAATCTGCTATCGAAATTCTTGAGTATTCTTTGAAACAGTTAGGTTGCATAAATGAACATGGAGACATAAGCATGGATAATCTTGCTAGTGATATTTCAAACAAAGAAAGAAAGGTATTGAAAGAGATCAAAGAAGAACACGACACAATAAGTATTGATGAACTGGAAAATATCTTGAAGATAGATAAGGTGGAGCTTTGGAAGATCATAGACAAGCTCAAACGATTAGGAGATATATTTGAGGTTACTCCTGGAACAGTTAAGGCGATATGAATGGTAAAAAAAAGATTAATGAGATTATTCAATTCAACTATAGTTAATAACTATCTGTTAAGAAAAATTGAAGAAGAAAGAAAAATTTTAGAGATAATTGTTAATGGAGGTCAAAGTAAGTTAGGTTATTCTCCTTGCTGCCAAAGAAATAAAATTTATTTATTAAAAAAAATGAGAGAAGATTTAGGTTTAGGAGTTTAATATGGAAACCGAACAACAAACAATTAACAAAAAGCAACGACTAAATTATCGAGTAGATACTAACAAAGCAAGAGTAAAAAAACTTTTGTCGCTATACGGCAAAGAAGATGGAATATTAAAAATTTAGGAGGAAACAATGGCAAAACAATTAATAACCCTACGGGTAGAATCTGAAAAAATAAATAAGTTAAAACAAGTGGCTAGAAACATAGGCAAAACATACACTGATTTAATTAGAGATAAAATAAACTGTATAATCAAAACTTATTACGATCAGAGAGTATTAATCAAAGTAACTAAAATCATCAATAAGTTAGAAGTACTAAAAAATGCTAACACAAGAGAAGGCTCTTTATTATACAAAGAAAGGAGAGCTAATCTAATTATAGCCAATAAATTAAGAGAGGTGTTTTCTTTATGAAACGATACCATTGTGCAGATAACGGCTATAAGTTTGATAGGTTTATCTTTTGGGGAGTTATGGGGATCATGTTTTTAATAATAGGCGGCTTATTAGTTAGTAATGATTTCTCATTTAAATATAATTTTTATTTGAAATGTGATAATCCTTTAGGTTGTGAAAACCCTTTAGCTGCAGAAGGGGCTAGTTATCATAATAGTTTTTTTACTTCGTGGGATTATTTAGACGATTGTACTGATGAGTGGTGCAAAGCTAAGATTCTAAAGCCTGGCGTTTATGGTAGGTCACCTAATCCATTAATTAAAAATTTCTTTATTATCTGTATTATGTTAATGGGTTTGGGATTAGTAGTCAATCATTACATACATAACAGAGGGAAAAAGTTTGCTGTTAGGTTAGCAGTATCCGATAAAATTTGGAAGAGATTAAAAAAAATCAAAATAGAGGATGACAGTCCATTGGAGGTATACCATGATGAAGAAGATAATTAGATTAACTGCATTAAGTGATAAGGGAAAAGTAGAGTTAAGTAAAGATAGGGGAGAAGAAGCTACAAAAAAAGAAAAAAAAGGAATACAATTAGGAGATATTATTTTAGGAGTTAAAGAAAACATAGTATCTAAAGATCCTTTGATAGTTGAGGCAGTTATTAAAAAGCCAGGCATTTGCGGTAAAAGGTTTTTTGATAAAATAATAGAAACTGCAATAGTCCCGCAAGTGCATTTACAACTACAAGAGACAGGACTAGAATTTAATAAAGACTATAGTTTAGAGGTGGCTGATTATGAGTGAACAACAAAGAAGAACATTACCGGAAAATGAATTAGATCTTAATTTAATGATTACAGATAGCGTCTGGGGTAAATCAGAAGTACCAGAAGAACTTAAGACTAGGTTAAATAGATTATATGAATCTGCGGGAATGGATGGAAAATCAAAGATAACTACAGAAAGCTTATGGGGTTTACTAGGATTTTATACTAGAGATATGCGTTTAGCTAATCTAAGCTCTTGGAATGGAGAGGTAGCTTATTGCCAGTATTATCTAGATTTAGCAGGCGATTTATTACAGGATAATTATGTAGAGCCTTTTATTATTTGTTTATCGAGAGCAGCTACATTATTAGAACTAAGTCAGAGTAAAGCGGGATTCTTACGTAGAAGAATGAACACTATAACTAGTGAAAGCAAAACAATGTCAGACGAGCCACCTAAAAAAAGTTTAGTTGGTGGATCTAAAAAAGCGAGGTATTAAAGTGGTATTCGGACAAATCTTAATCCAGGCAAGTTATTATGGAGTGTCAATGTTTATAGGAATATTTTTATTATCTATACTTCAAAAAGGATTTTTTAAAGAGTTTCTAAAAGTTAAAGCTAGCTTTGGTAAATTAATTTTAGTTAAAGTTACTGCAGTTAATCGGGATTATTTTCGTGTTGGATCTGTAGAAGATGGTTTTTTATTATTTAAAACTGCTAACAAGAAAAATGAAAAAAGGTTAAGCATACCTAACCAAAATGTATTTTATAGATGTTTGGGTTGTGCCTGGGTTGATGTAGATGAAGAAAAGAACGCATTTACTATAAGAGAAAGAACAGACTTTAGAGCTATTGATGGTTATGACGCAGAAAGAAATAATAATCTTTTCAAAAGATGTTTATACCGTCCAAGCCTGGAAGATAAGAAAAACAAAATCGTTATGGCTTTATTAATTATGATAATGGTTTTAGTAATAATAGTCGGCTTCTTAGTGTATAAGAATGGTTACAGCCTAGAATTTTTACTAGAGCAAATATCTAACATAAGTAAGGGGATAATAGTTAATACAGCTAATAGGTGAGAACATGGCTACATTTGTGATACAAACAAAGAATAACCCGATAGTTAAAGAATTTATAGAAGAAACTAACCATAGGCTATTGGGTAAATCTTTCGTTACTAACCCTTACCAGGGTAGGATAACAGAAGTTTTTAACTCAAAAGATAGTTTGACATACTTAATAAGTATGTCCCCAATTTACCCAAAACCTCTTTCTGTGCCTATTTTCATAGTCTTAATAGGCACAGTTTTTAGTTTACATTGGGCTACTTTTTTAGGTGTATTTTTTCTTTTATTTAATTTTCTTTGGTCTGCTCAATTTTTATTTATTATGGTAAAAGCTGGATTAAAGAAAAAAGGATACCAAGGAAAGTTAACAAAAATAAAAAATAATGAATTATTGAAAGAAGTAGTATACAAATTAGTTAGTTCATAACCCTATAACTAAAAAAATATGATTTTTCGACTAGAGATAAAGTGATTATAACATATAAGGTTATAGATTTAATATATATAAGTGGAGTAAGTTTAAGGGAGTTGGTAAACAATGGTTGATTTTAACAATGAAACAACAATCGGAACGCCTGCCGTAGATGTGGTTAGGATTTTAGTGCTGCAACGCAGAGCGGATCTACTAGAAGCATTAGAACAATACAATAGCAAGAAAGCTAAGGGATTTAACCCGGGCTTTCATGTGGTCCAGGCTAGGCTAAATACATTATGGTTAGAACTACAAGCAGCTTACAAACGCAGGATAAAAGATGAAGAAGAATATAATACTATTGTTAAAAATGTTTCTGTAGCTGATGATGAGGAAAAAATTTTAGCTTTAATTTACAAATTTAACGAGTACTTAGATGAGATAAGATTAACTAGATTAGATACTAAAGAACAGTATGATACTAAACTCATAGAAAAAGAAAACTATAAGAAAGGACTATAACAATGGGAAGAACACTATACGATAATGGATTACCTTTTCCAGAAATTTATGCAGATAATTTAAAGGATCAAGTAAAGCGAGTAGATGGAAAAAAAGCTAGTTTGATTATTGTTGATGGTGGAGTAGGTGAAGGTAAAACTACATTTGCTGTAGAAGCTGCAGATTATATTAATAATTTAAATGGAATGGGAGAGGTAGCTTTAGATCTTAAGTATCATCCGCAACTAGCATTGGGTGGAGCTGATTTTCTTAAACAGATTAGAATTTGTTATGAGGAGAAATTACCCTGTATTATATATGATGAAGCAGGGGACTTTAATAAACGTGGAGCATTAAGTAGATTTAATGCTATGTTAAATAGAACCTTTGAAACTTTTAGAGGTTTTAAAATTATAGTTATCTTAGTCTTGCCTTGTTTTAATGTTCTGGATGGTGATATATTTGAAAAGAAAATCCCTAGAATGTTATTACACTTAAAAGATAGAGGAGAGAATTACGGAAATTTTTACGGTTATAGTTTGTTTAGAATGATGTACATTAAAGAGAAGATGAAGAAGTTAGTTATTAAGCCGTTTGGATATTCACAAGTCAGTAGCAATTTTAGAGGACAGTTTCTAAATTTAACTAAAGAAAGAGATAAGAAGCTGGATATTTTAAGCACTACTGGAAAGATAAGCGTACTTAAGAAAGCAGAGATTAAAGTCGAGGGATTAATTAGCTATGTAGATATTGCTAAGAAAGTTTCTCGTTCTGTAATATGGGTACGTAAAGCAATATCTAAACTTAAGATAAGACACGCTAGAATAATTGATAGAGTTAAGTACTTTGATGAAAGAGTTATAGATCAGTTGAGCGATTATTTAGACGAGTTAGGAGGGAAGAAATGAAAGGGAATGTTACATTAATTAGAAAAGTTAGATCAGAGCAGGAGTTAGATCTAGGGTATGAAGCAATTATAGAATTTGATAAAGTGCCAGATATAAAAATTGGAATGTGTGAGGTTAAAAATGTTAAATAAAATTAGAACATGGTTTAAGAAAAGAAGAAATATATTTTTGATTACTGTACCGAATATTATTTTTATTTGGGGTATTGTAAAAATTATAACTAAAGCGACAAGAATTCCTGATGTTTCTTTGAGAGTAACATCTATTTTATTATTAGTTATAATTTTTGAGTTAGCCATATCTAATTGGATTAAACTAGAAAGATATTTGGGAAAACTAGGTGAATAACATGGCAAAAGAAAAAAAACCAGAGTTAGAGTATGTATGTGGTTGGTGTAAACATAAATTTAAACAGAGAGTAGGTAAATATGGTAGAGTAAGTTCACAAGTGAGATGTCCCGTCTGTCAGAATTTTTTAAAAACATGGAGTGGAAAGTGAAAGAAAAAACTAACAGTCCTATAGGAGAGGTCGTCAATTAGTGGAGATGAACTAAAGTTCATCTTCCTAGTTTTTTGAAAATGGAAGAAGAAAAAGAACTGAATGAAAGTATTATGCTGATATCGGCAGAAGAAAGGGAGCGAAAGCAGAATGAGAGTATTGATAGCTTGTGAAGAAAGCCAAGAAGTATGTAAGGCGTTTAGAAAATTAGGACATGAAGCTTTTAGTTGTGACATTATTCCATGTAGTGGTGGTCATCCTGAATGGCATATACAAGGTGATGTGTTAGAAATAATTAATAGTAGTGCTTTTGCTTTTAAAACACAAAGTGGATTAAGTTATTGGTATCCTAGAATTGATTTAATGATTGCTCATCCACCATGTACTTATTTAAGTAATGCAGCTGCAACAAGATTATATATAAAAAAAGGAGTTCTTAATAAAGAAAGATATGAAAAGGGTTTAGTTGCTAAAAAGTTTTTTATGTCATTATTAAACGCAGATATACCTAAAATATGTGTTGAAAATCCAATCCAATCGACAGTTTTTAAGATACCTAAATATACCCAAACAATACAACCATTTGAACACGGTCATAGTTTTAGAAAGAAAACTTGCCTTTGGTTAAAAAATCTTAAACCACTTATTCCGACTAATATAATAACTGAAAATATAACTGGTTGGGTTTCGGGTGGATCAAAAGATTCAAAAGGTAATAAACGTAAAATGTCAACAGTTAATTTTAGAAATTCTAAAAATAGAAGCAAAACTTTTCCAGGTATTGCTAAAGCTATGGCAGAACAATGGGGATAATAAAAGAGAGAAATGAATATCTTAATCGAAACAACTAAAAATGAATTAATTGTTTTTTCCTTAATTTTTCTAGGCGTTATTAGTTTAATATTTAGATGTATCTGGGTTATAGAGAAAAACAAACTTACAGATACGTAAGAAAAACGAAACATTTATATAGTTGCTCTACTTACATATATGTAAGTAAGACGAGAGCTTACCTGGAGGAAAAATGTTTAAAAAAAACCATATAAAAAATTGGAAAGATGTTTCAGAAGAATATCATCAATGTCCTAAATGTAAATCACCATTAATACATTTAGATACTACAATAAAAAAATCTTCTTTCTTTGGAAAAATAAAACTTAAGTATTCAGATTATCTGTGCAGTAAATGCAATAAAGTTATGAGGGGGTTTTATGATGAAAAATAAAAAAGAAAAACCTAGTGGAAGATTGTTATTAACGGTAGCATTAGTAACAACAGCAGCATTAGTAACCACGGCAGTAACTACATCAATATCAACATCAACAGCAGTAGTAGTAACAGTAAAAGCAGCAGCATTAATAATAATAGTACTAAGTATATTAACTGCATATTATAAATTATGAGGGGGTTTATGATGAAAAATAAAATTATTATAACAGTTAAGCTTTTATTAAGTATTATATTTGGGAGTGTGTCTTTTTATACCTTTAGTAAAGTTGGAGTTGGTATTTTGGGTTCTTTAATATTAGCTCTCCTGGCAACATTAGGATTTATTGGGGGGATGTTATGGTAAAAAAAAGTAGAATATTTACAAATGCAGAACTAAAAGCATTTAACGATAGGCTCAAAGGATCTAAGAAAGATAGTACTGGAATCTTTGCAGCAAGAGTTAAACCTAAACTGTTAGAATTAATTGAATGGTTTAATAAAATCAAACAGATTAATAAGCTGTTGGATGGTGGGAGAAAATGAAATACAAGAAAATAAACAAAAGCTTTGAGATTACAGAAGGGAGTACTTATGAGTTAATTAATGATTACTTTTGTAAGATCACTTCAAAAGGAGTTTTAAG
>Ga0272440_1001093_pt1 | contig 22540 bp, 10 predicted proteins | sample SSMMMBAug17_FD_192440 | JGI IMG/M metagenome (GOLD analysis project Ga0272440, IMG submission 192440) | Marine sediment archaeal communities from Little Sippewissett salt marsh, Falmouth, MA, United States - SSM-MMB-Aug17 | ecosystem: Environmental > Aquatic > Marine > Wetlands > Sediment ...
ATATTACTATTTATATATATATTACTATTTATATATATATTACTATTTATATATATATTACTATTTATATATATATTACTATTTATATATATATTACTATTTATATATATATTACTATTTATAAAAATAAAAGGGTTTAGTAAGTTAAACAAGTAATTAAATTTACCCTCAATTAATACCGAGGGATAACCTAACCTGGTAAAGGGTATTAATTGAGGGTAAATTTAATTACTTACTTTACAACAAACTTTAGGAGAGATGACCGAGTGGACGAAGGTGGCAGACTGTAAATCTGTTGGTAATACCCACGTTGGTTCGAATCCAACTCTCTTCATATATGAATAATATTTACATTAATAAACCTTTAAACACACCCTACGTTAATTTTATGAAAAATTATTATACATTTAACTCAAAATATATAACAGAGCTAAAGACTCGAAATTTAGGACTAAGTACTATTAAAGGCGGTTATAAAAGTAATCGAAAGTATAGTCCTATTTTAGTTTATAAAAAATATAAAAACTTAGCTATGTATAGGCGTTCTAGAAATATGTTAATAGATTTTAACACAGTTTATAAACGTTTTAGGCAGGTAAAAAAAATTTTTAAAACTTTGTATCAATTAAATTATAAAGTTAAAAATTTTTATTTTTCTTTAGTACAATCGGTACGTAGGTATACTAATATACCTTATATAACACAACCGTTTTTTTTTATAAAATCTATTCAACAAAAAACTTATACACATTCAGATAAAATTTTGTTATTAAACTTTTTACGGTATCGTTTTTTTCCAAAAATACACGATTACAAGTCAAATTACCAATATGTTAATTTGTCACTAGGTATGTTTTCCTGACGGTATAAAAAAAAAAAATCTTTTAAGAAAAATAAATTAGTTTATCTTTTACTTGCAAATTTTGTGCGAAAAATTCTTCTTTTTTCGGGCATTTTAAACTATGTACTCGTAGTCAAAAAAATCCCAATTTATTTTAAAGAAATCTTAAATACTTTTTTAAATCCCGTAATTGCTCCCTATGAACACCCTTTTGAAATTGATAAAATTATTGAAGAGAAAGATATTAAAAATCCTTTTATTTTCTCTTGAGTTATATTTTATAATAATAAGCCTTATGGTAAATTAAAATTAAAAAAAAAAGGACGTTTAAAACGAAAAATTAGTAAAAAAATTGTATTACTTAACCGAATTATTGATTAAAGTATACTTATTTATCTAATAATTAATAAAAACTGGATTATACAAACATTATTTATCATGAGTTTGACTGTGGCTCGGAGTGAACGCGAGCATTACGTCTTGACACATGCGAATTGTACGTAAATTTGTAATAAATTTAAGTGGTGCAAGGGTGAGTAATACAGTTTTAGTTGTCATTAAGTTTAGAATTAAAAATCTAAATAGGAGCGTTGTTGAGTAGACTTTAGACTAAAACTAAAGATATTATGTTATTTTAGTGTTGACCTTATAAGTTTCGAAAATGGCTGCAAAGATAAATTTAACTTATAAATAGCTAATTTAATAATTTCTACTAAAGTTAATATATACATTCATTTTTTATTGAAAGAAGCCGAGATGGTAGAAAAGGTTTATGGGTTTTTATTTTTAAACAAATTTAATTTGTTTAAAAAACTAAGAATTTAATTTATTTTAAATTTTTAGTTAAGATCTGGGATCTTTCTTGAGAGTTAACCAATGCTCAATATGTTTACTTTTGTAAACGTTTGGGGAATTATCTAACTTAAAAGCTAACAACTTAGTTTAGTTTAATAAAAAACAATGTAAAAACAAAAATTTAAACCCTCCAAAAAGCATGAGCGCTTAATGGTACTTTAGGTGTTGAGGTGGGAATTTAGTGCAAACTAATCCGAATACCTCTAGCTGGGTTGTGAGACCGACCAGTCACATGGGAGCTGAAAAACATCCCACCGTTGGCAGCAGTGGAGAATCTTGGTCAATGAACGAAAGTTTGAACCAGCGTCCTGCGTAAGATGAAAAGTTGTATTGTATAACTGTGAAGGCTACGAAAGCTGTAAAGTCTGTCTGCGAGTTAAAATAATGCTATTACACATGTGAAAATCCCGGGCTAAGAAGGTGCCAGCAGCTGCGGTAATACCTTATCGGGGGAGCGTTACTGGCCTTTACTGAGCGTATAGTATGGCTAGATTGTTTAAGAAGTTGTAATGTAAATCAAAAAAGTAATTGACTCGTTTACAAAACCTTAATACTAGAGATAATAAAAAGTTTATAACCCTTATAGTATAGAGATAAAATATAAACATACTATCAGGGGTTCTCAACGGCCTCGGCAGTATTCTGTTGTTATCTGACGTCGAACCATTTAAGTATAAGTATCGAATAGGATTTGAGACCCTAGTAGTTTATACCATGAATCAATGGGTATCACACATAAGTTTAATTTAACTTGAGTGTACGTTAACGCTTGAATACCTCGCTTGGAGAGTAAGGCTGCAAAGGTTAAACTTAAACAGATTGGCGGGAGTTTGTTTGAATGGTGGAGCGTGTGGATTAATTCGATAATCCGCGCCTAATCTTACCAACGTATTGGAAAACTTTAATGTAACATCTAACGGTGTATATCGAAAAGTTTTGAATTGGTACTGCATGGCTGTCGTAAGCTCGTGTTGTAGAACGTCCTATTAATTTATCCAACGAACGCAACCTTTGATATAAGTTTATTAAAAATTTTTTGTAGAGACACTTTGTTTTATTTTTAAGATAAAGCATACAAAAGTTTTATTTAACTTGTACATATAACAAAGCTGGTAAAAAATTTTTATCATAAGATGATGAAACTAACCGGCTTTGGGGGAGTGGAGAAGAAGTCAAGTCATTATGGTCTATATATGTTGGGCCTCACATGCGCTACAATGGTGGATACAAATAGATGTGATAGTGCGAACTAAAACAAATCTAAAAAAACCATCCAAGTCCGGATTATAGGCTGAAACTCGTCTGTATCAAGTCGGAATCATTAGTAATCGTGAATCAGCACGTCACGGTGAATGATCTGTCAAACTTTGCACACACCGCCCATCACGCTCGAAGAGTCGCGTCGGCTGGACACTCACTTTTTAATAATACGAGAGAGGGTTGCACTATGCGAAAGCTTTATATAGTACATATTTACATAAATTATTGTGTAAAATTGTGTATTATACAAAAAGTGTTTGTCTATTAAAAACTTTAAACTTTCGTAAAGTTTCGAACGTAAACGTCGTGTAGTTTTTAAATGCGACCTAATCCATAGTTCCGATCTAATTTAAATTAGATTTATGCGCTAATTATATTTTTGGTAGTTAAGGAGGATGTGGTAATTTGAGCGAAGTTGAAACAAGGTAATAGTAGGGGAACCTGTTGTTGGAGTACACATATTTTTTAAAAAAATATTATAAATACGTTAACATAAAAAAAATAAAATAAAAGTAATACAATCTGGGCATTAAGAGGATACCTTGAGATTGAATAAACAAACAGATGAAGAATCTGATATGTTGTAGGGGGAGTATTTTAAACTACTGGGAAATGCAACTTAAATATAATCAAATAGTGAATTGAATCATCTAACTATCTATTTTAAAATAAATCAACTGAAACTAAGAAAGTAGCGGTGAGCGAAAACTTAAAGCTTTATTATCTAAAATACATATTAGGGTTTAAAATTTTTGAAAAAATTACCATAGAAGGTGATAGTCCTGTAAAGCTTTTTATGTATAGGGGTATAGTTTAATGGTAGAACGTTGGTCTTCAAAACCATTTATGTGGGTTCGATTCCTGCTACCCTTGTTCGTGCTTTTAAAATTTTATAAAAAAAGTCTAGCATTAAATTATAAAAAAAAAATTTTTTCGACTATAAATTTAAATACGTTACGTGGACGTATAAAACATACTAGTATAAAACATACTAACAAAGCCCGAAAAAAACATACTAATTTGAACTTAAAAAGTTATAATACAAGACGTATTACTATTAAATCATTATATAAAAATGTAGGATACGCCTCTTTTAAAAATTACTATTATTACCAGAATAAAGTTAAAAATTTAAATAATTTAGTATGAATTAGAAAACTTATATTTTTATACTTTTTTAATAATAATACTTTGTTTGGTACTAAAAAATGTGTATTAAAGCCTTTAAAAAATAAAAATTTGTCGCTAAACTTTAACTTTATAAGTATAAAATCTTCTTTGAAAAAAGATTTTACTACACCATTAAGTTTAACGAATACTTCTCTAAAATACGTTAATAAATTAATTAATTGATCTAATAGACCTTCCTATAAATTGATGAGATTCAATACGTATGGGTATGATTATGTCTATTATTTTACTTATAGGCGGGAATTTAAGCTACAATACCCATTTAGTATACGTTATGTTTTAACTGCCGTTAATTTTTCGAATCCAGATCCGCAAAAAATTTGAGCTGAAGCAGACACGTTAGCTAATTGATATAAATCAATATATTTTATATCTACAAGTGCGCAAAATAAAACTAAGTTTTTTACACGTAAAATGTTAAATTTTAATTTTTATAATACGTTTATAAACTCATCATTATTAGATGTAACTTATTCATGATATAATTATATCAATTTAAATTATTTTGTAATGCAACTTATACCAATTGTTCACAACTCATTAATAAAAGATAAAACCGACAGTAATAATACAATTTTAAGTTACCCATCTCATATTAAAACAAGACATTTTTGGCAAAAATTAAAAATACAACAAAATTATACGTATAAACACAATACAATATGATTTTTAAAAGGTCAATGGTTTGCAAACGTTAAGGTAACACTACGTATACTAAATTTACTTTTATTTAATAAGATTAGTGTAAATAAATACTTATTTAAAATGTTTTCCCGCTTAAACGGGGTTAAAATGTTTTTTTCACGAAAATTTTTATATAAGTATCTACTTTCTAAATTAAAAAAACAATTTAAGTTATATACATTACGGTTTAAAGCTAAACGTGTATATCAAATTAAAAATAATCGCGTATATAAATTAAACAAATATAAACGTATAATTTCAACACGCCGTAAAAGAATTAAGCGTAACTATCGCGTAATTTACCGTAAGAAAAAAACAGCCTATAATTTATATAGCGTAAATAGAGCAAAACACGTTTTACGTAATGATTATCAGCGTAAGTTAAGTGCTAAAGTTAAAGCTTATAGGCATTTAAATAATGAATTTTACTCAGATAACTTATTGTTACGTTTTTATAGTCGATATTTTCAAGAATTTGATATTAAAAATTATAAATCTAAATTAAATTTAGATATTTTTAACATACACACGTCACAAACCAATACGTTTAACCAAAAAACATCCTCACCTTGAATTTATTTAAAAAACTGGCAGTTTTTTTTACAAACTTCAAATACATATTTATATACTATTTTTTTTAATCCATTATTATTTAAGTATTATAAATATTTAAATCCACTATATTCGTATTTTAATATGTGAAATTTATATTTTGCGAATAAAAAACAATTACACACAAATTTAATCCCTAATTCTTCGTTCCGTTCTTACGTAAAAACACGTTCTTTACGAATGTTTGGGAATAATAGTTATCGTAAAGTTGTGGCTTTTTGGTATTATGCTACCTTAGTCCGTTTTATACAGTTTGTATTTGGTTCGTATGTGTTGTTTCAATTTTTTCCTTTTCTTGATAAGATGGTTCATGTTTCTTTTGTTTCGCGTTATCAACTTTGAATGCGAAAATTAAATTATTTCGAACGTAGATTAGGTCACCGTTTTTTTTTAGAAGAAGGTTTACACATAATTCATATGAGTTTTTATGAGAAAGACGTAAAATTAATTCATTCATGATTAACAGCTATTATTACACGTATCAGTTTTTGAAAAACACGTTTTATTTTTAGGTTTATAAAATATATTTTTTTAAATCATTTCCAGCCTATGTTTGCAGATTTAAATGCTAAAGGATTTAAAATAAAACTAAAAGGGAAGATTAGTGTAGCGGGTAATTCTAGGAAACGAACAATTCTTTTTAGGGCAGGTAAGAATTCACATACAAATTTAAACTTACGCGTATTACATCATAAAAATACGATCGTTACTTTTACTGGTGTAATGGGTTTTCAAATATGAATATTTTATTAGTAATTTTAATATAAAAAATGGAAATTAATACAAATTTATGAATTTCAACTTATAAAAGTAATGAACAATTATGACTAATCGATTCCTTAAACTGAGAAAAAGTTTCAAATATTGTTTATTCTGAAACTTCAGTTTTATCATGATTTTTTAATTTATTTTTTTCCTCTAATCATTTAATTACAGATTACATTGTAAATATAACTAATTTAGATATACTAAATTTATTATCAAATTCTGTAGAGTTAGAGAAATTTAAATTATTTAATTTTTTCTTTTTAGATTTAGATTTATTATTAAATCAAATAGCCCCTTACTTTTTAAATTTAATTAATTTTGGTTACCAAAACGTAAACTCAATAAATTTATTAATAAATCCTGAAGTTTATTTAATAGTTTATGATTATTATGTGAATTATTATTTCACATCGACTATCTTTACCAAACCTGTTGTAGTATACGATTCGTATATTAATAATTTAAATTTTTTATCTACTAATGGTGCGTTAAATTTTTATTTTTTTGTTTTTTTTACGTGATTTATTTTATATTTATTTGTATCATCTTCTTTATTAAAATGACATAATTATTATAATTTTGCAGCTGTACGTGTTTATTACTATACGTATTCGTTCGCTAAAGATACTCGTATACAATTTGAAACTGTGTTATCTTTCGTAGTAATGTTAATTTTTTATTGATTAATGACAGTTATGACTTTTGATGATGACCAAGAAGAGTTTATTGAGTATGTACATACTTCTTTTTTTTATATTTTTACTTTAATAGTTTTATATTTAGTATATGCTTATTCTATCCATTATTTTGCATTTTTAGATGCTACAGCAACAAATAGACGTACTGTAAGTTTTGTTGCAAAGCAATTTTCAACAGATTTTTTAAATACGTTTTCCTTATTATTACGTTTTTATATATTATTATTTCGTATAAATATTTATGATACACTTGAAGATTTCTTCGATTCATATTATATTTTAGTTGGAGATTTTGATGACGATGAATATTTAAACGAGTTATTTTTTTCTATTCACGGTACTTTATTTTTTACTTTAGATAACAACGATGACCGCTCATTTTTATTAGAGGATGAAAATGATTTTTATTATGATTTATATTACCTTTATTTTATGGTATGAGGTAAGTTTTTTTATTTTTTAATTTTTACTTGTGAGGAAGGTGGAAGACTCGGACTAGCTTTATATATTTGTTATCTTATTACATTCGAAGTTCATACGGTAAATGCCTCTTACAAAGAAGACAACTATTTTACTAACAAAAAAAACTTACTTAAAAACAATTTTTAAGTAAGATTTTACAACAATAAAAAATGGTATTAAGTGAAATTAACATAATGATAATTATATTTATTTTTTTTTTAGCCTCCATCGCAATTAATATAACTACTGCATTACATTTATTATTAACAGCCGAAATGCTTTGAATAATTTTATATATACTCTCTTTATACATAGGGTATATATATAATAATTTAAATGTAGTTTCATTAACATTTTTTTTGTTGATACTTTCTGCAGTAGAATTTAGTATAGGGTTAGTTTTAATGTTAATTCAGCATATTTTTTATAGATCAATTAATTTAAATATTAATTCAATCTCATCGTTAAAATACTATAATAAATATAGTAACAGAATAAAAGTTAATAAAGTAATTTACTAATAATAAATTAAAAATTAATAAAAAATGTTTTTTTCAACATTAAATTATGTAAAAAACATCAGTGTAATTGAGTTTGACTCAAAAACCCAAGCAGCCCTAGATTCAGCTTTTCAGGGACCCACACAGATCCTAAATTCGCCCGTTGAGCGAACTTTAGAGTATGTGAACACTATCGTTACCGGTGGGAGTACTACCAAGTTGTTCGATAAGTTTTTTTTCGATGCAACGGAAGTTTACTTCTCCACTCCATTTAGTTTACTTGATGAATGCCGTTATTATTTCTCAACAGCTAACTTACACCAAACTACAAAAAATATAATCGGCGAAAATGTACAACTAATGTCTTTCCAAAATCTTTATCATATTTTTTTAAGTAAAACTACTCATACTTTAGGTACGTTTGAATATTTATTAAACTTACCTTCTTATTGAAATTATAAAGAATTACCAACTTTAAATATTTTTCCTTACAAAGTAAATTTTTTATATGATTACAGTGAGTCACTTTTTTTAATTAAACACTCATTTAAAATCGATTTAACTAGCATCTCTTATGAATATACTAAACATGTAAATAATTATAACACCCCCTTACGTATAATGCAAGAAATTAAAGAATTACTAGCTAATGCATACCCTAACCGTGGTTATAATGATGACGATAGGGATTTTTATGTACCTACTCTTGACGAAGCAACAGATACTTTAAAACACTCAAAACAAAAAATATATACCTCTAAGAAACTTGAAAATTCAATTATGTGGACTGACATATATAACCGTTACGATTATAATGAAATCGTTGGTCCAAGAAATATACCTGACTCAAAAATGTATTATCCAGAACCTTTCGTAGCAAGTCCTTCTTTCCACCACGAAGATATTTGATTTATTCATATACTACATTATCAGTATTGACTATGATTTTTTTTTATTTCTATTATTACATTTTTTTTTATTACGTTTATAAATGTAGTGAAATGATGTAATATGCGAAATAAACCAAGAAAAGAAACTCGTGGGGTTAGTAGATCAAAATGTGCCGATTTAATTACAGCCTCTGTTCCAGTAACATGAGCCGCATCAATTATTGTAGCAGAGAATGTTGATGCTGTTGATTACTATGATGGCTTCGGTACGGGTGAGATTGTTATTGGTATTAGGGCTTACCAGTGGGGTTGAGAATATTTTTATCCTAAAACAATCGACCTTCAATATAATGTAACCCCTTCATATTCCCAATTAATTGGTAACTCATTAAAATATTCAAATACAACTACCCAATCAATTAATTTGAATAAATTTTGAAAATATTACCAACAAAAAACTAATACAGCAACCTCAGCTGCACCTTCTAATTTATTATTAAACCCTACCTCACAATTTAATATTTTAAATATTAACTCGTATAATAAATTAGGTTTAGATTTAACTATAGAATCTGAATATACAAGACACATTAATTACTATACAAAAAATAACCCCCAATATATTTATAATTCTATTGGGGATTATAATTTAAAATATCAAAAAATTAATAATTTATATTTAAATGAGAGTGACATTTATAACACACTTACATATGGTGGCCACCGTCAACTACAATATACTAATTACAAATCAACACTAAATCGTGGTCAAACTGTTCTTGAGAAAAGAAGTGTAGAAAACTTTTTAAAATATCATGATGTGTTAAGTAATAAAAAAAAAACACCTATTAATCCAGCGTATTTATTAGGACTTACTACTGCTATGCAAAATAATACAACTGGTCTTTTAGACAAAGACACTTTTGCTAATTATGATTTCTATGCACATGCACGTTATCAAATTGTTGAAAGCGCACTATGAGAGACATCATACCCAACAAGAGAAAATCTAGAAAATATATTAACCCCCGAATCGGTATTTAATGATTTAGAGGTAATTTTAGCGAATTGACGTATTCATGTTTTACTTCAATATTTTCGTGAAAATCCAACCTATCTAGATTCTTTTAGAGGAATTCATGACCTTATTGGTACACTTCAGTATAGACTAGATGAGAATGGTAATTACGCACTAAACGATGATGGTGACTTACGACCGTATCATCTATTAGTAAGTCCTACATCCGGACATGAACTAACAGTTGTTAAAAATTTAGATTTTTATACTAGAGGGTACGAGGTTTTAGCTTCCGATATTAATTGTTACTCAAATGCTCTTTGAAAAACGGTTTTTGATAGACAAGGGGACTGACAAACACCAATTATCTTAGATAATCCTTTAAATACTAGTGCACCTCTTTCAGACGTCACAACAGGTGTAGACCCTTTCGGGCATAAACCACCAGTGACAGGTATTGAGACCGCTGATGAACATCATTTAGAGCAAGGTGCTCCTATAAAATTAGCTTTACAAGAATTTTCATTTGTTCTTCAACCATTAATTGGGTACGTACTTTCGAACGATAATAACGATATTCAAACAGGTTTAGGTTTAAATGCTTTACTTAGTGAACATTGAGCCCAAGCAACTAACGCATATTCCTATAATAATTTTGTAAAACACACCTTATTACCGTATGGAAAGTATATCAACTTTATTAATGAGTTAAACTACGATGAGTTAGAGATGAGCTATGAACTTTATAAAAATGTACATAATTATTATAATTTAAATTATAATAATATCATGAATGCCGAATCTCAAATTACAACTAATATATCATATTTAAATATGGCAAATACATTTAAACTAGTCCCAACAGACGACTATTTAATTTCAAATATGAAGTCATCAAATTCAAATACCCAACTTAATTTAAATTATACAAACTTTTTAAAATCATCTACAAATGTATTAAAGTTAACAGATGAAATTGATTTCTTAGCTAGTTTAAAATGATATACTAGACGTCTTAGTGCTATCCATAAAGTTTATAAATCAAAATATGATGAAAACCATTCATTTTTTCAAATGCTTGACGTTTCAAATTCATATTTAAAATATCCACTTTTAAGTGATAGAAAATTTAACTATAATTATTTACTTTCTAAAAATTCTGAATATTATTTTGCTACAAACTTGTATAATATTGATTTATTAAATAATTTTAGTGAGTTATTTGTATTATCTAATTCATTAAATACTTACCTTTCTGACTTACCCTTTTTAATGTCTATTCGAACTGATGCTACACGTTATCTTTGGTTTGATTGATTTACTAGATGATCATCAATTGAAATATCTGCTGCTAAATCTGCAAAACAAAGTTTACTAGGTATGCCATATCATCATCGTAAAAATTTATATAGCTTAGAAACAGAGCCAGGTAAATATTGAGCTAGAATGGATAACTATATGTTAAAAATAGCTAAAGGACGTAGAAATTATATGTCAAGTTGATCAACAGTACCTTACCATTATACGCGAATTCGATACTGATATAAATTTTATTATAATAATTTACGTATGTTTGATAATTCGTATCGTTGAAAACCATTTATATATAGAGTAAAAACTTTTGCCCGTTGACATGAGCCTGAATTAACTCTTAAACGTACAAAGTTTATAACACGTTTATTATCAGCTAAAAATCATAATTATACCCCCTCATATTCATTAATGAATACTCCTCACGCAAGTTATTATAAAGATTTTAACAAACGTCAATTTGCTATTACTACGTTAGTAGATATTTTATCAAAAAGAGAGTACTTATATAGACAATACTACAATAATTGTCAAACTTTAAAATATTTACCATCTAGTGTTCAAGTAACACCTAAAAATCCAATTTTAACAAGAGTAAAAAGTGTTTATAACTTTAATAACCCTACTGTTTACTCAACGGAAGTTACCCGAGAACACTATTATAGTAAACAAAGTTATATTAAATTTTTATTATTAAAAGATATCGTTAATTGAAACTATGAAATATTTTCAAAAGTTCCAGTAAATGTATCTAAAATAATGAATTATTTGTATTTCACTGTAAATAACGAGTATGACTGATCAAATAAAGTTTATACATCAACAAGCGCCTTAAAAAATCAATTTAGACCTATGCGTAAAGGTATTACAAATATGTTAAAATTACATACCACAGGTGCAGTTGCAATGCCTATTGAAATTAGACTACATTTTGTAGCTTCATCAAGGGATATTATACATTCATGAGCTATACCTTCTGCTGGTATTAAAATTGATTGTTTACCTGGATTTTCAGCACATAGAGTTTTAATATTTTTATCTACTGGAATTTTTTGAGGTCAATGTATGGAAGTTTGTGGACGTTATCATCATTGAATGCCTATTGTAATTTATTTTATGAAAAGGGATTTATTTTTCTTATGATGTACTCATTTTATGCATTATTCTTCAGTTGATGACTTTTTTACTACAAATGATAGACAACTAATTGATAGAACTTACTATCGTAATTTAAAAACAACAGTTTGAGCTGATGAAATTTCTGAGCTTTTGTAAATTAGTTATAAAAAATGTTTTTTAAAGATTATATTTCACAAATAGTAAAAAAATCTGTTAATACTGTTATATATCACTCATCAAAGTATTACTTTTTAAAGTTTTTCTTTGAACGTAATAATAAAATGAAAAATTTAGAAATAAAAAAAAATTATATTTTTTCTAATTCTAAATGAACTAATTTTTATGCTTCTTCTTTAAATACTAGTCACATGTTTTCGTTTAATAAAACTATTTTTTTAAGTTTTATTTTAATTTATGCTTTCTGAACTAGTTTTATATCCACAAATGAATTATTTTCACAGATATGAGCTGCATTTTCTGATTATTTTATTGATTTTTTCCACCGTCTAGCTATAGGGACTTTTTCTGTATACTCACTAGCTTCGTACTGAATTACGGGTCAAAAATTCGATGTTAAAGCTTTTTTAGACACTTTACCTGAAGAACAACCTGAGGATACTAAAATTTCTACTTTATCAACTATTGATTGTAGTAAATTATCAAACCGTAACGCAGTAGATTTATTATTATTAACGAGGAAACTTTTTCAGTTTACTTCTTACCCACCCTTAAATTTAGACGGCTGACACTACCCAAAAACATACTCAACTAAACCAATACCAACTTTAACTGAAGTGGAGTTTGAAAATTTACGTCGTATAGAGGACCGTGAGATATTTTACTCTTCTAATACCGCCAAAATAAATTCTTATAAATTAAATTACTTAAATCTTAAAAAACCTGATTTAAATAATTTAAATATGAGAGCTATAGTTAATTTATTTAAAGAAGACCGTTGATTAATAAAAAGTTTTATAATTGAAAATAATGCTATTTTTAAATTAAATGCATTACAATCTTATTTTAACCGCTTTAATACGTTCTTTTCTTCTAATGCTTGAATTGCTAAAAAATATTTTTTTTTTAATCAAACTAAATCTAACTTGTATAAAATAAATACTTTAAATTTAAATTTGTTACCTAACTTAACTAATAAAAGACTATTTAATTTCACATTAATTAACTTAAATTATTCTTTATCTGATTTAAATTTTTTATATTTAAATAATAATTTATTAGAAAAAAAAAATAATTTAGAAACTAACCAAAATAATAATCTTCTCTTAACAAAACCAGTAAATTTAAATTTTGATTTAAATGTATTAGATATGTTTGTTGAGGAAAATTTATTTTTTTATTCAAAAATTACTTCAAATTTTATTTCTAAAAGTAAAATTTTATTTTTTCCAACATTTTATATGAATCCAAAAATTACAAAAAAAGTTACCTTTAAATAGTATTTAATTTATAAAAAATGTTATTTTTTAATACATTATGACAATATTTAAATTTTTCTAATAATATAAATAGTACTAAAGCTGCAAAAAATAATAAAAGTTCAAAAAAATTTTTTTTTATGAACTATTATTACTTTTTTGTAGAAACATTCAACCCTGTAATATTAAATCTAAAAGATTTAGTATCTCGACAAAACTATGATATTATATCTTTACCAGAAGGTAAATATCATGTATTCCAAAGTACTCTTTTTAATTTTATAACAATTATACGAAAAGTACGTTACTTTATTCATAATTGAATTTATACTACTAATCATAAACGTATTGGTATGAATTATTTTAATTTCGTTTTAGTATCCGGAACAGCTGGTATGGCATTAGCTTCTATTATTAGAGCTGAGTTAGCTTACCCTGGAAAAGGAATTATGATGGGAGATTCAATTCAATATTTAACTTTTGCTACTGGTCACGGAGTAATTATGGTATTTTTTATGATTATGCCAACATTAGCTGGAGCATTTGGTAACTTTTTATTACCAACACAGTTAGGAGTTCACGATGTAGCATTTCCTCGTTTAAATAGTGCATCTTTTTGATTTTTACCAGGTGGATTATTAATGCTTTGTCATTTAGTATGTACTGATAAAAAATACTCTAAATTAAATTACTTTAATATTAAACAATATCAAGGTTTAATTAGACACCGTCATTTTGCTGAATTAATTAACGGTAATGAGCATCATACAATTTTAAATCCAACTATGACCGCTGTTAGATTTAAATTAAACGGGCATAATGCAACAGAGCAAAATATTATGCTATTTTATAGGTATGGTATTACTAATTTATCAAAACCAAAAAATATTAATTTTAAAGCTAGTTATTCCCAAAACTATAATATGTTAAACAAAAATAATATTAATACATTTTTTTTTACTAAATTTAATAATTTTTTTACACATAAAAATTATTTATATACAGAATTTTGTTTTGTTTTAAATTTAGTAAATTCATTTTATAATTTATTATTATCATCATTTTATTATGTTAGGTTAAATTATGTTAAAAACAATAACTTAACCATTCATGATTTAATAAATACCCCCAACATGTTAGTAGAATACTTTACAAGTTTATTTTCAATTTTATTTATTAATTTTAAATCATATTTTATCCATACTAGCTGACAACTTTCTTCCTCAAAAACTAATTTAAATACTTTTTTAAGTGACTTTTTTATTTTTACAAATGAGAATTTAATAAATGTTTATATTTATAAATATTTATTAAATATTGAAGTATTATTTACAGCTTTTAAAAATGTTTTAGAGATTAATTTGTTTTTCTCATTTAAACATTTATTTAGTAATTTAAACTACTTTAATTTAAATAATTCTTCTTACATGAATGTTTATAACACAGTTAATGTTTCATCTGAAAATATTACTGCTAAAAATAGTTTTACTCAAATTAATTCAAATTTTTTTGAATTATCAAATTATTATAGATTTTTAAACGCTTCTGATACTCGTATTAATATTATGACTAAGCAATGTAATATTTTAAGTCCTTGAGTAAAAGCTTATCCTTTTACACACGATATGGTTTTTGCTGAATATCCCATGCCAGATACCACAAGGAAAGCTTATTGACATTTTAATCCCGCCAGATTAGACTTAATTCATAAATATTTTAATGTTTTTAAATCTAAATTTTTAATAAATCCCAACTTTTCAGTAGCTAATGAAGAATTCAAAGAGCAAATGTATACTAAAACATTTTTTTTACCATTCGATTCATTTTTCAACTTCTCATATGTATTAGAAAACTCTTTTTATAACATACAAAGTCGTTGAATTTCTATCCACGCATTAGATAACAAATTTTATAGAATGTTCCATACGAATACATTACAAGATAGAATATTATCAAAGTGACGTGAATTAAAATTTACTAGAGAAGCCTGAAGATGTAAAAGACTTGTTGGTCGTAATCAAAACCCTAGATATATTAAAAAAGTTGATCCATATGTTAATAATATTACTTTTGTTAGACAAAGAACTAATAAAGATTTAATTCCTGGATGAGCTATGATTACTCCATTTTCAAGCCGTACTAAATTTACATTGATAGGTAAAGTAGATATTGGTTGTATCGGTGTTTGATTAGCTTTAAACGCTTCTATCATTAGTTCTATTAATTTCTTAATTACTTATCGTTACTTATCAACACTTAATAACCGTAAAATGAGAGATGCTAGATCTTTCTTTACTGAAAGTATTATAGTAACAGCCTGAATGATGCTTGCAGCTAATCCAATGTTTGCTATTGGTTTACTTATGATTGTATGTGATAGACATTGAAAAACATCCTTCTTTGATTACTCTGGTGGTGGTGATTCAGTCTTATTCCAGCATATGTTCTGATTTTTTGGTCACCCCGAAGTTTATATTGTAGTAATTCCTGTATTTGGATTTGCTAATACTATCTTTTCTTATTACTTTAGAAAAAGAATTTCAGCTAGAGCTAGTTTACTATACTCTATGTATACCATTGCCTTCTTAGGTTTCTGAGTTTGAGGTCACCATATGTATATGGTAGGGCTTTCTCATACTACCCGTATGCTCTTTAGTACTTTAACTGTTATGATTTCTGTACCAGCATCTACTAAACTAATGCATTGATGTGTAACTATAGCCAGTAGTTCTTTTATAATTGAAGTACCTGTACTTTTCTCCATGGCTTTTGCTATGTTTTTTTCAACAGGAGGTATCTCCGGAATGGGTGTAGCTCACGTAGGAACCGATGTACTATTCCACGATACATTTTATGTAATTGGTCACTTCCATATGATGTTTGCTGCCGCTGCTATGAGTGGTATCTTTGGGGGATTTTATTTTTATTTCCCAGCTCTTTATGGTGTAAAATATAGTAGAATTTTTGCTTATATGCACTTAGTTTACTACGTATTTGGTCAAATTTTAACAATCGCACCTATGATCTGATTAGGATACTGAGGTATGCCAAGAAGAATTTTAGATTATCCCTATTCATTAGGAGGTTGACATAGTTTATCCTCTGTAGGACATTTTGTAGCTTCTTTAGGTATCTTTTGTTTTTATATCATGATGTACGATAGTATTCGTCAATCTAGAGCTCCTTTACGAAATACGTTTGGTTTTGCTCGTTTTAATACTCGATTAAACTTTTTTATGTTTGAATATTATAAATTAACTTATGTTAATTATAGAAGTTGATTTATGTATAGAACACCTAATTTACATTTACGTTCAAAACAAAAAGTAGATTATTTACGTTTAGTTTTAATTAATACTACTTTATTTTCATACTCTTTTCATAAATAAAATTATTATAAATGTTATTAAGCTTCCTACGTTATAAGAATTTATTTCCTAAAAAAAATATTAAATTAGTAACAAAATCTAGTAAACATTTTATAATAACAAATAAATTATTTAATAAAGTGTCGAATTTAAATATACTTGTGAGTTCTACCCCATTCAATAAAAGTTTTTTAAAAGTTTTTTATTTTTTTAAATTACCGTTTTATACTTTATATACATATCATTGATTTATTAATTTCACACTTAAGTATTTTTATTATCAAATATTTTTAGTACTAGATACTTGTTTATCAAAAAAAAATACTTTAAAATATTTAAAGCTTAATTATTTTAAATATTTAAATTAAAGGGAATATAGCTCAATGGCAGAGCAGTAGGCTTTTAACCTATGGGTTGTGGGTTCGAATCCCTCTATTCTCATTTATAAACTATAAAAAATGAACTATTTACGACATTTAATTTTAACGTATAATAAAAATAAAGTAGATATTACTAAACCTTATTGATTTACATATTTTTTAAAATTTTCATGAAATCCTTTTAATGTCAATGTTAGTAGATGACATTTAACAGAACATTTCGAAAATGATATAAATTTATTTAAAAATTTTCATGGGAAACAAATCTCTTATGAAACTATTGAGTTACTTAATGAACACACTACATATGTTAATAATACACATAATGATTTGTATAAACAATATAGGACAGAAGAGTTAGATAAATTTTACGAAACTTTTATGGAAAATATGGAAAAAAATAAAGATTCTATAGAGAAATTTCGTAAATACAACTTATTAAAAGTAAATAAAGAAAATCCAAAAGAGTTTTTATATGATGAAGAGCCTAATACTTGAGAAATTAATAACTTATTGGGTCGGGATTTTATATATTATTGTCGTAAAAAACAATTAGAAGAAGAATATTTTATAAATGAAATTTTTTCATATAACTGAAATACTGAAAAATATTTTTCCTTTAGAAAAGAAAAAAAACACTATACGCGTAAAAAAAACTTTTTTTCATTAGTAGATAATATAAATATATATTTTTTACGTAAAGAACGTTTATATACTAAGTTAAAGTACTCACGTGTAGCATCTTTTGATATTGTTTCTGGTGGATTTGCTGCTTTCTTTGCAGGCTTCATTGGATTTTTAGTTTTAGAGAAATTTGGTATTGAAATGCCTGATTCAGGAGATTTTTGATATTTAGTAATGTACGTAGCTTTTATTCGATTTATATATAAAGCTTTGTCGTTTGGTTGAAATAAGGAGAACAGTATATTTTACATGTTGTCTTGACGTATGTATTGAGATTACTTTTTCGACTTATATTATATACTAGCTACTCTTTTAACTTATTATAAAATAAAATACTTTTATGTAGATAAGGCAAAATTAGCTGATTATGAAGATCCTGCTGATAAAAAAAAATACGATGATGATGAGGATGATGACGAAAAGTTTGAGAAAAAAAATAATAATGAAAAAGACAATAAAAATTAATAATTAGATTTTAATTTAATTTAATTTCTTATTAGTAGTGTAATTATACACTAGATAACGTAAGTAAGTTATAGAATGAACTTATATGATTGAACATAAGAGAATCAACTCTTAAAGCTAAATTATTTAATTTCGACAGTAAAAAGTACTGTGAAGGAAAGGTGAAAATTAATCAACATAAGAAGTGAAAATTATTGAAACTTAATGTATATACTGTTAAAGCATACGCGATAACGTACCTTTTGTATAATGGACTAATGAGTTAATATATATTGCGAGTTTAACCGTTGGGGAGACGTATTTAATAAATTTAAAGTAATATGTATTAGACCCGAAGCTAATCGATCTAATTATGGGCAGGTCGATGTTTATACGGAGGACCGAACCCGTAACTGTTGCATAAGTTTGGGATGACCTGTAATTAGGGGTGAAAGGCCAATCAAGATTAGTGATAGCTGGTTCTCCACGAAAATTATCTAAGTAATAAGCTTATGATATTGCATTTAGGGTAAAGTAATCTTTGAATATAGTGGTTGCATACCGGACTAAATTTTTAGAAACTTAAAATATAGATGTAAAATTATAAGTATACAGACATATTCGCGCTAAGGTGATATGTCGAGAGGGAAACAGCCCAGACCGTACGATAAGGTGCCAAATAATAGCTAAGTTAAAAGGTATAATTGTAATATGTTAATTAGGAGATAGGATTGGAAGCAGCCATTCCCTAATGAAAGCGTAAAAGCTCACTAAATTAATTTAGTATGTGAACATAATGTATTTAATTATAATTATTGCGATAATGTATAGGCGTTAAAGCTATTAACCGAAGCGACGGAAGTTATAATTTATAACTTGGTAGTGGAGTTTGCTGTATTTTGTAGAAGATTAATTGCGAAATTAGTTGGAGAAATCAGTTTAAATAATATTAGTAGGAGTAACGTAAAATAATGAAAAAAAATCATAATCACCGTAAATTCTAGAGTTTCGTTAAGAAAGGAAAACTTGAATGCTACATTCGTTCTCTAAAAAAAAGATTAATATCGAAAGTTTAATGAGCAGACCGCTTATCTGACTTTATTGTATGTGTAATAATGCGTTATTTATGTGTTGTTATATTTGCAGTAAACTAGAAAAATATAAGCGGCTCTTAGTGAAAATTAAGATGGATCCATGGAACGTATTAAATCTGACACAAGTGGATGGGTAGAATATACTAAGGTGATAGAAGAATATAGTTGAAGGAACTCGGCAAAATGACTCTGTAACTTCGGGAGAAGGAGGACTTTATACTAAACGGAAAGTATAAAGTAATTAAGAAAAGGGGGCGGCGACTGTCTACCAAAAACACAGGACTTTGCTAAATTTAAAATGATGTACTAGGTCTGACACCTGCCCAGTGCTTTAGTGTGAAAAATTATGAGTAAAGCTTGTAGTATAATCAAAAGTAAACGGCGGCTGTAACTCTGACGGTCCGAAGGTAGCAAAACTCATTGGCGGGTAAGTTCCGTCCTGCATGAATGGTGTAACGACTGCCCCGCTGTCTCCAACTATAATCTAGTGAAGCTGAAAAGTAGGTGAAAATGCCTATTACGAACAACGGGACGGAAAGACCCCGTGCACCTTTACTAGAACCTTATATTACTTTTGCGTTAAAATACTTAATAGTAGAGTTTATTTATTAAATTTGTTATACTATTTATATTTCAATCATTAGACTAGAGTATAATAGACGACATATACTTAAAATTGTAAGGATGCTAGTTTCACTGGGGCGGTGACCTCCTAAAAAGTAACGGGGGTGAACAAAAACTTTGTTAAACATATATGCTATGTGATCATTACAATGAATTAAACTTAGTTTGATTATTAAACCTATAGGTTTAATAAGGGTAAAAAATTTACCTGTCATAGTGACCCGATATTTTATATTGGTATAAATATCGATAATCAGATAAAAGGTACGCCGGGGATAACAGGCTAATAACCCCCAAGAGTTCCCATCGACGGGGTTGGTTGGCACCTCGATGTCGGCTCATCATATCCTGGTTGAGAATAATCTTCCAAGGGTCGGTCTGTTCTACCGTTAAAATGGTACGTGAGCTGGGTTCAGAACGTCGTGAGACAGTTTGGCCCCTATCTGTTGTTAAGTTACAAAAAATAGTAGGACCTTGCTTTAGTACGAGAGGACTGAGATAGAGCGATCACTGGTAGAACAATTGTAAGGAAAAATTGCACGTTGTTAAGCTACATCGCGAAAAGATAATTGCTGAATTAATATCAAGTAAGAAGCTTCCCTACGAATTTTTTCTAGAAATATATTAAAGAACATAATAATATAATATAATAAAACTGAGCAAATTGCAAAATTTTGGAGGTTTTATCAATATAAAATTTAGGTATTACTTAATTTTTCCGAGCTAAACAGTAGCCTGAAGCACGGCTCATAACCGTGACTTGTGGAGTGCAATTCCCACTAGCTCGTTCTATAAATATAAATGTTACAGTATAAAAAACATAAAAAATATAAAAAAGGTGCAATTAAATTTAAAAAACAATTCAGACATTTAAATTATTATTCAATGCCAGTATCAACGTTATATAACTTCCGTAAAAGACTTAACTTTGTAAGCATTATGCTAATAGGGTTTATTTTTTTATTTATTACATTATAATTACATAGTTTACTAATTTAAGTTAGAGTAGCTCAAAGTAGAGCGGTAACTTCATACGTTATTGGTTGTGGGTCCGAGTCCCATTTCTAACTAATGATTCAAAAAGAAAGTTGAATGTATGTAACTGACAATACAAATGTACGTTGATTAAAAATTTTTCATTTATATAAAGGATTTTTCCGTAAAATTTCAAAAGAAGGAGATTTTGTTAAAGGTTCGGCTAGAGTTGTTGAACCTCCTCGTTTAGAATACAAAGGCTTTAAGTATAGGTATAACATTAAAGGGGACATAGAAAGAGGTATAATTATACGAACAAAGTTAAAATCTTTACATTTTGACGGTTCAAATACGAAATTTAATAACAACTCTTTAATTATAGTTGTAAAAAAATATGATTTTAAATCAAAATACTTAAACGGTCCTGTAAATAAAAGTATTAAACGTAAGAAAATTAAGACACTTTTTAAAGCTGTTGTTTAGTGTGTTCATATAAATGTTATTTAATGACTTATTAATTTTAGAAAACTTTTTACTAATTTTAACAATTTTTTTTATATTATCTACAAATATTCTTTGATTATTATTTAATTCAGGATTTTTATTAATATTTATGGGTGTATTAGCTTTAATAAATGACATGGATATTTTTATTGGGTTTTTATGAATAATAGATTTAGGGGTAGGTTTAGTTTTTTTTATATTTATATTGCATTTTACTCCATTTTTATTTCAAAAATCACAGATAAAACTTTATTACCGGTATATATTATTTATATTTTTAATTTTTATAACAATATTAATATATATTTATTTTAATCCAATAATTTCTGATAATTATCAAAATAAAGAACTTTTAAAAAATTGAATTTTTAAAATTACTTATGTTGATTTTTACGTAATATTATTTTTAAATGAAATAACAGAGTTGCAAACAATGAAAGATGCTTATTTTTTATTAAATAATTATGAATTTTTTATTGTCAATTTTAGTTTATTTTTTGGTTTAATGACTGCTATTTTATTAATATTTTTAATCCACCGTATATTTAACTTTTTAAATTATAGTGAAATTAATTATATTGAATCGTTAAATTTTTTAAATAATAATTTTTTCATTCGAAACCAAAATTACATTAAGCAGCAAAATTTATTTATGGCTACACGTGTTTGAACTAAACAGAGGGAGAAAGAGTAGTAACAGAGGGAGAAAGAGTAGTAACAGAGGGAGAAAGAGTAGTAACAGAGGGAGAAAGAGTAGTAACAGAGGGAGAAAGAGTAGTAACAGAGGGAGAAAGAGTAGTAACAGAGGGAGAAAGAGTAGTA
>Ga0272440_1001094_pt1 | contig 22538 bp, 18 predicted proteins | sample SSMMMBAug17_FD_192440 | JGI IMG/M metagenome (GOLD analysis project Ga0272440, IMG submission 192440) | Marine sediment archaeal communities from Little Sippewissett salt marsh, Falmouth, MA, United States - SSM-MMB-Aug17 | ecosystem: Environmental > Aquatic > Marine > Wetlands > Sediment ...
GGATTATTGAGGTTCGTGGTACTGGACCAATAATAATAATTTTTAACTGAATCCTGAGTAAACGCATCTTCATGTTTTTCGGGCATTGCGGGTGAAGTGTGACCATAATCAATCAGACTTTGTAGTTCCTTGATATTCGGTAATCGCCAATCAGTGTAGCAGGCTACATCAGCAGAAGAAGTACAACCCAAAGGCAGGGAATTTAAATTTTTTACATTCGTGAAAGCATCAGTCCATGTCATGGATGCATTAAAATAATTTGCATTCTGGGTCCACATCAGGCCTGTTTTTTTATCAGTAACAGTTCCATCATCTGCTTGATCGATTGGTTTTTTGTTGACTTCAAAACGTGCGCCATTTGCATTTGAACAATCAATGCCAAATCCTTGCGCCGCCCAATAGGCATCGTCTCGATAACTGCTGCTGTTCCAGTCGTTATAATTAGAAACTTGCGTTGTTTGCCCTGTTTTGATTACAGGTGATTCGATTCTTGTGCTGTCAGGGCTACCATACAATAAACCCCAGGCATCCCCTTTACCCAGCCCCCAAAAGAATTTTCCCGGCACGACATCATCAACAGTCGCAGCATTTGCATTATATTTGGGCGTGGCGTTGTATATTTCATCCAGATCAGGAAAACCGGATGACACGTCAGGGCCATGCTTGGGCTCTTCAAATGCATGTCGCATCGTAATTTGATCTGGATCACCTGTCATCAAAATTTTATAAATATGTTCCAGCGTATGCATGGCACTGCCTGAACTGTCCGGTGGTGCGGGGGCATCAAGACTACCGGCAGTAGCTGTAGATACAGAAAACAATCCAATTAAAATAATTCTTAAAAACCTGTGCATCATAAGAATTCCTCCTTAAATTTATGCGTTAACCAAATAAGCACATGTTGCGTTCATTCGGTATATGCAATAAATTAGTTTAATTTTTTAATTTTATATTTCACTTGTTGATTTCAAATCCATAAAAAAATTTGTGTAAAATGATTATTTTGAATAACAGATTTGTAAAGGCAAATCAATATTAATTTTGTTATCCAACAGTAAAATGCTTCAATTTTACACCAATTCCATGGGGGAAACGTTGATTAGTTTACACCTTTTTTGTATAGATGGAAAAATTTTGCAAATATTATGCCTTATTCTTTATCATGCAAAACAAAGATCATTGTTTAGGGAGGGTCTGTTAGATGGTTATTGATAGGCCAGAACGAATGATTCCCAGTCATTAGCCATATATTGGATTTCGAAAAAAAATTACTTGCATAAATATTTCAATTGTGTGATTGTCCAATCCAGAAATAAATAATTGTAGTAAACAATTTATGAATCAATTATATAATTTGGAGACGTTTGACCATGCAAATTGATATGCATTTTTATGGTGTGTATTGCCTGGCACGTTCAGCAGGTATAAAAGCGAATACTGCGCATACAATAGCAATGGCATCCCAATTTGTTAACGATGCAACTACAATTAACAGCGTATTAATTGAAAACAAACGATGTATTCGGCCAATAAGGACTTCGTTTAAAAAAAGTGTTCCTCAGTACACTGAAGAAGATTCATGGCTGGTCTGGATTCCCTTTCATTTTTTGCCAGGAAACGAACCTGCGGATGGTTCATTTGAAGAAAGGATTATATGCCGCAAAAATAGTACGATTGCGCAAAAACTGGCATTATTTGCGTTAAATGAAAATCATGGTGACATATGGCCCTATCTTATTGGCATAACTGCTCATGCCTATGCAGACACTTTTTCCCATTACGATTTTTCAGGTCTTGCACACCAGCACAATAGCATCCTGCCTGACACCATTAATCTGGATAAAAATCATCAAGACCTGATTGCAGAATATATGGCTGCTCGATCGACCCATTTCAAGAATCAATATCAGAACAATACAACTGAACAGCCTATAGGTCATGCTCAGGTGGCCACATATCCTGATCGGCCATTCTTAAAATGGCGATTTGAAAAAGAATTTAAAAATTCTGGAAAAGTCTATTGGCGTGATAATACTGCCGATTATATGGAAGCCTGCGAATGTTTGTATTATTTTTTTCTGGAATTTATCAAAAAAAATGCTGATGTACGAGATCCAAAAGGGCCAAAAGATTGGAAAGATATTGCGCCAATTATTCGGTTTATTTTGGGTATTGAAGCACCCTGTGATCAACGAATTCCAGTATGGAAACGAAATTTATTATCTGGAATTTTTGGCGTAATCACACCAGTGGATCAGGACTTGCAGTATGTTAGACATCTATGGCAGTTAAATCGGGCGCGATGGGAATGTGAAGATTCAGGCGAGGCTATTGAAAAGTCCCATGCATATTTATATTGTAAAGCAGCCAGAGCCTATCGACAATTTGTATTGAACAACTTGCTGGTAGAAAATGGCTTATTGGGATAGAAATTTCAGGAGGACCGATGGATTTTTTTTCCAATCCTGTCGATCAACTGATCGCTTCCATGAATTGGAAATTGATGTTTACCATCATTCAGGGATCAATCGCTTTTTTTATCGTGCTGTGGATGAAAAATGCGATTGTGTCATTTGTCGCATGGTTGAAATTTAAGAATTCTTTATATATTTGTCTGGGAACCTGGGTTAGAATGCCAACATCAGATAAATATGTCGATGGCCAGATTCAATCTGCAAATATGAGCTATATAGAAATAATTACAAAAGACACCAGAATTTACATTCCAACCAAGACGTTTCCAGACAGAGATTGGGTTATTCTAAAAAAGGACGCATTGTTAACCCATGAAGATGAAATGAAACAACTGGGATCAGTTGATTCTCCTAATATTTCAGTGTTAGATATCAGCAGTAAAACAAGTGGAATAATTAAATAAAAACAGTGGGCTGACAACCTTAATGGTGTTTGCATCCCACCAGTTAATTCATACAACAATACCAAAAGCCTGGGGGGTATGTCTAAAACGTTGGCATTTTTTTCATCTTTTCCCGCAATGTTTTTCGATCAATATTTAATATTTTAGCAGCTTTGGTTTTATTGCCATCAACACTTTTTAAGACATTAAGAATATGTTCACACTCCATTTGAATCAATGTCTTGTTTTCATCAGAAGAAATATTGAATGAACTGCGCATGTTTTCAGGAAGATCAAATACATGGATAATATCACCCTCTTTTATGACCACCAGCTTTTGCACCAGATTTTCCAATTCTCGAATATTGCCAGGCCATTTATAGCGGGTTAATATCTGAAGGGCTCTGTCTGAAAAATTGATTGGATGTTTATGGGCGTCTTTTGAAATTTTATTGACAAAATAGGAAAGCAGAATAAGAATGTCGGATTGTCTTTCATGAAGAGAAGGGAGCATGATATCAATAATGTTAATCCGATAAAAAAGGTCTTCTCTAAAAAGGCCTTTTTTAACGAGTTCTTGAAGATTTTTATGCGTGGCTGCAATAATTCGTGTATCAATTTTATGAATACGACTGGATCCTAACATCAATATTTCTTTATTTTGAATCACCCGAAGAAGCTTGCTTTGAAGGTTCATGCTGGCATCACCTATTTCATCCAAAAAAATTGTGCCGCCATCGGCCATTTTAAAAAAACCTGTACGATTCGTGTTTGCGCCGGTAAATGCACCTTTAACATGACCAAATAATTCACTTTCGATCAGATTATCTGGAATGGCGGTGCAATTAACAGGCACAAAAGGTGAGGATCGACGATCACTATTATAATGGATAGCGCGTGCAACCAGTTCTTTCCCTGTCCCGCTTTCTCCAGATATCAACACATTGACCGGGGTTGATGCTGCTTTTTCAATCAGTCGATAAACTTTTTTGATTTCTTTGGATTCTCCAATAATGCCATAAGAATCCGATGGCATTAATTTGCGATGACTTTTTCGGTTTCGTATCAATTTATCCATCGCTTTTTGAACAGCGGATAACAATTCTTCATCAGTAAAAGGTTTGACCAGATAATCTTCAGCCCCATCTTTAATGGCCTGAACAGCGCCGCTGATGCATGGAAAACCTGTGATCATCATGATTTCAATATCATCGAAATTTTCCCGAACATATTTGATCAGATCAAGTCCAGTGGATTTGGGCATTTTCAAATCTGTAATCACAAGATCAACGGGTTCTACAGTTAATTGTTTGATGGCATCATCCACACTTTGAGATGTTTTTACGATATATCCTGCCTGATCCAGATTTCGTTCAATGATTTCCAGAGTGTCGGCAGAATCATCAACCAGAAGTATTTTTTGACGATTGTTTTTCATGATAAACCTTCTATTGCTGGAAAACTGATTTTAAAAGTACTCCCTTTGCCAACAGTGCTTTTCACAGAAATTTGCGCATCATGCGATTGAATAATGCCATGAACCACAGAAAGCCCCAAACCTGTGCCTTCATTAATATCTTTGGTCGTAAAAAAAGGCATAAATATTTGTTTAATGACAGATTCTGTCATCCCTTCGCCAGTATCCTTAACAGTCAGATAAATGAATTTTTTATTTCTGGAGACCGATGTGATAATAGTAAGCTTGCCCCCCTTTGACATGGCATGAACTGCATTAACCACCAGATTAACTAATACCTGATTCATTTGTGCGGGATCAGCTTTAATCAGCGGAGTGCTTTGAGATAAGGAACGAATAATGTTAATATTTTTTTTCGCACAAATGGATTCAATAAAATAAAGACCATCAATAACCAGTTGATTGAGATCTATGATTAATCTACGCGGCGGCATCTGTCGGCTAAACAACATTAATTTTTTTATAATTTCACGTGCATGTAATGAAGATTTGATAATATGCTCTAAATCTTTTTGAAGACGTTCTGATAAATCCTGATTTTTTGAGGCCAGTTGGGCATATCCCAGAATATTGGCCAATGGTTCGTTTAATTCGTGGGCAAATCCTGCGGCAAATTGACCAATTTTGGCCAGTCGATCAGCGTGTCTGAGCTGTTTTAGCAATTCCTGTTTACGATTTTGCGCTTCATGTTTTTCTAATAACAATGATAGCTGTCTGGCAATGGAATAAATCAGATATTTTTCTTCTTCCAAAAAAACAAAACTGTTGTTTTGTTGGTCAGTCGGATTACCAATATAGCATACGCTAATAAACCCACAGATAATATTATTGATATGAATATCGGTTTCAATGCAAAGGCTGTTTTTTTTGTATCCTTCTGATGTATACAATTTATCATCAATATTGATACTTAATCGAATATGATTGGGATACCGAAACGCCAATGGAATGGTCTTTAAGATTTTTTCAATTTTTTCATCAAAAGGATAGTCTCTGGATTCCATGATGAGCGTCATTTCAAACATGCATTTCAGTTCTTTATTTCTTTCGACCAATTTACGATGTTTGTCCATCAGTTCGTTTTCATGACGAATATATTCTGTCACATCTGAACCTACTGCAAGAATACGTTGAATGGCATCATTATGATCTCTGACAATAGAAAAATTCCATTCCAGGCATATGGTATTGTTTTGATCTGCCTTGATTTCAGAAAAGTAAGTGTGGGTCAGTTTTTTTAATATCAGTTGTTGAAAAAACGACTCAAGATCGACATCAGGAGGATCCGAAATGAATTTGTCATACCAATAGTGATCAATGATGTCATCTGGTGAATATCCTGGAATATCTTTTAAAAAAGCATTCGAAGCAATAATCTTCCCAGATGCATCCATTGAGATAATGATGGCATTGATCATGTCCATGATCATATTGCAGTGATTCATCATAAGGCAGTCACCATATTTGAAGTGGTTGGCGGTATTATAACCGCCAACCACTAATTAAAGCGTTGTGCTTTTTGAAAGCGCTGCTTTGTTAATTTTATCAATCAGCGTGTCCAATTCGCAAGGTTTACTCAGGTAATCAAATGCACCCAACGTGATTCCTTCCTTGGCTGCTTCTTCGCTGCCATGACCAGTAAGCATAATGACAGCCATTTCTGGAACCATCAGTTTAAAAACTTTTAAGACTTCGATGCCATCCATTGTTTCCATTTTCAAATCAACAACAGCAACATCAAAATCATTTTTTCTGAGCAATCGAATGGCATCAACACCAGATAACATTTTGGTCACAGAAAAATGACGTTTGGCTAACCGGTTTGCTAAAACATTGACATAACCTTCTTCATCATCCACTAACAGGACACGAACAGGTTTGTCATGACTGATATCATCTTCATCCATTATATAACACCACTTCTTCGCAGCAGAAGTTTGGCTTCTGCCTGCCTGATACGTTCTTCCTGTTCATCTTTTCTATTACGCGCAGCATCCAGTTTTTGTGTTAACGTATCAAAATCAGAAGGTTTAATCAAATAATCAAATGCGCCCAGTTTCATACCATCCACTGCTGTTTCGGCTGTACCATGACCGGTTAGCATAATCACCTCAACCAATGGATGTTGGGCTTTGATCTGTTTTAATGTTTCAATGCCATCCATTCCTGGCATTTTTAAATCCAGAATAATGACATCAATGGAATGTTTTTCAAGGCATTTGAGGCATTCAGTCCCACTACTGGCACTGAAAACCTTTTCTCCTTTTTCTTCCAAACGTAAAGAAAGCATTTCAACGAAATCTTCCTCATCATCAACCAATAATATTTTAATGGGAATTGTTACCATATTTACTCCTTATCTTTTTTCAGTTGATACAAACAGGGCAAAAATATTGAAACAACAGTACCCTCACCATATTTGCTGTACAGCGAAATTGTACCTTTTAGTTGTTCAACAATGCCTTTAATGACAAAAAGCCCCAATCCAGTCCCCTCACCCGGCGATTTAGTTGTATAAAAGGGTTCAAAAATTTTGTTTAAATTCTCTTCAGGAATGCCTGTTCCTGAATCTTTTACGTCAGCCTTGACACCATTGCTTTCAGGATAAATCATAATCGTGATCGTACCTTTGTCCTGACAGGCATGAATGGCGTTGGTTAAAAGATTGAGAAAAATTTGGCGAATTTGTCCTGGATCTGATCCAATTGATGCCAATAAAGATGGCTTTTGTACCGAAATCTGAATATTTTTTAAAGATATTTCTTTTTTGACCAGTTGAATGGTTTCATCAATAAGCACATCAATATTGACATCAGAAATTCTACAGTCGGGTTTTCTGGCAAATTGTAACAACTGATGCGTAATTTGTCTGGCACGAATAACGCTGTTGTCAATTTTTTTCAGTGCGTTATCTAAATCGCTTTTTCTGGGAATATCTTTCATTTCCACTTTTGACAGAATGGTTGTCATCCACCCACATGCCTCATTGATAATGGCAAGCGGATTGTTTATTTCATGCGCCACACCTGCTGCTAAAGTGCCTAATGATGCCAGTCGTTCTGTGGCAATCATTTTTTGCTTGATTGTTTCTTTGAATGTCTCTTCTTTTTCTTTTTCACGCCTTCTGTAAATGGTCTCTTTTGCCTGATTGATTTTAACAATTAAATGCTCAAGTGATATAGGTTTTGATAAATAATCAAACGCACCTTCTTTAATACCTGAAACCCCATCATTGGCATTTGCTTGACCGGTCAATAGAATGATTTGACATACAGGATAGCGGCTTTTAATGATTTTTAATAACGCAATGCCATCCATACCCGGCATTTTAACATCAGAAACGATCACTTCAACAGGATGCGTTTCCATATAAGACAAGGCTGTTTCGCCGCAATCTGCTGCAATGACGTTCATGCCTCTTTTTGTCAAACGCCTGATCAATGCATTGCGAAAATCTTCTTCATCATCAACAATCAATACAGTATTTTGATTCATGATTGCCTCATTGTTGTTTCATTAAATCAATCCTAAAATTTTCCACCAAATGGATACTGACAATACAAGAACCATCAGTAAAACTGGCATGACGCACAATCCAGCTTTTGTCAGATCCAGAGATTTAAAATATCTGAAACTATAAGCAATCGCATTTGGTGGACATCCAATAACCAGTAGCATTGCAAATGAAGTTGATGTGCCCAGACAAAGAGCCAGTACAGCAGGGTTAACACCCTCTAATTGTGCCATCGGTAATACAATAGGAAGAATCAATGCGGCAGCGGCAACGTTTGCCATCGCATTGGTTACCAAAGCACCAAATACAGCAACGCCTGTAAATAAAAGCAACCAGCCGCCCCCTTTGACCATTGGGAAAAATAAATTTGCAAAATAATTGGCAGCGCCTGAGTAACCCATTGCAAGGCCAAGAGATATCCCCCCACCAAAAATAAACAATGCAGTTCCCCATTCCAGATTCGAGTGAATATCCTCCCATTTTAGAATACCAGCCAGAACAAGGGCTGTAACTGCGATCATGCCAGTAATAGAATAATGTAAACCATGCATTTCTTTTGTCAGCCATAAGATAAATGCAATGATGATAATGATCAATGTGGTTTTTTCCATCATTGTCCATGGGCCGGATTCTTCATCAAATGTGGGCAATTTAAACGATGGATCTGGTCGATATACAAGATAAACGATAAATACAGATAAGGGAACTGTAACCATGGCAAGGGGCATACAATAAATAATCCAATCAATAAATGAAATTTCAATCCCTGTAAATTCTTTTAAAAAGGCAGCAGAAACCATACATCGACCCCCACCAATCAATGATCCCATGCCACCACAAGAGCATGCAAAAGGTAAGGATAGCATCATAAATTTTGCGGTATTGGTATTGGGATCAATGCCAACTGCACGCATCAGTGGAAGCATGGTGACAATGCCAATCGCGCAAGCCGCAGCATCATGCATAACCGCTGATGACATCCCCAGACCGATAGCAATGATGAATGTAAATCGAACGACACTATCACCTGCTTTTTTGACAATAAAGTGCCCTAACCTTTTGGTCAGGCCGACTTTTTCTAGTGCGCAGGCAAAAATAAGACAACACATAATAAAAACAACCACAGGATGCATATATGGCGCCCATGCATTTTTAACATCAGTGATACCCATAACAACCAGAAACACACCAATACATATGGCAGTTATTTCCAGGGGAATAGGTTCCACAATGAACAAAAAGATAAGAACAGATAACATGGCCAGGAAACGTTTGGCTTTTGGAGAAAGCCCATCAACATAATCAATAGTAACCAATGGTAAACCAATTTTTTTGCATTGATTGATCAAATAGCCAGTGGTCGCATTTTGACTTCCTGGTTTTTTGGCTTTCATACAATATGATAATTGTTTGCTATCTTTTATCAGCTCGAAATCTTTCTGCACAAATTGATAAAGTGTTTTATTTTTATCCCCAGTGATCTTAAACGTATTTCCTTCAGGCCTGGGCAATGCCATGATAATTATGCCTATTCCAATTGCGATGCCCAGTTGTACCCATTTATTACTGATAATCATATGGCCTCCTATTTTAGAGAATTAATAATATCACGAGTGCTTTCAAACGATTGTCCGATTTCTTTGATTTTAGCCAGATGAATTTTTTCTTCATGTTTTCGTTTGGCTTCTTTGGCCTCATTGACTTTTGAAATCAAAACATCCATGTCGCATGGTTTCATCAAGTAATCAAAAGCACCTTTTTTCATGCCATCAATTGCAGACTCAACAGTTGCATGTCCTGTAAGCATGATAACGTTGATCAGTGGAAATTGTTGTTTGATATGCTGTAGGGTTTCAATGCCATCCATACCGGGCATTTTAACATCAAGAATAATAACATCAATTTCCTGATTGTTTTTCAAGAAATCCAATGATTCCTGGCCGCTTGAAGCTGTAGAAATTTTAAAATTTCTTTTACTCAAGCGTTTTGCCATTGTTTCAGTAAATGATACTTCATCATCAACTAAAAGAATATTTGCTATTGACATAATATATCTCCCTTTCTTGTGTAATGTTATTGTTGATCTTTGTAGCATTACTGTAGAGACGTAGCATGCTACGTCTCTACACGACCATTATTTTTTGTACGATCTCGTAAAAAAAAGAGCCTCAAATTTTCAGAGCATTTTATTAGAAGCTGGCAATTTTATCCGAAAACAAGTGCCTTGATTTAAAGCACTCTGGACTTCAATTTCACCGCCCATTTTTTGGATAATTCCATAACAAATGGATAGTCCCAGGCCTGTTCCCTTTCCAACAGGTTTTGTTGTAAAAAATGGATCAAAGATTCGGTCAATATTTGATTCCGGAATGCCCTGACCATTGTCTTTGATATCAATCTCAATATACTGAGATTGATATCTGCTTGAAATGCTCAGAATGCCGCCAATGTTTTCCATTGCATCAAGGGCATTGTTAATCAGATTCAGAAATACCTGTTGAAGTTCTGCGGGTGAAAGTTTTACCAGTGGAAGATTTTTTAACAAATTAAGCTGAACCTGGACTTTTCCATATTTTGCTCGTTGTGAGGATAAGCTCACCACTTCTTCAATTAATGCGTTAATTTGAACATCTTCAGCCACAGCATCTGACTTTCTGGCAAAGCTTAGCAACTTGTGTGTGATCTGTTTACAACGATTGCCCTGCGTTCGTATCTGATTCAAAGCCCGAATAAATTCTACCTTATTTTCAGTGTTGGCCAGATCTTCTTCTTCAAGTAAATCCATAATCCAACCCGCCTCTTCAACCATGATCGCCACAGGATTATTAATTTCATGTGCAACCCCTGAAGCAAGTTGACCGACAGATGCCAACTTACCTGTCTCGACAACCTTAAGATTCATCTTTTGCTTTTCCTGGTCTGATTGCATAATGATCTGTATAATTTTATGGGTTATTTTAAACGTCATGACAATGACAGTGATGGCACATAAAAGCATGAAGAATAAAGCTATCTTTAAGGCATTATGCAAAGCAGACAGCGCATCAGACGTTTGCTGCTGATATACAAGCATCCAGTCGCCATCTTTTAAAAAAGCAGAAACATAGATATTGTTGATTCCTTCACTGTTTTGTTTTTGAATGATATGAACAGGTGTGTGGGAAGAAGGGGTGACATCATTTCGATAAAAAGACATCTGACGTTCTTCATCTGGAATACAATCGGTCAATAATTGCGTTTGAAAAGCCCCTTTTTTATTTAGAATAAAAGCAAATCCTGTTTCTCCAATGCTTATACTATGAACCAGTGTATTGAATTTAACAAAATCAATGGTTGCACGAATGATCCATGATTTTTCTCCTAAACCTTCTTTAACTGCAACGATAAAGTGAGGTAAACCTCGCAATCCTAAAAAGACATCACTGATCACCAGACCATTTTTTTTAACATCTTGAAACCATTCTGCATTTGCATAAGATGCTTTTCCCAGTTTAAAAGGCCCGGCATAGGCAATTTGCTCTCCTGAGTCATCAATTACGCCAATATCAACAAAAGCGTTGCCATAATCATTTTTAAATTCAGCCAATCGGGTCTGTAATATTGATTCATCTGCTAAATCCATTATGCCGCAGGTGTTTGACAAAAATCTGATATCAGCTAATTTTTCAGTCAAAAACAGGTCTATGGTTTGCTTATGTTTGAGAATCAATTCGTTTAGATGGGCATTTACTTTTTTATGATAAGCAGTATAAAACTGATATAATATGATTCCGCTGATAAGAAACATGGGGATGAATGACATCAATATGATTGTATTGCGAATTTTTCTTTCCAATGAGCGGTAATGTTGTTTTTTATTATTATCCATCATGATTATCCTTCAGTCAAAAGGTTTATTACCTATAAAGCAAAGGATATACCAATGATAAAATCAATATAACCAATTATAATTATTATAATAAATTGATTTATGCAAAAAAATGATAAGATAATGTTTTAGAGGAAATTTGAACCAGTGAGGAGAAATGCCCCACATCCAAGCACTGAAATCGCAAATGAATATAGGCCTGAGAACATGCTCATTTTTTCTCTTGATCATACAAAAACATAAGGTCGTGTAGAGACTTAGCCTGCTACGTCTCTACAGTACATTTACCTCACATAAGGTCGTGTAGCTTGCCAGGTCTTTACAGAACATTTACCTCAAAACGAACATTATAATTAATGGGGAAGTAATTTTCAGAACATACCATAGATGGATTCATAGATGTTAGATTCATAGATGTTAAAATAGGGATGTATCATGTTTTAATATAATTTTTGGAATATAAAATTTGACCACTTTTTCTTTACGACTGTTTAAAACAGGGGCTTCGAACTGACGAATTTTCCAACCGGTTTCATAAAGATCGTAATACGCTTTTCCTGAAAAATCCATAAATTGCCCGCGATTGGCACGGGACCACGCCTGTTTATTTCCCAGGCCCCATTCAGGTATTTCATGATAAACACCCTTGTATTGAGACGAATAAAAAAATGTATCAATGGTACGTACTTTTCCCCTGAATTCAAGAATGCTTTCACAGGTTTCTTTACAGGAAATGGATGAATTTCTTATTTCAAAATTAATCAGCTCGATAACTTCATTGACAAGCAGGCTGTCGGCTAAAGGCCGCCAGTTCATTCCTTTTTCCAGATCATGTTCAAGTGTATCATGGTCTGGGAATTTTGAATGACATGCGCCCAAAACAATACAAAAAATGAAAGTGCTTATAAAAGCAGCAAAAAGTCTATTCTTCATTGACAATATTCCTTTTAATGGATTATATTGATTTATTGAATCGGAACTGATTGTCCGATTTTACACATTTTTTTAGCAATAGCATTTAGAACACTTATAACGTTCGGCAAAATTTTTTATAAATATAATAAAAATGAACAGTTGTCAAGCAAGAACATTACTTGTCGGCAAGATCTTACCTTGAAACAAAAATGAAACATAACCCATTAACGCTGGATTGGCTCTCATCAAAACATGAACGACTGATTGTTCGTTCAAAACTGATACAAAGCATCCGAGAGTTTTTCATTTCAAATAATTATCTTGAAGTAAACACACCATGCAGGATACCAGCCCCTGTACCTGAAGCTTTTATTGACAGCATATGCTCTGAAAACTGGTATCTTCAAACATCCCCGGAAATAAACATGAAAAAACTCATCGCATCGGGTTTGTCACGCATATTTCAAATATGTCCCTGTTTTCGGGCCAATGAGCGGAGTGACAGTCATTTATCAGAATTTCTGCTTCTTGAATGGTATTGCACATCCGCCACTTATTTAGAAATGATGAATCAATGTGAACAATTGATTTGCCATATTGCCAGAGATTTATTCAAAAGGGATAGTTTTACATATCAGGGGGGAGCGATCTCATTGATGAGGCCCTGGCGGCGTATTCGTGTAAGTGAGGCGTTCAAATCATATACAAGCATCACAATGGAACAGGCCATTGAACAGGATCAATTTGACGAGGCGATGGTCTATGAAATTGAACCTGCTCTGGGTATCAACCCGGTTTTTTTGTTTGATTATCCCAAAGAAAGGGCGGCATTAGCACGTTTGAAACCAGACAATCCGACTCTTGCAGAGCGTTTTGAATTGTACATTGGGGGACATGAACTGGCCAATGCTTTTTCTGAGCTTTGTGATCCTGTGGAACAAAAACATCGGTTTGAATTGGAGATTAATGAAAGAAGGTCATTTGGCAAACCTGTCTATCCTGTTCCCAATTCCTTTTTGGATATTTTGCATTTGATGCCTGAAACAGCAGGGATTGCAATGGGCATTGATCGGCTTGTTATGTTGTTTACAGATACTGCTTGTATTGATGATGTGGTTACCTTTACCACTGATGACTTGCTGTTATAAAAATTGTATTCTTAAACCAGGCTCATAAATTTTGCGGCAAGCTAATATATATCTTCGTGTTCCGAAAAAAAAGATTTCAAACGTAAAAAATGCAATAGAATTGTTACTATATTGCCAGATTGCATTCAATCAACGCCATGATTCAAATCATTAATAATCAAATATAGACTTGGAATCAAAACAAGTGTAATAGCAGTAGCGAATAAAATGCCAAAACCAAGCGAAATCGCCATTGGAATTAAAAATCTGGCTTGTCTGGATGTCTCGAAAATCATGGGTGCCAATCCACCAAAGGTGGTCAGGGTTGTCAGTAGTATGGGCCGGAATCGATTTAAACCTGCTGTAATAATGGCATCATGGGAAGAAAGGCCCTGATTAACGTATCGATTGGCAAGCTCAATAAACACCAACGAGTCATTTATCACAACGCCAGACAACGCCACCACGCCAAACATACTTACCACACACAAGCTGTAGCCCATCAAAAAATGACCCCAGATTGCCCCAACTATCCCAAAAGGCACGGCTGTTATGACTATGATTGGCTGCACATAACTGTTGAAAGGAATGGCCAACATGGCAAATATGACCAATAATGCAAACAAAAGCCCAGAAATCAAACCTTGCATACTTTCCCGCTGATCTGCCTGCCTTCCCTCAAATTGATAGGTCAGCCCATCATATTTTTGAATCAGCTCGGGTAAAATTGATTGTTTCAGTGATGAAAGCACAGTATCTGTTTGGCTTCGTGGTTTGACATCAGCTTCGACCATCACCAGCCTTCGACCATTTTTTCGTTCAATTTTGGTATACGCATGACCTCGTTTGAAAAATACAGCATCTCTTAAGGGCATTTCAGTGCCATTGGGTGTTCGAATAATCATTTCTTCCAGATAATATTCTGAAGATCGTTCTTCAAGGGGCAGACGAACAGTAACTTTAACTTCACTTCTGGAACGTTGTTGTCGTAAAACTTCCACACCATAATAGGCATATCGAATTTGACGTGCCACATCATATGGTCGTAAGCCAGCATTAATACCGGCTGGACGCATTTGAAAATCAATTTGTTCCTTACCCGCCTGAAAGCCATCATCAATATCAGTTACATTGGGATATTGATCTAAAGCTGAAGCCAGCTCTGAACATGCAGATTCTAAAACATTAATATTACGATGACTCAAACCAATTGAAAGTGATGCCCCTGATCCTGGACCACCGGCATCAGACTCGAATTTGATCCATTCGAGCCCTACAAGATCGCCTGTATGCTCACGCCATTGGCGTGTAAAAGCTGCTGTTGAGATGGGACGTTCATCTGGCGGGGTTAAAAAGACCCAAATGGTTGACTCATTTTCGTTGATTGTGGCAAATATACCAGCAACAAGCTTTTTGCCGCCATTTTTTTCGCCAATAATGTGTGCGCTATTGATCAATTTTTTTTGAATGGAAACTGTTTTTTCAACAGGAACACCATAGGGAAGCGCCAATGAAACTCTGGCAAAATCGGATTCAACTTTAGGAAACAATTCAAAACCCATGCGCCCACTTTTGACATAACCAATGGTTATAAATAGAACAGCCAGACAAAGGCATAAAGTAATATAACGATTTCGTAAGCAAAGATCTAGAAAAGGGCCATAGTAACGATGTACCCCTTTAATAAATTTTTTACTGAAACGTTGCTGGAGATCAGGAATAAATCCTTTTTTTTCTGCATGTTTACCATGTCCCAAATGTGATGGCAAAATGTAAAGACTTTCAATGAGAGAGATGGCAAAAACACTGATAACAACAATTGGAATGGATTGAAACACTTTTCCCATAAACCCTGGAATAAAATACATTGGCAGAAAAGCGACCATATTGGTCAACACGCTGAATGTGACTGGCATGGCAATATCCAGTGTGCCCTCTATGGATGCCATTTTCCAGTCAGTGCCGGCCTGACGTTTCTGATAAATGCTTTCGCCAACAACAATGGCATCATCAACAACAATCCCCAGCGATACAATGAATGCAAACATGGTGATCATATTGACACTCATGTCCAGTTGCGGCAAAACGAGAAATGATCCCAAAAAAGAAATGGGAATTCCCAGACTGACCCAAAATGCCAGACGCGGCTCCAGAAACAGGGCCAATAAAACAAAGACAAGAATTAAACCCAACAAGCCATTTTTTACCAATAAATCAAGACGCTGCTTGTAGTATTCGGATCGATCTCTTCGTTTATCCAGGAACAGGCCAGGTGGTAAGTTATCATTGATCGTTATTAATTGATTTTTAACAGCTTCAGAAACAGCAATTGGAGACTGATCCCCCACCCGATAAACATCCACACCAATGGCAGGCATATCATTATAAGTTGCAAACCGATTGCTTTCTTCAAAGCCTTCCCGAATCTCAGCAATGTCTTCCAGTAAAAGCATGGAACCATCATCAGAGGTAATAACAGGTATTTTTCCAAATTCATGACATTTATCGCGACGTTCTTTCATACGAACCAGAATATCGCCCTTGATGGTTTTTAAAGCGCCACCAGGCAAATCCACAGCGGTCTGTCGAATTCTACTGGCAATTTCTTCAAGTGTCAGTTTATATTGACGAAGAATATGTTGTTTTATCTCAATGCTGATTTCATAATCTCTAACACCTGAAAGCTCGACAAGACTGATATCTTTGTCCAGAAGCAATTGATCGCGAATATCTTCAGCCATTGTCCGCAACACCATTTCTGTCTGATCCCCATAGAGCATCAGAGATACCACCTCTCGCTTACGTGATGCCAGGTAAACCATCGGGGCTTCAGTATCATCAGGAAAAGTGGTGATACGTTCAATTTCATTTTGAATATCACGAAGGACTGAGGCATTGTCTTCACCATCCATGATTTCAATGTTAACAGTAGCCTGGGATTCAGTAGCGCGCGAGTCAACTGATTTGATTCCCTCAATCCCCTGAATGGCCTCTTCAATAGATAATATGATACCCCGCTCCACTTCATCCGGACTGGCGCCTGGATAACTGACACTGACAATCACGCGATCCATCTCAAAATTGGGAAAAATTTCTTTTTTAATTTTTTGAACAAACAGAAAACCGCCAACCAAAAAAATGGTCATGAGCAGATTTGCAGGAACTGAGCGGGTGGCCATCCATGCGATTGTGCCTTTTGGATTATTATTATTCATGATTTTTCTCTTGGGTATTTTTTGAAAAGGTACTGACACGCGCGCCCTGAACAGGCGTGCCAATCTCTGAAACAATAATCAGATTGTCAGAATTAACCCCCTGTGTGATGAATACATCCTGCGTGTCCCTGAAACCAACAATAACTTTTTGAATGTTCAATGTTTTTTCAGGAGAAACCAGCCATACCCATTCATTGTTTCGGAGTGCTGTCCTGGGGATTCGACAGGCATTTTTCAATTTTTTTCCAATCAAGCATATGGATACATACTCGCCAATCAGCAATGGCGGCGTCAATTTTGTTGGCAGATCGACTCTGACAATCAATTGCGCCATATGTCCTTGTTTTTCAAGTTCTCCCAAACATTTAATTACATCGCCATTTACAACATATTTATCCCTGTATGTAATGACTGCCTTTGACCCTTTATCTGAGAGTCCATCTGGAATGTCCAGATATTGTAAGCGATCCAGGGGTAGGGACACACGAATCCAGTATTCATCAATCCACACGAGTTCTACCAGCACATCCTGGGTCGATATTTGTGACCCCTTTTCAATATTTTTATTTCGCACAAAGGCATTGAATGGGGCAATAATTTTGGTTCTTTGCAGCATTAGTTCAGCTTTTTTCAGTGAGGCTTCAGCAGCAGCAAGATCGGCAATTGCTTTTGTCAGATGGGGTTTTCTAAGAATCAACGCCCGATCCGCCTGGGAGTGCGTTTCTTTTTTGGTTTTAATCATAGACCATTCTTGTCTTGCAATATCTTGATGCCCTTTTTCTAACTGCAAGGCATATCTGGCCTGGGCAACTTCCCTTTGTGCCTGAATGATCTCAAGCTTATAATCATCAGGATCAATACTGACTAACTCTGTCCCCTGTGCAATTATTCCACCTTTAATGAGGTCAGGATGAACCATAACAACTTCACCAGAAACCCTGGATCGAACACTTAATTCTCGCGCAGGTGCAACAGTGCCTGATGTTTTTATTTTCACTTCCAGGTCTGATAGCTGTGCTTTCAATGTTTCAACATAGATGGCTTTTTCCGGACTTTTTCGTTTTTTGGGTTTACGCCGCGAGTTCTTTAAATGGATCGCACCGCCAACAGCCAGTGTTATGATTAGCAGGCAAATAATCATTGTTGAAATTTTGCCCGGCCCTTTTTTTTCAGCCGGATTGGAATTATTCATCAGAGTCTCCTGTTTTTATCGCATACATAGATTGTGGCAATTGTCCGCCCAAAGCCCGATACAAATAAACATAATATTGAAAATATTTTGCGCTTTGTTGAATAATCTCTCTGTCAAGCCGCTGAACAGTTAAAATGTGTGTTAACACAGGTAGATAATCATTCAATCCTTTTTGATACCGATTTCTGGCTTCATCAAGGGCCTTTTGCGCAATAGCCTCTTCTTCTTGCAATGCGTTGATATGTAATTTTTGTTGTTGTGTTTGAATCAATGCATCTTCAACTTCCTTAATTGCATTAAATACAATATTGCGATACTGAATCATTTGTGCGTGAGCCTGTGCTTTGGTCAGTTTTGTTTCTTCTCGCAATCGGCCGGCATCAAATATCGGTGATGTCAATTGACCTGCAAGACGAACAAACCAGGCATCAAACAAATTGGAAATTTTTTCAGAATCGAAATTGCCAGATGCAGATAATGTTAATGATGGCAACTGTCTGGCTTTTGCTATCCATACATTTTGATATGATGCTTGAAGCCTGTTCCATGACGCCCGAATGTCTGGACGATTGGATAACAAATCTGATGGTACACCTGCTGATGGTAAATGATCTAATGAGGGAAACTGTTTTCTGGATATATTCAGTTTTGCTTGAGGCGGACCACCGCACAGAATTGCCATCTGATTATATCGCAGATGCACCTGTGCATCAATCAAAGGAATCTGAGACAGAATGGATGACACAACCTGCTGTTTCTGATAGACATCAAGGGCACCGACCATCCCTTTTTGAAATCGGAGTCGAATCAGTTTGAGATACATACGATTGGTGGCCAGTTGTTTCTGAAGCAATTCCAGTTGCATGTTCTGAGATATGATATCCAGCCAGCACAAACTAATTTCCGATATCAGACTGATCATGGCGGTCTGATAGTCCAGTTCAGCAGCAGTCAATGAAAAATGCGCTGCTTTTTTTTGCGCACGTAATTTTCCCCAAAAATCAAGTTCAAATGAACTCATCATGCCCAATAAAAAATTGTTTTTCCATGAATTTGTCCCAGACGAAAGGTTTCGATTTTTTGACATGGATGGCTCGACACTGACGTTCAAATTTGGATATTGTGCTGCGCCCACAATATTTGCCTGCGCCTTTGCCTGCATATATTGGGTGCGTGTGCTTTCCAATGTTAAATTATTATACATGGCGCGATGAATGAGTATGTTCAGCTCATTATCTTCAAAAGCCTTGATTCCCATAAAAAGTGATGGCTTTTCCTGGGATACGTTAATTGAATACTGTTCGGGTATCTCGTTGTTCGTAAATGTTTCTTTATCCATTTCTTTGAAAAAGGAACATGCAAACAGCGATACTAACAATATCTGTATGCTGAATACTTTGATAAATTTCATAGGTTGGTTTTCTCTGGATTATTTGCGTTTTGATTAATTGCAAAGACGATTGCTTCAATAAAACAGATTACATTTTTTATTTTTTTGAAAATACAGAACCAGACTTTTTCCGATAAATGGATTCAACATATTTTCAATCAGCCGAACCCATTGAGCTTTATGAATCATATCCCATACCAAAAAGTCATGATAATACCTGACACAAATATGTTGATCCTTTGACAATCCCACAAGGCATTTCAGCCACCATAAAATAGAATGCAAGCCATGAGCATGGTGTGAGTCCCATTTTTTCACACCCAGTGATTCCAGGCGTTGGATCAATTGATTCTGTTTATAAATACGAACGTGTCCGCCAGGTGTATTGTGATATTCATTAGAGAATGCCCAGCAAATACGTTCAGGGCCATTTCTTGGCACGCTGACAACCAGGTTTTTATTATTCTTTAACACGCGGATAATTTCTTTCATGGCAGCGGTGTCATCAGTGATATGTTCGAGAACTTCCGAACAAATAACCAGATCAAAGAAATTATCAGGAAATGGCAGATGCAATATATCGCCGGATAACAATTGCCAGACACCATGAGATACACCATAGGCCTTTTCAAAATTTAAGTTTTCTCTGGCTTTTATCAGATCTGCATGACATTGATCTACACCCCAGACGTTAACGCCTGCAATGCGTGTGCAGGCACATACATGACGTCCTGCACCACAACCAATATCCAGTATACAGTCTCCTGATTGTATTGATAGTTTTTTTAATGAAACAGTAATCATGAATCATTATCTCCGAAGTAGATTGGAATATACCTCAATTACTTTTTCGGCGGCGTTTTTCCATGTAAATTCCTGATGAACACGCTTAAAACCTTTTTGTCCGATTTGTTCCGCCACCTTTGGATTGTCAATCAGGTATCGAATATTATCAACCAGCTCTTTCGTACATCCAGGTTTAACCAAAATTCCGGCATCACCAACAACCTCAGGAAGCGCACCACCACGCGTACTGATAAGTGGAACCGCACATGCCATTGCCTCACCAGCAGGCAGTCCAAATCCTTCATACAATGATGGAACAACTGCCATTCCAGCTTTTGCATATTGCATATTGAAAGTATGCTGATCTATTCTGCCCAGGAAATGCACACATGATTGAAGTTGTTTTTGCCTGACATGTTTTTCAATCAAGCCATCGGGCTTGGGACTGCCAACCACATATAGCTGCACAGGTCGTTCATGTCGAAGTTTATCTATTGCGTCCAATAAAAATTGAAGTCCTTTTAATGGCATATCCGCACTATTGGTCGTTAGAATGCGGCATGGATCTCTTTTGACACCTGGGATGGGCACAAATGATTGAATATCAATGCCATTGGGTACAACAGCAAAGCGACGCATTGGAATCGCAAATTCCTGATGAATATCTAATGCTGCACATTTTGAAACAGTGATAATTTGCTGCAATTTTCTCGCCACACGAATTTGCATCCCAATAAATGAATACCAACGAATGGCTTGAATTTTTCTTAAAAAATTAGGTGCTGTCTGAATGGCAATTTTTCGATCAACTGTCATGGGATGATGGATGGTTGCAACAAGGGGAATACGTCTGCTGATTTGTAAAAGGCCATAAGACAGACTTTGGTTATCGTGAACAATATCATATTGCTGAATTTTTGTGCGTAAATACTGATAAGCCCTGAATCCGAATGAGACAGGTTCGGGAAAGCCCATCGCACAAACACTTAACCATTCGTATAAATTGATAAGTGAACGAAGTTCCTGGGGTTTTGGGGTTCGAAATAAATCATCCGGGTTGTACAGATCCAGGCTTTGTAATTTTATCAGACGAATATTTAGGGGAAGGTCTGGATATGGCGGCCCGGAGATAACATCAACATGATGTCCCAAATCTTTCAACGCACTGGCAAGATGTTTGAGATAAACGCCCTGACCGCCACAATGCGGATTGCTTCGATAACCGAGAAGACAAATACGATAGCGTTTGTTATTCATGGTTTTATTTTATTGTTCCTCGCATTCTTCTATAGATTTGTTTGTTAATAACTGTTTGAGTCTGTAAAACACTGTATGCTTTTGTTTATCGATATCAATAATATAATACTCTGAGACATTGGCAGTGGAATACTCTCTTTTACGTGTCACTGTATCTTTCGTAATATATTTTTTCTTTGTGGTTGATAATAATTCAATGCAAATATCATATGTGCCTGTATAAGAATGATCACCAGGTGCCATCTGAATTGGATTTGACTTGAATATGATTGCATTTTCAACACTTTCAACTTCATTTACATAACTGATAAATTATACTAAAACTTAAAAAAATGCAACCTGGTTTATGGTTTATGGATTTTTGCGCATTTTTAAGTGGGATACAAGGGCTCGTGAATTTTCAATTCGTTTCGAGAATTTAACAGCCCTTTTACAATAGCCCATTTTGCAGGGTAATTTTTTTTTGTATATATTGGAATCAAATCAGTTGGGGTTATCTTGAATGTATACATTTGCACCATAAGTTCTGCGATACGCCCTGAAGGATATATCAGATTCAATTCACCATGATTCACAAGCAATTTTCGACTAATTGTGAGAATGTCATTCATTGTGCAGGAAATTTCCTCACGAGCAATCAATTTTTCGTATGTCACATTGGGGCGACCAGATTTTTCTTTTCGAAAGGGTGGATTACAAATAATGTATTGAAATCGTTCAAAGCTGTCCCCTTTTAAGGTTCGCAAATCATGTTCAAGAATTGTCACCCGATCACTCACGCCATTGATACGCACATTTTGTCTGGCAATATCAACAGCAGATTTTAAAATATCTATTCCTATAATATGCACATCAGGATATTGCCTGGCAATCAAAATTGAAATTATGCCGCATCCACATCCCAATTCCAGAATGCGGCATTTTTTTTGGGGAAATATAT
>Ga0272440_1001095_pt1 | contig 22525 bp, 13 predicted proteins | sample SSMMMBAug17_FD_192440 | JGI IMG/M metagenome (GOLD analysis project Ga0272440, IMG submission 192440) | Marine sediment archaeal communities from Little Sippewissett salt marsh, Falmouth, MA, United States - SSM-MMB-Aug17 | ecosystem: Environmental > Aquatic > Marine > Wetlands > Sediment ...
CATGAAAACTTTTTCATTATAACTTTTATGCCGATATGGAACTTTTATGGAATGTTAAATGGGGTCACATCTTAAAAAGACATATATTCAAATTCAAAATTCAAGGTTTGACCCCATTTGGGAACCATTTGGAGAATTTATTATTTAACCAAACATAAGGAAATGTTAATTATGCCAAATAAACCAACATTAGATACAGAAGCATCAAACTTTATCAAAACAATCATCGAAACCGATCTCAAAGCCAATAAAAATGATGGCAGGGTTGCAACACGCTTTCCGCCCGAGCCAAATGGCTATTTGCATATTGGTCATGCCAAATCTATTTGTTTGAATTTTGGTCTGGCAAAAACCTACAAAGGCACATGTAATTTACGTTTCGATGACACCAATCCTGGCAAAGAAAATCTAGAGTATGTCAATTCTATTAAGGAAGATGTTAAGTGGCTTGGGTTTGACTGGGATGACCGACTATATTATGCATCCGACTATTTTGAAAAACTCTATAACTTTGCATGTGATTTAGTTCGGGCTGGCAAAGCATATGTTTGCAGTTTAAATCAGGATGAAATTCGTCAATATCGTGGCACTCTTAAGGAATCTGGCAAAGACAGCCCCTATCGAAATAGATCAATTGAAGAAAACCTGGATTTACTTGAACGTATGCGAAAAGGCGAATTCGAAGAAGGTGAACATGTTCTGCGCGCCAGAATTGATATGGCGGCCTCCAATATTGTTATGCGTGACCCGACATTGTATCGTATCCGAAAGATAACTCATCATCGGACAGGCGATCAATGGCATATTTATCCCATGTATGATTTTGCCCATTGTATTTCTGATGCGCTGGAATGCATTACGCATTCTATCTGCACTTTGGAATTTGAAAACAACCGAGAGCTATACCACTGGATTCTGGATCAACTGGATGTGCCCTGTCATCCCCAACAAATCGAGTTTGCGCGTCTGAATCTGACATACACAGTACTCAGCAAACGAAAACTCATTCAGCTTGTCACAGAAAAGCATGTTTCGGGTTGGGATGATCCTCGCATGCCAACAATTTCAGGTCTTAGACGACGCGGCTATACGCCAGAATCCATTCGCCAGTTTTGTGAACGTATCGGTGTTGCCAGAAGAGACAGTGTGGTTGATATTGCACTGCTTGAATATTGTATCCGAGAACATTTGAATAGAGTTGCGCCAAGATATCTGGCTGTCATTCGACCATTAAAAGTTGTGATTGTCAATTATCCGGAAGATCAGGTTGAACAAATGGAAGCTATCAACAATCCTGAAGATGCCTCAATGGGGTCACGACTGATTCCTTTTTCACGAGAATTATATATTGAAACAGATGATTTTTGCGAAGATCCCCCCAAAAAATATTTTCGATTGGCACCTGGAAAAGAAGTTCGTTTAAGGTATGGCTATTATATTACTTGCGTTGATGTTATCAAAGATCCAGATACACAGGCGATTCAGGAGATCCATTGTACCTATGACCCTCAAACACGCGGTGGCTCATCGCCTGATGGTCGAAAAGTTAAAGGTACAATTCATTGGGTTTCATGCGCGCATGCAATTGATGCTGAAGTTCGACTGTATGAACAATTATTTTCAGCGGAGCGCCCTGGAGAGGATGAGTCCTGTAAAACGCTTGCAGACTGTATTAATGCAAACTCTTGTGAAATACTGCCCAATGCAAAACTGGAACCTGCCATGAAAGATACAAAAACAGGAGACAGATTTCAGTTTGAACGTCTGGGATATTTCTGTGTGGATAAGGATTCTACAGAAAATAACCTGATTGTTAATCGGACTGTAACACTCAGGGATACCTGGGCGAAAATCAAGAAAAAACTTTGAAAAATGGCGTGTACATGAAAAAAATTATAATTCTGATTATTCTAATCATTACCAGTTTGAGTGTAATCTTTTTTAATCAGATAAAAATACAAACAGAACCTGTTCATAATATTAGCAAAAGATCACCAATTCCTGTTGAAGCCGCAGAAATATTAAATGGCCCTATTACGTTGCGTCGAACTTTCAGCGGAACATTGGAAGCATACACCGAATTCATTGTCGCACCGAAAATAAGCGGTCGTATTGAACGTTTATTGGTTCATATTGCTGACACAATTTCAAAGGGTATGGTTGTGGCTGAATTGGATAGTGATGAATATATTCAGGAAGTGACTCAGGCTGAAGCTGATCTGGAGGTCGCGAAAGCGAAACTCATGGCAGCTGAAAATGCCCTTGAAATTGTCAACAGAGAACTGAAACGTATCGAAACACTTCGAGAAAGAGGCGTTAAGTCGGATTCTCAATTTGATATTGTTAAAGCAAACCAACTGGCAAAGCAAGCAGAATTGGCCGTGGCTAAAGCGAATTTGACTAAAGCTGAAGCTTTTTTGAAAACCGCAAATATCAGGCTGGGTTATACAAAAGTGATCGCAGATTGGACTGGTGATGATGATCAGCGTGTTGTTGCTGAAACTTTTGTCAATGAAGGGGATACTGTGTCAGCCAATTCACCATTTCTTTTGGTGGTTCAATTGAATCCCATTACCGGGGTTATTTTTGTGACTGAAAAAGACTATACCAAACTTAGGATAAATCAAATTGTCATGCTGTCAACTGATGCTTATGCAAATGATAGCTTTCAAGGACATATCCATCGCATTTCGCCTGTTTTTAAAAAAACAACACGACAGGCTAGAATTGAGTTACGCATTGATAACCCTGCTAAAAAGCTCAAGCCAGGGATGTTTATCAGGGCCAGCGTAATACTTCAACGTCAGGAAAATGCCATTATTATCCCGCAACAGGCATTGACGATTCGCAATGATCAAAGGGGCATTTTTGTTGTCGATGAAAAAAAGGCAATGGTTAAATGGCGCAATGTAAATATTGGTATTGTCGAAGATGGAATGGCTCAGGTGCTCGGTGATTCGCTTTCGGGTTATGTTGTAACATTGGGACAACAACTATTGGCCGATAATTCAGCAGTTGTTATTTCAACAGTAAAACCTGCTGAATTTTTTGGCAGAAAAAAGCCAGGTATCCAATGAACCTGCCCAAATTCAGTGTACAAAGACCCATTTTTACAACAATGGTTGTGCTGATTGTGGTTATCCTGGGAATTGTGTCTCTCAGCAGATTACGCATAGACATGCTTCCAGATATCGAACTACCAACTGTGACCATACGAACACAGTATGAAGGCGCCAGTCCTGAAGTCATGGAACGGCTTATCACCCAAATAATTGAGGAAATTGTGGCCACTGTTCCTGGTGTGGAAACCATGACCTCTGAATCATACGAGGGGAACAGTAACGTACGTGTCAGCTTTGCCTGGGGCACCAACATTGATACAGCCGCTTTGGATCTTCAAGCCACCATTGAAAATGAAATAAATGAATTGCCTGATGATATTGTCAGACCCCGAATCAGAAAGTTCGATATCAATAGTTTTCCAGTGGTTTTGTTGGGAATATCCAGTAAACTTGATCCTGTGGAGCTGACACAATTAATTGAAGATCAAATTCGCTATCGCTTTGCCCGAATTCCAGGTGTTGCCCAGGTTGATGTCTGGGGTGGATTTAATCGAGAAATACGAATTGAATTGAACCATGAAAAAGTAAAAGCCCTGGGCTTTCCCATGAGCGAAATTCTTCAGGCCATTCGTGATTCAAACCTTGATCTGCCTACTGGCAATATTGAACAGGGACGCTACGAGGTTATGCTTCGGGCTCCTGCGGAATTTAAAAATTTAGATCAAATTAGACGCACTGTCATTAAGACATATGATGGCGCGGCTGTTACTCTTGGTCAAATTGCGGATATCAAGGATACGTATGAAAAGCCAACACGTATTATTCGTGTAAATGGTGAGCGTGGCATTCGAGTTGCAATCCGCAAACAGGCCTATGCCAATACTGTTGAGGTCGCACAAGGTATTCTTGCCGAAATTAAGGCTGCAAACAAAGCGTTTCCGCAAATAAAGGTTGTTCCTGTGATCAACCAGGGAAATTTCATAGAGCGTTCCATTGCAAATGTTGCCCGCTCGGTAATGTATGGCGGTGGCTTGGCGGTTATTGTGCTGCTATTTTTTCTAAGAAATATTCGAAGCACAATTGTCATTTCTTTATCGATCCCCATTTCTATCATTGCTACATTTACATTGATTTATTTTGGGGGCCTTACATTGAATCTCATGACATTGGGCGGCATGGCCCTTGGCGTGGGAATGATGGTTGACAATTCCATCGTTGTACTGGAAAATATATTCCGAAACAAAAATGAAAACAATCTGTCATCCGAAATTGCATCAGTTGAAGGCACTCGTGAGGTTGGCGGCGCAATCATTGCAAGCACGATTACAACCCTGGTTATTTTTTTACCCCTTATATTTGTTCGTGGCGTTTCTGGCATTTTGTTTAAAGAACTGGCTTATGTGATCATCTTTGCGTTGATATGCTCGTTGTTGGTGTCGTTTAGTCTGGTGCCAATGCTTGCCTCCAGACTGCTGAAACCCTCTCTGAAACAATCATACAGCAAACAGTCAATGGCAGGCAAGTTTTCCGCGCGTGCAGAACAATTTTTTGTTCAATTGGATAATGTTTATCGTGATTTACTTCAATGGGTTTTAACCTATCGCCTGACAACAATAGCTTTTGTTGTCTTTCTGTTTATTTCAAGTCTGTTGCTGCTGCCCATGATTGGCAGTGAATTTTTGCCACCAAGTGATGAGGGAGAGGTTAGAATTACAGGTGAAATGGAAATTGGCACCCGATTAGGGCTGATTGATCAACAAACCCGCTGTATGGAAAAAATTGTTGATCAGGCAGTTCCTGAAACGATTTCATCTGTAACAAGCGTCAGAGGCACAAGAACATCTCAAGGTCAAATTAATTTGTCTTTGGCGCCTTCAAATGAACGTAAACGATCCAATACTGAAATTGCACAAGACTTGAAATCTAAACTATCTGGAAATATTCCCGGCATGGAAATACGAACCCGTGCCCCCCAGGGTCAATTTTTACTGGATCGTTTATTGGGGGGGGATGAAGGACTGACTGTTGAAATCAGAGGATTTGATTTAGATACATTGCGACTTCTGGCTGGAAAAGCGGCGGATGCAATCAAAGATGTCAAAGGCATTACCGATGTAAGAATTAGTAATGAAGCTGGTATGCCGCAGGAAGAAATCCATGTTGATCGTGAAAAAGCCGCTGATTTGGGCTTGCGCATCAGAGATATCACAAAAATGCTCGAAACTGCTATTGCCGGCTCAAAAGCTGGAGAATATCGGGCAAGCGGCAATTCTTATCGTATTCTCGTGCAATTAAAAGATGCTGAAAAACGTTCAATGGATGAAATCCTTGATCTAACCCTGACATCATCCTCAGGCGAGCAGATTGCCTTGCGTAATGTTGTCACCACAGAAAAAAGTTTAGGGCCTGTTATTATTAATCGCAAAGATCAACAACGTGCAATGACTGTTACTGCAAATGTTTTAGGCCGCGATCTTGGATCTGTTGCAGTGGATGTCCAATATCTGTTAAACCAGATACCACGTCCGATTGCCTATAGTATGAATGTTGCCGGAACCTATGAAGAACAACAAAAAGCATTTCATGAGTTGATTATTTCTCTTGGGCTGGCACTGCTTCTTGTCTATATGGTGCTGGCATGTCAGTATGAGTCTTTCAGAGATCCTCTGGTTGTCATGTTTTCTGTGCCTTTGGCCGCAATAGGTGTTTTGTTGACGTTATTTTTGACCGAAACGACGCTCAATTTACAATCCTACATCGGATGTATTATGCTGGGCGGAATCGTTGTCAACAATGCCATATTGTTAGTTGATCAATCCGGTCAATTGCATGCAAAAGGATTGACTGTCAATGCAGCTGTTATTGAGGCAGGCCGACGAAGGTTACGCCCTATTTTAATGACAACGCTGACAACTATACTGGGACTGGTTCCTCTGGCTTTAGGAATTGGCGAAGGTGCTGATGCACAGGCGCCTCTGGCAAGAGCTGTTGTTGGCGGTCTGACAGCTTCCACATTAATTACATTATTATTGATTCCAATAATTTATTCATATTTCCACCCGGAGTCAGAATTCAGGGAACAATTATGAGACGTGTTCGATTTTCGATATTGATTGTTGTGATTTTGTTCATGGGATACACAGGTTGTTTTCAGCCTGATCACATGCGGTTCTTCAAGCCTGATTATCAAAAAATTCTGGAAACGCATAGCAAGATTGATGATTTGATAGAAACAAATCATCAATCCATGCAACTTCCCATAACTGACAAAAAAATGACATTGTCTATTGAACAAAGTGTCATGTTTGCATTACATAATAATAAATCGCTTCATATTCAACAATTACAGCCTGAAATTTTTGGCACATTCGATCAGATTGAGCGGGGCGTCTTTGATCCTGAATTGTTTGTAAACGCTTCGTATGTCAACAATCGTGAGGGCGAAATCGTTAATGATACAGATGATTTAAACGTGACAGACCAAAGAGATCTTGAATTATCTATGGGAGTTCGACAGTCCCTCCCCTATGGCACGAAAATAGAAATGGCGATAGAGAATAATCGAAGTATTGAAGACAATGATCCTGTTACACATAAAGCGAGAATCGGACTGGGTATAACGCAATCACTCCTCAGAGGATATGGTTCTTCGGTCAATTTGGCGATTATCAAAATGGCTCAATTGGATACTGTTGCCTCAGAATATGAACTTTGTGAATTTACGCAGGCACTTGTTGCAAAAACAGAAATTGCATATTGGGAATATGTGCTTGCGAAACAAAAAACAAATATTTGCAAAGAATCTCTGGCCATTGCAAAAAAACAACGAAATGAAATCGAGCAACAAATCTCCATTGGCATATTGCCCACCAATGAAGCCGCTGCTGCACGTGCTGAGGTTGCTCTCAGAGAACAGGCCTTGATTGAAGCCAACTGCTATTTGGAAAATAAACGTTTGAACTTATTGAAACTCATCACAAACGATCCGGACAACCAGTTCGACCTCACAATAACCCCAACCAGTAAACCTGATTTGAACGCTATTCAAATCACTGATTTAAATGACAGAATTAAACTGGCAAAAAAAATACGTCCTGATATCAATGAAGCTCGTCTTCGTCTCAAACAAAAACGTCTGGAAACAATTTTAACACGCAATGGTATTCTTCCGAAACTGGAACTGTTTATTTTTATGGGGCACTCAGGATATGCGAATTCATTTTCGGATTCGTTTAGAAATATTGATGATTCAACCTATGATATCTCTGTTGGAATGGAATTCAATCATTTGCTCGGCAATCGGGCCGCTGATTCAAAAAATTATGGCGTACTACTTAAGAAAAAACAAGCGCTTGAGGCAATCAGCAACCTTGAAAAAATTGTTCATTTTGATGTCCGATTAGCAGTCAATGAATTAGAACATGCGCGTAAACAGATTTCTGCATCACGTATCACCCTCATGTATCAAAAACAAGCTGCCAAAGCAGAAAAGGATCGTCTTAGCGTAGGTGCTTCAACATCACTCATGGTATCTCAAGCCTATCGGGATTTATTGGCCGCACAAAATGCTAAGATTGAAGCGGCTATCAATTATCGTATTGCGTTAATCAAGTTGTATATTGCCGAAGGTAGTCTGCTGGAAAGGCGAGGGTTGAAAATGTTTCATTCGGATTGAAACGTTAAATCCCTCAAAAATTTTGCAAAATTTCAGCACATTTAGATCTATGCGTATGATTCCTGACTGTCCTACCTAAATAATAGGTTGACAAATCAAAGAAAGTCTGTTTGTTTTATAGCTTGTTACTTAATAAATTTTGGGGTAGATCGTAGTCCATTTTTTTTGGTATTCATCTGGATGGTCGAACCTTATGCACTCAATAAAGGAGTATTATGTGTGGTATTTGCGGTGAGATAAGATTTGATAACAAAAGTCCTTCTCTGTCAATGATTGCGAATATTACTGATCATATGTCTGCGAGAGGTCCTGATGCCGCAGGTATATATGGGCAATCAAATTTTGTTTTTGGCCACCGACGATTAAAAATTATTGATTTAAGTAATCATGCTCAGCAACCAATGATTGATAGTCATTTGGGACTGAGTATTGTATTCAATGGCACAATTTATAATTATAAAGATTTACGAAAAACTCTGGAGAATAAAGGTTACAAGTTCTTTTCAAGCGGTGATACCGAAGTCATTCTTAAAGCATTCCATGCCTGGGGAGAATCCTGTGTTGATCATTTCAATGGAATGTTCGCTTTTGCCATTTACAATCGTTTAAACGATCAGTTATTTCTTGCACGAGATCGTCTGGGGATTAAACCCTTGTATTATTCAAAAACGTCACGTTTTTTTCGATTTGCATCCAGCCTGCCTGCACTCTTGGCGAACAGGGATATAAATACCCAAATAAATCCGGTTGCATTACATCATTATATGACATTTCATTCTGTTGTACCGCCACCCAATACCATCATACAGGGTGTACAAAAAGTCAAACCCGCACATACATTGACAATTCGACCTGATGGAGAAATGATGGAAAAAAACTACTGGACGCTGGATTTCAATGCCCGAACAGAAGAACAAAACTATACATTTGGTGACTGGAAAGATGGATTAAAGAATCAACTCAAAAATGCGGTCATCAGACGTTTGACAGCGGATGTTCCAGTAGGCGTTCTTCTTTCCGGTGGCCTGGATTCCAGTTTACTTGTGGGTCTTTTGTCAAATATGGGAAGTAAGGATCTCAATACATTTTCCATTGGATTTGAATCTGTGAAAGATATGAAGGGAGACGAGTTTGAATATTCCGATATTATCGCACATGAATTTTCAACAATACATCATAAAATTCAGGTTGATAAAGCCCGCGTTTTGCCATCACTGGACTTATGTGTAAAAAGTATGAGTGAACCAATGGTAAGTCATGACTGTATTGGCTTTTATTTGCTTAGCGAAGAAGTTTCCAGACATGTAAAAGTGGTTCAAAGTGGTCAGGGGGCGGATGAAGTTTTTGCCGGTTATCACTGGTATCCACCAATGATGACAAGTACTGAACCGGTATCAGATTATGCAAAAGTTTTCTTTGATCGAGATCATGAAGAATATCAGCAGGCGGTTCACCAACGTTTTGTAAAGTCAAATTATAGCATGGACTTTATTTCAAAATCGTTTTCATTGTCTGGTGCAGATTCGGCCATTGATAAAACGCTTCGAAATGATATTACTGTCATGCTCATTGATGATCCTGTCAAGCGTGTAGATAATATGACTATGGCGTGGGGCCTTGAAGCGCGTGTGCCCTTTTTGGATCATGAACTTGTTGAATTTGCCGCCCGGATACCTGCCAAATTTAAAGTCAAAAATAATGGTAAATATATATTAAAAGAGCTTGCACGAGACGTGATTCCCTCAAAAGTGATTGACAGGCCAAAAGGATATTTTCCTGTTCCAGCCTTGACCTATCTTAAAGGTGATTATTTAAACAAAGTTCGAGATATTCTACATGCACAATCTGCACTTGATCGTAATGTTTTTAACCTGCAATACATCCATATGCTGTTAAAGGATCCTGAAAAACATATCACGCCACTGTCAGGATCCAAATTATGGCAAGTGGCTTTGTTGGAATACTGGTTCCAAACACATATTGATAAATGAGATGAGATAACCCATGATCAAATCAAATCACAGAATAGAAAAGAAATTTGGGCAATCCCTGAGAAATTGGGAAAAAATTCAAAGCCCAGTAACCAAAAACATGATTCCAAATACATTTATTGAAATGGGATGGGGACGACTGGTATTTGGCCATACGTTTGATTCAAATAAGAATATTGTCGAAGCCATGTGCACCCAGGGTTATGATTCAAGAGATATTGCAATCTATGTCATTGATCCCCATGTTATTGTCAGCATGGCACCCGACAAACTGTTTATTGATCCCTCACATACGTTCAGACTATGGTCGTATGATTATCGGTGCGATAACTATACAACACAACCTTTTGTTATTCAAAGACTTTCGGCTAAATACGAGGCTGAATCTGTCAATCGTATTTATGCTGCATGTCATATGAAAGGTGCGGATCCAAATTTCATGATTGATAAACGCGCAAGTAAATTAAGGACCTACCTCATTGCGAGAGATGTAAATAATAACAATATTGTTGGCACTGTTTCTGGGGTCGATCATGTTGAGGCTTTTGATGATCCTGAAAATGGTGCCAGTCTTTGGTCTCTTGCAGTCGATCCGCAGGTCAATTTTCCTGGTATTGGCAGCGCACTTGTCAGGCATCTTGTAGAACATTATTTTACAAAGGGACGATCCTTTGTCGATGCCAGTGTCATTCATGATAATACAAGTGCCATTCAACTATACACAAAGATTGGCTTTCAACGTATCCCTGCGTTTTGTATCAAACGAAAAAATTCGATTAACCAGCGTTTATACATTGCACCCCATCCAGAAAATGAATTGAATCCTTATGCAAAAATTATTGTTGATGAAGCGCGCCGAAGAGGTATTCTGATTGATATTATTGATGAAAAATTTGGATTGTTTAACCTGACATTTGGCAGTCGGACCATTGCCTGTCGAGAATCCCTTTCTGAAATGACAACCGCAGTTGCGATGACAAAGTGTGAAAACAAACAACTGACAAGAAAATTGGTAATAAACAAAAATATTCTCGTTCCACAGCAAAAATTGTCAACATCCAACCAGGCAGATTATGTGTTTATGAATCAAGTGGGACGCGTGGTTGTAAAACCTGCGCGTGGCGAACAGGGAATCGGTATCAGTGTGGATATTGCCAATGAAAAGGATCTTGATATTGCTATTCAAAAAGCCAAAGAAAACTGTGCGGATGTTCTTCTTGAGGAATTTGTCGAGGGCGTTGATCTCAGAGTGATTGTGATTAATTATGAAGTGGTCGCTGCTGCTGTGAGAAAACCGCCTACCATAACTGGAACTGGAAAACATTCAATACAAGCGCTAATTGAAAAGTACAATCGGAGAAGACTGGCTGCAACTGGTGGGGAAAGTAAAATCCCAATGGACAATGAAACATTGCGTTGTTTAAAACAAAATTCTTATACCTATGATTCGATTTTGGAAAATGGAAAGACACTTATGGTCCGAAAAACAGCAAACCTCCACACCGGTGGCACCATTCATGATGTCACAGATCAACTGTCTGATACAATAAAAGCTGCTGCTGTAGAAATCAGTCGCACAATCGATATTCCTGTGACAGGACTTGATTTTATTGTCCCTGACATTACCCGAGATACCTATGCATTTATCGAGGCAAATGAACGTCCGGGGTTGGCCAATCATGAACCTCAACCAACCGCTGAACGATTTATTGATTTTCTTTTCCCTGAAACTGTAAGTAATCAATGAAAACAAATATGCCAATCGATAAACAATACCTTCAGGAACAATTAATATCGTTGCTACAAATTCCAAGCCCATCCGGCTATACAGACCAGGTGGTGCATTATGTTTGTGAACAACTTGAATCTTTTGGCGTTTCATACAATGTCACACGTAGAGGTGCGATTCGGGCGACTCTTAAAGGCAAGGTGGATACTTTGGATCGGGCAGTATGTGTTCATTTGGATACATTGGGTGCTATGGTTAAACGACTAAAACCCAATGGTCGATTGGCTATTTCTCCAATTGGAACCTGGTCCAGTCGTTTTGCTGAAGGCGCACGTGTCACAATCTTTGCACAGGACCAAAAATTTCGGGGTACGATCCTTCCGCTTAAAGCATCAGGACATGTTTATAATGATGAAATCGATACCCAACCTGTATCTTGGGATAATGTCGAAGTTAGAGTGGATATTGATTGCGCGGACCAGGATGAATTGATCTCTTATGGATTTGAAACTGGTAGTTATATTGCAATTGATCCATGTCCTGAAATAGATCCAAATGGCTATATCAACTCTCGCCATCTGGATGACAAAGCCGGGGCAGCGATTCTATTATCTCTTATACAAATTATACATTCCTGCAATGTTGAACTTCCAGTTGATTGTCATCTGTTATTTACCATTAATGAGGAAGTGGGGGTTGGCGCAACCGAAGTATTGTATAGCGATATCACTGAAATGATTGTTATTGATAGCGCCATGGTCGCACCACTTCAGAATTCTACTGAATATGCCACTATTCTCGTAATGATGGATCAGACCGGACCTTTTGACTATCATTTAAATAAAAAGCTGACAAATTTATGCCTGGAAAAGGGGATTGATTATCGAAAAGATATCTTTCGTTATTATCGCTCAGATGCGGCATCGGCAATTGAGGCTGGGAGCGATATTCGTACTGCACTAATTGGCTTTGGTGTTGATGCCTCACATGGTTACGAAAGAACACATATTTTGTCTCTGGAAAACACAGCTCAACTGGTTTTAGCATATATTCAAAGTGAACCCACCTTTCAAAGAGATAAAAATGTTTTAAGTTCGATCAAAGGTTTTCCGCATCAACCTACACGCGATACCATATCTATTGAAACATAATTAAATGGCGGCTTTGCATTGATTGGATTTTTTGTTTATTTCGATTATTAATGTATTTATTTATCAAATAAAATTGTTTTATCACGAAATTATAGGAGGTTAAGGTTATGACTAAAAAAACAAAGGGCAAAAATAAAATTAAGAAAATTCAGCAAAATCGGTTGAAAAATAAGTTGAAACGTAATCAATCAAGATCCAAAAAGAAATCGTCAAATTTTTCTGGAATTAAACAATTAATCAACAGGTCTCCCCTTTCTGAGATGCAATCACCTGATGGTTTTATTCCAGTTTCGATGACGCAAGCCATAATGGAATATGCAAAACCCTTTATGGATATTTCGGAAAATGCTGATCAAAATGAAATATTTCAGATCGTTCAATCTGTATGGAACTATACCATTATGTTGGAAAATGGCGAGCCTTGCGAAGATACGAAAAAGAAAATCGTAAATTCTATCGCTTCAGTTTATGGTATGGATATAAATAATGCCAATGTTTTTTTTGAAAAAATGGTTCAAAGAAAAATAGATCTGTTCCCGCCCGAAATGCAGAAAAAACCATCGATGACAATGCTTATGAAAAAACAGGCGACTGCACCCATAAAAGCCTTTAATTACAATTCACTTAATTTGTCAGGAAATCCAATACCACCCGATACAAAAGACAAAACACTTATCAACGCAATCAATAAAATGGACCAGTTCATGCTTGATAAGGCAGACTATGATGATTGGGAAAGCGATTATTTTTCTATGGAAAAAGCATCTTCTGACAGATTCAGTAAATGGCTTAAAGATAAGGGCCTGACGAAATACAGTCAGGATTTTCCATATTGGGCTGAAATTTATCTGAATTATATTTACAGATATATGCATAATGATATCGTACTGCTAAAGAAAGTACCAAAAATATACATCGAAGAATTCTTTGCTGACTATGTGTTACGTAAAGTAATGGTTGAACCGCATGAATATGTAGAGTTTATCCCGGCAATAAAGGCATTCTATACCTTTCTGCATGAAAAAGGCTATTTTGACAATCCAAAACCAATGATAGAATTGCTTAGCGCCGCTGAGCCATTATTTATGAAAATTCTCAAAAAGAGATATGAATCTTGAATGAATCCTTTTTACCAGGGGATGCTTTGAATAAAATTCTCATGATCGCTTTATCTTTGATCGTATATGAAAAGAAGGTCGTGTAGAGACGTGTAATACGTCTCTACAGTACAAAAAAACAATGCACAATTTAAATGGGGCTCTTATTTTTCGAACGTTCCGCCGCCGCCCAATACTGCATATAATTTAACCTGGTTTGCCAATTTGGCCAGTTGGAATGAAATCAGGATCTGCTGCTGACCATATAAAGAACGTTGCGCATCCAATACCCCGAGATAACTTTCAAGCCCCATCTCATAGCGCTTTTTGGATAGCCGATAGGTCTCTTTTACCGAATCTACAAGGGACATTTGCGCTTCTATTTGTTTGTTAATGGTGCCTTTGATTGAAAGAACATCGGAGACCTCTCTGAAAGCAATTTGAATGGTTTTTTCATACTGGGTTAACATGATTTTACGCTCTGCTTTACTGACCCGCAACGCTGCCCATGACCGTGCATCAAAAATCGGTATCGTGATTTGCGGTGAAAAGTTCCAGGCACCGGAACCTGGTTTAAAAAGCCTGTTCATTTCAGTGCTGGCTGTTCCCAAAGCGCCTGTCAAAGTGATTCGTGGTAAAAAAGCAGCCCGGACCGCTCCGATATTCGCATAAGCGGCTTTAAGACGATGTTCCGCAGCCAATATATCCGGCCGTGTCAAAAGCACATTTGAAGAAAGTTCTGTCTCGATTTCCTTGAATGGGGTTATATTACTTAAATCCCTGGGCAATAGTTTTTCAGTAACCTGTGTACCAGCTAAAAGATTGAGGGCATTTTGGTCTTGAGCAACTTGTTGTACGAATCGTGGAATATCCCTGCGAGCTATATCCACCAGTGTCTGGGCGCGTCGAACATCAAGTTCAGTTGCAAGCCCGATTTGATAGCTTTTTTTAATAAGATCATAGGATTCCTGCTGATTTTTAAGGGTGGCCTGAGCAAGCTTGAGATTTTCTCGATCAGCAGCAAAGGTCAGATAAGCCATGACCACTTCGGCAATCAAGGAAATCTGTGCGCTTAAACGCGCTTGTTCAGTGGCCAGATACGTTTCAAGTGCCTGATCTTTCAGGCTTCGAATGTGTCCAAAAAAATCAATTTCCCAGGATGCAATTTCCAGATTAAAATCATATTGCACACGTTTTGAAACGCTCGAAGTGCCGGAAACATTCGCTGGCACACGTTTCTTGCTGGCTTCACCAATAGCGTTAAATGTTGGATATAGTTCCGCACGTTGAATGCCATAAAGATCACGCGCACGTTCCACATTCAATGCGGCAAGTTTAAGGTCACGATTATTTAGCAAGGCGGTTCGGATAATTGTTTGCAATGACTTTTCAATGAAAAAGTTTTCCCATGTAAGATCAGATATTGATGTTCCTGGTATGTTATTTATATTTTCGTAAGCTGCACCATCAGGCCATGTATCCGGAATGGGGATTTTTGGCTGCGTATATTTTGGGGCGAATGAACAGCCACATAATAACAAACCAATGCAGATATAGATGAAAAATAATTTTTTAATCATTTGCTTGCCCTCCTTTAAAAATTCGTTTCAACAATGTTCATTGTCGCTTTTTTCCGATGCTTTCCCATGGCGCTGTAAATAATCACATAAAATAGCGGTGCAAAAAAAATAACCAACAATGTAGATGTCACCATTCCCCCCAACACGCCTGTGCCAATGGCTTTCTGAGCACCTGATCCAGCACCATTTGCCATGGCAAGTGGCAAAACCCCGAATCCAAAGGCCAGTGAGGTCATTACAATTGGCCGGAGTCTCAGCCTGGCAGCTTCAAGTGTTGCTGCTATCAATTGCGCACCTTCATCCACTCGGGCCCTGGCAAATTGAATGATTAAAATGGCATTTTTAGTCGTAAGGCCCAGGGTTGTTAAGAGACCAATCTGAAAATATACATCATTGGACATTCCTCGATAACTTGATGCAATAACACCGCCGATCACCCCTAATGGTAGGGTCAACAAAATAGCAATTGGGATTGGCCAGCTTTCATACAGAGCGGCCAGGCATAAGAAAATGACGAAAATTGAAAAAGCATATAGCAAAGGTGCCTGAGAACCCGCCATACGTTCCTGATATGAAAGCCCTGTCCAGTCAAAACTGATGCCTCTCGGTAATCGGGCAATGATCTCTTCAATGGCCTGCATGGCCTCACCAGAGCTTCTTCCTGGTGCGGGTTCACCCCAGATATTAATTGATGGAAAGGCATTGTATCGTTCCAGTTTTGGTGAGCCAATTGACCATCGGCCTGAAGCAAAGGAGGAAAAAGGTACCATTTTACCAACATTATTGCGCACATATATTTTTTTGAGATCCTGGGGCAACATGCGATATGGTGCATCCATTTGGACGTAAACTCGTTTGACACGACCGGCCTGGATAAAATCGTTGACATAAGAACTACCAAAAGCTGATGCAATTGCGTTATGGATAGAGGTAATTGGCACACCCAGGGTTCCAGCCTTATCCCAGTCCACGTCGATTCTGTATTCAGGCACATCTTCCATGCCATTGGGTCGAACCCGAACCAATCGAGGGTCTTTGGCCGCATTTTGTAAAAGCTGGTTACGAGCTTCCATTAATTTATCATGTCCGAGCCCCCCCCGATCCTGGAGCTGAAGATCAAAGCCCACTGCCATTCCCAATTCAATGACTGGCGGCGGTGGAAAAGTGAAAACCATTGCTTCATTTATGCCTGAAAAAGCACGCATTGCCCGGCCTGCAATGGCTTTGACTTTTAAATCTGGCCGATGACGCAGGTCCCAATCCTTGAGTTTGGCAAATCCCATAGCCATGTTTTGCCCCTGACCACCAAAACTTCTACCTGAAATTGACATGATTGATTCTACACCATCTTGCTCTTCTTCCAAAAAGTAGTTTCGGACTTTATTCATCACTGCCTCGGTCTGTTCCAGCGTTGATCCGGATGGCAACATGACCATAACTAACAGAATGCCCTGATCTTCATCTGGAATATAAGATGTGGGCATGCGTTGAAACGAATACATCATAGCCCCTACGATCAAGATAAAAATAATAATGTACCGCATCTTTTTTGCCAAGACATGCCCTACTAGCTTAACATACAGATCTCTAAAGCGAAAAAAAACATAATCAAAGCACCTAAAAAATGGACGCAGAAAAAAAATCGCATTGTCTGATGGTTTATGGCCTACAGGCACAGGCTTGAGAAATGATGCGCACAAAACTGGAGTTAGAATCAACGCTACGACTACTGATAGCATCATTGAAGAAATAACTGTCACCGAAAACTGACGATAGATAACCCCTGTAGATCCAGGGAAAAAGGCCATTGGCGCGAATACCGCTGAGAGTACCAGACCGATGCCGATCAAGGCGCTGGTAATCTGATCCATAGATTTGGCTGTAGCTTCTTTGGGGGAGATCCCTTCCTCGCTCATGATTCGTTCGACATTTTCAACCACAACTATGGCATCATCCACCAAAAGACCGATTGCTAAAACCATAGCGAACATAGTCAGCATGTTGATTGAAAAACCAAAAAAGCCTAAAATTGCAAAGGTTCCCATCAGTACCACTGGTACAGCAATGGTTGGAATAAGGGTCGCGCGAAAGGTACCCATAAAAAGATACATGATTACGAAAACCAGAAAAATGGCCTCAAACAGTGTCTTAATGACTTCATCAATAGCCACTTGTGTAAAGGGCGTTGTGTCGTAAGGATATAATACTTTCATACCCGCAGGAAAGTATTGGCTCATTTCCTCAAGTTTTTTTTTGACTGCTTGAGCGGTCTCCAATGCATTGGCACCAGCGGCTTGCCGAATCGCCATCGCTGCAGCAGGCTGGCCGTTGTAATTGGAAACAGAACCATATCGTTCGGGGCCTAATTCCGCTCGGCCAATATCTCTGATTCGGACCACTGAACCATTCGGATTGGTTCGAATTGGAATAGATCCAAATTCATCCGGGGTTTGAAGCAAATGCTGTACAATAATGGAGGAATTCAGACGTTGGCCGGGTACAGCCGGAGCACCGCCAAATTGTCCGGCGGAAACTTCTACGTTGTATGCGCGTAATGCCAGGATCACATCTTCCATGGTCAATTTATAACTAATCAGTTTATCAGGGTTGATCCATATCCGCATCGAATATTGAGACCCAAAACATTGAACTTCACCGACACCAGATACGCGTGAAAGGATTTTTTCTAAATTAGATTGGGCATAATCTTGCAAATCGTCGCCATCCATACTGTTGTTTTCCGATGTCAATCCTACAATCATTAAGTAATTTCGTGTCGATTTACTAACCATGACACCCGAGCGTTGTACGACATCCGGCAGACTGGCCATAGCCAGTTGAAGCTTGTTTTGAACCTTTGCCCAGGCAAGGTCTGGATCTGTCCCGGGTGCAAATGTCAGTTCAACTCTTGAGGCGCCGGATGACGAACTGGTGCCGGCAATATAAAGCATCCGATCCAGACCGGTCATTTTTTGTTCAATAATTTGAGTTACAGTATTCTCAACAGTTTCTCCTGAAGCCCCTGGAAAAAATGCATCAATCGCAATAGAGGGCGGTGCAATGGGTGGATACTGCGATATGGGCAAATGATAGATTGCCAGGCCGCCGGCAGCCAACATGATAATGGAAATAACCCATGCAAAAACCGGTCGTTCCAGAAAAAATTTCGACAGCATCAGACACCTCCATTCCTCTGATGGTCCGATTGGCGGTTCGGACTTACAGATGATCCACTGCCTTTTTGATTTAGGTCAATCTGCCTTGCATTTACTGACATTCCCGGACGTAACATTTGCGTGCCTTCCACAATGACATGGTCATTGGGGGCAAGACCATCCAAGATCAGCCATTGATCACCCAGTGCACGATCCAGGGTAAGCATTCGAGATTCTACCTTGCTTTCCGCATTGACGATCAAAGCAAAGGGATTGCCTTTATGATCACGAGACACGCCTTGCTGAGGAACAAGAAGCGCCTGATCTCTTACGCCTTCTATGATTTTTGTTCGCACGAACATGCCCGGTAAAAGCACATGATCCGGATTCGGAAATACAACCCGCAATATAACTGATCCGGTTGTTGGATCAACAGTAATATCGCTAAATTTCAAAGTGCCTTCCAAGGGATACTCGGAGCTGTCTTCTAAAATGAGCTTTACTTTGTCCAGTCCTTCGAGCTTGCGATTCAGGCCGCTATGTTTCAATCGCAATAGCTCAGCGGTAGATTGTGGAATATCAGCGTAAATCGGATCTAATTGCTGAATCGTGGCAAGTGGCACCGGCTGATAAGCTGTTACAGTGGCTCCTTCGGTTACATTTGATCGACCGATGCGACCGGCTATGGGCGCTGTTACGCGACAATACGCTAAATTGATGCGTGCAGTTTTGAGTGCCGCTTCCGCCTCCTTAACAGATGCTTTTGCTGCGGCGACTGCGCTATGGTTGCTTTCTACTTGCGCTTTGGCAGCGGATAGACTGGACTCTAACACTTGAACTTCGGTTACACTTTGATCTCGTTGAACTGCTGAAACAATTTTGTCTTCAAAAGAGTGCTCATAGCGTGTTCGGTTCTTTCGAGCAAGTCCCAGACTGGCCTGCAAACGACGAACATCGGCAGAACTTGCTTCAAGCGCAGCACGTGCGCGATCTACTGCTTTTTTCATGGCTAAATGATTGGCTTCAACCTGATCAAATGCGGCCTGATATAGCGCAGAATCAATTTGATAAAGCACCTGTCCAGCTTTGACATCAGCGCCTTCCTCAAACATGCGCTTTTCTATAATGCCGGACACCTGGGGACGTATTTCAGCAATGGCATAGGCTGACGTTCGTCCTGGCAATTCGCTTGTTAATATTACTTTTTCGGGTTGAATGGTCACTGTGGATACATCAGAAATATGTTGTTGCCTGGGGGCTTGATGTTTCTGGTCGCATCCTGTCAGCAATAAAAAAACCGACAAAATGAACAGTAAAACACGCCATTGTAGAAAATTAAAAAAAATATTGCGGCACGCTTTCATAGATCCTCCATAAAAATGAAAATATTCGCCCAATGAATGCTTTATTGAGCGCATCAATTATCTAATAAGCCTTTAAAAAAAATATTCAAGATAATATCCGGATCATCAGGATATGGTTTTTGATCCCCTGCTTCAAGCCAGTAAAAAAGAAAAGCATGACAGATGCTTTCAAGGGAAATTGCAAGGTGGTAAGGTTCAGCAATTGGTCTGAAAAGATTTTTGCGCATACCCCTTTCAAAAATTGACGCAATACTGCGTAGAAATTGTTGATGTCGTTGCCGAATTTCATTATCTAATCCGGCTTCAATATTAAAGCTCGCTCCTTGGGTTTCGGCAAAATAAAGACGAATAACTGAAACATTGTCCATAAAAACTTCACCAATTGTTTTTACGTAATTGCGTAGTTTTTCAATTTCATCTTCGCTCGTTTCAATTGCATTTGTGAGGGCGTTATGGAAGCGATCAGCCAGGTCAACAATGAGCGCCTTGTAGAGTTCCTCTTTTTTGCCAAAAAATTTATAAACTGTGCCAATGGCAAACTCGGCATTTTGTGCAATCTCATGCATGGAAACGTTATGATAGCCTTTGTCCGAAAAAAGCGCCAGAGCTGTCTCAAGCATTTCTCGTCGCTGTCTCAGTTTTTCACGTTCCCGCCTACCGGGTTTATTTTTGGGCATAAGGTGGCCTGTTTGACTTAGTTGGTTGAAAAAAAAGGAATTATAAAAAATGACATGTCGTTTCAATTATAGAATTATAATTCATTTGTCAAATAAAATTCAAATGGACCAGCGCTAAACCTAAAATTATTTTTTAAATTTGCCTCTTGTCTCATGATAATTTTTATCATATATTATTGTCATGACAGTCATTGTTGAAAAAATATTTTTATGAATATAATTAAAAAAATACATGACAAAAATAAAAGCAACCCTTTTCAATAAAGGATCTATTCAACATGTTATCTCAAATTCTATCTTGTGCGATTATTGGTATTGAAGCGCATGTCGTGGAAGTGGAAGTAGATATATCCAATGGATTACCTGCTTTTACAATGGTGGGGCTACCTGAAGCGACTGTTAAGGAAAGTAAGGATCGCGTTAAATCAGCCATAGGAAACTCTGGCTATTTTTTTCCTTATGAGCGGATCACTGTCAATCTCGCACCTGCAAATATTCGAAAAGAGGGAACAGGCTTCGATCTGCCAATTGCAGCCGGCATTCTGGCGGCTACAAATGTGATATCCTGGGAATTGATGGACCAATTTTTGTTTTTGGGAGAATTATCACTGGATGGTCGGGTCAAGCCTGTCAATGGGGCATTGCCAATGGCAATCAGCACAAAACGTACCGGACTCAAAGGGGTGATTCTGCCGAAGGCCAATGCGCATGAAGCAGCAGTTATCGAGGATATTACTGTAATTGGTATTGATCACCTCAAAGAGCTTGTGAATTATTGCAGGGGAGTCATTGATATTGCACCGACAAAGGTCAATATCCAAAAACTTTTTAATAAACGAACAAACAATGCAAATGATTTTTCAGAAGTCAAAGGGCAGGAAAATGTTAAACGTGCCCTCGAAGTTGCAGCATCCGGTGGCCATAATGTCATTATGATTGGTCCGCCTGGCTCTGGAAAAACAATGATGGCCAAACGTTTGTCGACAATTTTGCCGCCTATTTGCTTTGAGGAAGCCATTGAAACAACTCAGATTTATAGTGTTTCTGGCATGCTGCGAAAAAGCGATGCATTGGTTACACAGCGTCCTTTCCGATCTCCCCATCATACCATTTCTGATGCCGGATTGATTGGCGGCGGGCATTCACCAAAGCCAGGAGAAGTCAGTCTGGCACACAATGGTGTTTTATTTCTGGATGAATTGGCTGAGTTCAAAAAAAATGTTCTAGAAGTGCTTCGTCAGCCCATTGAAGATCAATCTGTGACAATTTCGCGTGCAGCTATCAGTGTGACATATCCCAGTATTTTTACACTGGTTGCTGCCATGAATCCCTGTCCTTGTGGCTATCTGGGAGATCCAAATCATGATTGTCGATGCTCATCGCAACAAATTCATCGTTATCGAAGTAAAATTTCGGGCCCTTTGATGGACCGCATTGATATCCATGTTGATGTGCCTGCTGTTTCCTATAAAGAATTGAAAAATGTGACACCAAGTGAATCCTCAAAAGTAATTCGAAAACGTGTGGCAGATGCAAGATCCATTCAAGCTGAGCGATTCAAAGGTGAACAAATTTATTGCAATGCACAAATGTCGCAAAAGCTACTTCAAAAAAACTGTCAGTTAGACGAGCCATCGTACAAACTGCTTGAAACAGCATCAGATAAACTTGGACTATCGGCCCGAGCATTTCATCGGATCATAAAAATTGCACGAACGATTGCCGATCTGGATCAAATGGAAGTTATCCAGCCGCAGCATATTGCAGAAGCGATTCAATATCGTAGCCTGGATCGATCTCAAGTCGCTGTGTGAGAACTGGCCTGTTTTCTCTGGTCTAAATTTCAGAAAATTATTTTTTTAAGTTAGAAAAATATCATTTTTTTTCTATTTTTATTGACTTAGAAAACCTACGAAAATAAGTAAGCGGTCATAAATTTTCGGGTATAAAGAAGTATTTGCTGAGTAGGTCTATAAAATAATCGTCAAATTAAAATGAACGATTTCGGCAATTGCAAGAACAGCGTAGGGCTAAAGCCCAACGC
>Ga0272440_1001096_pt1 | contig 22521 bp, 13 predicted proteins | sample SSMMMBAug17_FD_192440 | JGI IMG/M metagenome (GOLD analysis project Ga0272440, IMG submission 192440) | Marine sediment archaeal communities from Little Sippewissett salt marsh, Falmouth, MA, United States - SSM-MMB-Aug17 | ecosystem: Environmental > Aquatic > Marine > Wetlands > Sediment ...
TTTTCATCTCAAAAATTTTTGTCAAATATATAAGCATATTTTTAATATTTACAATAAAAAAATCTATTAATTTCATGTTGTTACATTTGTTTTACATTTACATTTCTTTTACTAAAATAACAATATTTTGGAATAATTTGCTTTTTGATGAATAATATTATGATTTTTTATTAATTTTGTATAAAATTTATTAAATAAAACAATCTATTCTTATTTATCTACTTGTGGGAATTTGTATTGGTGAAAAAATTTCGGATGTTTTGATAACAATTATATTATTTCTTGGTAAATTTTTTTTGGAAATTACTTATCATTATCTTATCATCTAATCCCTCTATTAATAAAAAAAAATATTTATTATCTATACTTTGCTCTTGACATATGCTTATTGATATGAAAAATATCAAAATTTTGTTTCAAAAATATCATTTATTAACTTATTTATATTTAAGGAAAGAAAATGTCGGATTTTACAAAATTAAGTATTGAAGAATTAAACAAAAACAAAAATGAATTAATTAAAAGATATAATGAATTTAAATCTCAAAAATTAGAATTAGATATGACTAGGGGAAAACCATGTCCCGAACAGCTTGATTTATCGATGGATTTACTTCAATTTGCAGATAAAGATAATTATAAAACACAAAATGGAGTAGATTGTAGAAACTATGGCGGTGTAGATGGAATACCAGAAGCTAAAAATCTTTTTTCACAATATCTTGAAGTTGAACCTGATGAAATAATTGTTGGAGGTAACGCCAGTCTGACTTTTATGCATGATACTTTTATGCGGGCAATGATTCATGGTGTAGATGAAGATTCTGTTCCCTGGTCTAAACAACCTAAATTAAAATTTTTATGTCCATCTCCAGGATATGACAGACATTTCTCTATTTGTGAATTTATGGGTATTGAAATGATAACTATAGAAATGGATGAAAATGGTCCTGATATGGATATTGTTGAAAATTTGGTTTCTGAAGATGAAAGTATAAAAGGAATTTGGTGTGTACCTAAATATAGTAATCCATCAGGAATAACATATTCAGATGAAGTAATTGACCGCCTTTCAAGTATGAAAACAAAAGCTTCTGACTTTAGAATTTTTTGCGATAATGCATATTCTGCACATCATTTAACTGATACTCCAGACAAATTAAAAAATATCTTAGAAGCATGCAAAAAAGCTGGTAATCCTGACAGGGTTTATATTTTTGGCTCTACAGCAAAAATTACATTTGCTGGTGGCGGGGTTTCAATGATGGCTGGAAGTAAAAAGAATATTGATAGAGCAAAAAAACAACTTATAATTCAAAGTATTGGCCCTGATAAAATTAATCAGTTAAGGCATGTTTGCTTTTTTAAAGATATGGATGGCGTTACAAATCTTATGAAAAAGCATGCTATGATTTTAAAACCAAAATTTGATGCTGTTCAAACAATTTTAGAAAGAGAATTAGCAGGTAAAAATATTGTTCAGTGGAGTAATCCAAAAGGTGGATATTTTGTAAGCATTAATACATTAGATAATTGTGCAAAAGATATTGTTAAAATGGCATCTGATGCTGGAGTTAAATTAACACCTGCAGGGGCTACATATCCATATAAAAATGATCCAAGAGATAGAAATATCAGGGTTGCTCCAAGTTTTCCTGGTCTTAATGATATTAATAAAGCTATGGAATTATTTGCAATTTGTATTCAAATTGTTAGTATTAATAAATTGTTAAAATAATAATTATTGATGATGTAGTGATTATCTATTTTTGATTTTTGTTTTAATGGACAGACAAGGACAAAAAATGAACAAGATACTGACTGACAGACACGGACAGACACTGAAAAAAATTGTTTTTATGTACAAACACATTGAACAAGACACTGGCACAAAGACAGACAAAAACAAAAATTATTTTTATGGACAAAGATAAGAAGAAAAATAACATAATATAACAAACAAAAATAAAAATAGATTAAAATATTAATCTTTAATATTTTTTATTTGTAATAAGTTACTAAGTAAAATGAAAAAAAAAATTGGAAGATATTTTAGTAATATTAATGAATTAATTAATTTCCTTCAAACAGAAAAATTTGTTTTTATTCAGCCTCATAATTTTCCTGACCATGATGCTGTAGCTTCAGCTTTTGGACTTCAGCATTTTCTTAAGCATTTTGGATTAACTTCTTATATTGTTTACGAAACTCAAATTCAGAGAGATTCATTAAAAAAATTAATTAAGGAACTTAACATTGAAATCTCTCATATCAGTCAATATAAAATGAAAAAAAAGGATAGAATTATATTGGTTGATGGTTGTAAAGGCTATAAAAATGTGACTGACTTAATAGGAGATGAGGTTGCTGTTATAGATCATCATAAAGTTGAGTTAAGATATGATGTTGAGTTTTCTGATATTCGTACAAATTATGGGGCATGCTCTTCAATTATTGTATCATATTTTACTGATCATGGAGTTATTATGGATTCAAATGTTGCAAGTGCTCTAATGACAGGAATTTTAATGGATACAAATTTTTTAAGAAGAAATGTTTCTGAGCATGATTTAAATGCCTATATTCAATGCTATAAATATGCTGACTTTAAATTAGTACAGTCAATCCTTAGAAACTATATAACTAAAAAAGATCTTAATTATTACAAGTTTCTTATTGAAAATTTACAATATCATAATAATCTTGCCTTTTGTTACTTTCCAGATGGATGCAATCAAAATCTTTTAGGGATATTGGCTGATTTTGTTTTGTCTCTTGAAGAGGTTAACCTTGTTGTTCTTTGTGCAAAAAATGATAATAATATAAATTTTTCTGTAAGATCAGAAATTCAAGAATTTGATGCTTCTCTACTTATTAAAAGTGTACTAAAAAATATTGGCTTTGGCGGCGGGCATAGCGATATGGCTGGTGGTATTATAAAAAATATATCAGTGTTTGATGTTGATCTTATTTATGATAGGATTCTTAGTTATATTAATCATTGAATATGATGTGGACAAACACGGACTAACACGGACAAATATCGACAAACATGGATAAAAAAATGCTGACAAACATGGATAAAAAATGCGGATAAACATGGATAAAAAATGAAAAAATGCGGACAACAGGGACAAAAACGATTATCACTGGTAAAAAAATTGCCATTTAAAATATGAGGGATTATATATGTTTTCTGAAAGAACAAGTGATATAAGTCCATTTATTGTTATGGATGTTTTAGAAAAAGCAATTGAGATGGAACATAAAGGAATTGATGTTATTCATTTAGAAGTTGGTGAACCTGATTTTGATGTTCCTGATTGTGTTAAAGAGGCAGTTATTAAAGCTACAAAAGATGGATATACTCAGTACACTCATAGTCTTGGAATGATTGAGCTTAGGGAATCTATTTGTCAATATTATGAAAAGGTTTATGGTGTAATTATTCATCCTGATCAAATATTGGTTACTTCTGGAACATCACCAGCAATGCTTATTTTATTTTCTACATTATTAAACCCGGGTGATGAAGTTATTATTTCAGATCCTCATTATGCATGTTATCCTAATTTTATAAAATTTTTAGATGGAATTCCAATTAATGTTCCTGTTTATGAAGAAAATGGCTTTGAATTCAAAATTGAAGATATTTATAAAAATATTTCTAAAAAATCAAATGCTATTATTATTAACTCACCTTCTAATCCTACTGGATATCTTCTATCAGATGAATGTTTAGAACAAATCTCAAAGCTTTCGCTAAGTATTATTTCAGATGAGATTTATCATGGTCTTGTTTATGAGGGTAAAGAGCGCACAATATTAGAATACAGCAAGGATGCTTTTGTTTTGAATGGTTTTTCAAAATTATATGCAATGACTGGTTTAAGGCTTGGTTATTTAATTGCTCCAAAACAATATATGCGAACAATGCAGAAATTACATCAAAATTTTTTAATATCAGCAAATTCAATTACTCAAATGGCAGGTATAGCAGCCTTAAAACATGCAGATGAAGACGTTTTAAAAATGAAAAAAATTTATAATGAGCGAAGAGTTTTTATGATAAAAAGACTTCGTGAACTTGGCTTTGGAATTACTGTTGAGCCAACTGGAGCATTTTACGTTTTTGTCAATGCAAGACATTTATCAAATGATTCTTACAAACTGGCTTTTGATATTTTAGAAAAAGCCCATGTTGCTGTAACTCCAGGAATTGATTTTGGTAATAATGGTCAAGGTTTTATTCGATTTACATATGCAAATTCCATTGAAAATATTGCAAAAGGAATGGATCGTATTGAAAGATATTTAAATACTGAAAGTTCATAAAAATAATTTCAGATAAAAATTATGTAAATTACATATTTTTTGTTTATTAAACAATTCTTGTTCTAATGAATTTTATAGTAGGTGTAGTCATGTTTAGAACGACATAAATTCCTTGACTGGAGTCCCAAATCTTTAGATTTGGGCGTCAAAAAATTACAAATTGAAAAGATAACTGACGCCCAAATCTAAAGATTTGGGACTCCAGGCTAAATTTTTTTGTCTTCTTAGAAATTGCTGTCTCACCATAAAATCCATTAGAATCAGAAACAATTTAATAATTTTGCCCTTTTGGAAAATATGCATTGAAATGAATAAACTATTGTTTATTGCATTGTAGAGACGTTGCATGCAACGTCTCTAAATAGTCTATTTGTTAAACACATACAATTTTAATGAGAACTTAGGTGATTTCCGAAAAAGAATTTACCAAAGTCTTAATTCCCCCCTTGAGGGGGGTTAGGGGGGGCGTATTAATGGTACAAACTCAAAAACACCCCCCCCTAACCCCCCTCAAGGGGGGAATTCGATCTTGGTAAATTCTTTTCCGGAAATCACCTTACATCTCATTTAAAAAAATATATCAATTACATATATTTTGTTGATTCAATAATTTAATACCATCACAATGATCAAGTTCACAAGCTTTTTTAAGATTATAACATGCCTTTTCCTTTTCATTATTGCTGTAATAAAGCATACCTAAATTGTGATATGTTTCTGGAAAATCAGGATTAATTGTCAAAGCCTTTTCAAGGTCTTGTCTGGCTTCTTCGTATTGATTAAGGTATAAATACGCAGTTCCTCTATTATTATAAGCTGATGCATTATCATCTTTCAGGTTTATAGCAGTTGTACAATCATTGACTGCTTTTTCAAACTCCTGAAGCCTGCCATATGCTGCTGCACGACTTGAATATGCTTCAGAATTTTCAGGATTTAATTCAATAACTTGATTATAGTCTGACAATGATTCCTCATATTTTCCCATGTCGTAATAAGTATTAGCTCTATGATTATATGCTCCAACATGATCGGGTCTAGCATCTATAACTGTATTATAGTCATTAATAGCCTGCTCATAATTATTGGATTCTTTATATGCTATACCTCTATTAAAATAAGCATCAATATTATTGGAATCTTTTGAAATAGCTTCATTGTAATCATTGATAGCATTAGTATATTGCTTTAATTTATTATATGCATTTGCTCTATTATAATATGCTTCTGCATCATTTGGATTTAAGTTAATAGCATTGCTGTAACTTTCAATAGCTTTTTCATATTGATCAGTATTTTTAAATGCATTTCCTCTTTTGCTATAAGCTTCAGAAAGGTTTGGGTTTAACTCTAAAGCTTTATTATAATCTTCTATAGCCTGAGCAGTTTGTCCTGAATCTGAATAAACTTCTCCTCTGTGATAATATGCCAGCGCAAGATCAGGATTTAGATTAATAGCTTCGTTATAGTCAATAATTGCCTGATTAAAATCTCCCATTTGTTTATATATATTTCCTCTATTGTAATAGCTTTCACTTATATTTGGTGAAATAATAATAGCTTGATTATAATCTTCCAAAGCCTCTTCATACATTCCAAGTTCTTTATATGCTGAGCCCCTGTTTATATATGCTGATGCATTATTATTTGGGGATAATTGAATTGCCATTGAACTATCTTCTATTGCATTTTCAAAAAGCCCTGAGCTTCCATATGCTGATGCTCGTTGTATATATGCCTCTGGATTTGATGGGTTTAATTCTATTGCTTTTGTTAAATCATCAATTGCTCGATGATATTGATTTAATTCATTAAATGCTTTGCCTCGATTAAAAAAAGCATTTGCATCATCAGTTTTTTCAGCAATATAAGTATTGTAGTCATCTACTGCCTTTTCATAATTTCCTTGTGCACTCAATGCATTTGCCCTTTTTAAATACACTTCTTTATCAATATCTGGATTCAGGTCTATTATTTTATTATAATCTTCAATAGCCTGATCATAATTACCCGATTTTAAATATGTATCTGCTCTTTTATAATAAGAGCGATAATCATCAGGATTTTTAGCTATTGCTTTATTGTACTCTTTTATAGCTAATTCATATTCACCTTTTGACATAAAATCATCACCTTTATCAATAATAGATAGGTAATCGATTTCTTTATCATTAAAGGTGTTAGAGATACTTTTTTCTTTGTATTCTGGTTGTTTATTCTTATCTGACTTACCATTTGAATTGTTTATATTATCCAAAAATTCAACATCTTTAATTGGAGTTTTTGATAATTCATATTCATTATTATTATTGTTATTATTTGAATCGAAAGTTTCAATTATTTTTGAATTAAAACGATCTTTGCTTAACAAATTCTTATTAGCTTTTAATTGATCATAATTTTCATCATAAAAATTAATATCATTTTTTTGAATTTCATCATTTTGATTTTTTGTTGAGAACCAATATGCTGAAATATTAATAAATATTAAAGCAGATAATATATAAATAAATTTCAATGAAATTTTCATAATTTTTCCTTTAAATATTTAAAATTAAGGTTTAAAGAAGTATAGTTCTATTATCGTCCAACTTTGTTTTTTTGCATTTAGTGTGGACTGACAAGGACAATCACAGACTTACACTTAAGATGTTTGATAGAACCAAAGTTGGTTTATATATCATAAAAACTTTATGAAACCCCTCATAATATAATTTTTTTTATATTTAAAGCAATATCACTATATTGAAAATTTTGATATTAATTTACCTTTTTTCCACTGTAATTTGTATTTTCACAACCAATCTCAAACCAATTTAGAATAAACAAATTATTATCAGTATTTAAGCTAAGCTATTCTTTTTGAATCAATATAAATTTTTTTATTAGTATCTGGCCTAAAAACACTTAACATATTGAATTAAATCAGAATAGTTGCAATATTTTGAAACGAAGATTTTTGATAACGCAATATTTATGCCAAAAATAACAGTCTCGAATTATTAGAGAATATTTTTGCTATTGTTGGCATATTTATTGCCTTCTCAAAATCTTCGTTTTGAAAATGCCACTTAACATCTTGTTCTAATAAGAGATATTCGCGTTTTCGTTCAGACACTAATTAGGAATGCTCGAAAAATAACATACTCATTTTTTTTGATCGCAAAAAAATTAGGTCGTAGAGACTTAGTAGCATGCTACTTCTCTTCAGTACAATAACCCCAATACAAATATTTTTGAAATGGGGAACTTATTTTTCAAGCATTCATTAGCTTTTTAAAAAGGGTTCGCTCAGATCATATTTGCAAAATACAATTGACATAATTAAATATAAATGTTAATTAGAAATTACAAATTTTCAAAGAGATGTTTTTATGGATTTACAAATATTATATGAGATACAAAAAAAGCTTATAAAAAAAGCTGATTATTTAAAAAAAAAAAGATATATTTATAAAAAAATTAACTGGAATTTAAAATCTATTGGAATACTTGGACAACGAGGTGTTGGTAAAACAATACTTATGCTTCAATATATAAAAGAACATTATAAAAATAGTGATAAAGTTTTGTATATTTCTTTAGATAATCCTTTTTTTAACACCATATCTTTATTTGAGCTTGCAAAACTCTTTGAGCAATACGGAGGTGAGCATCTTTTTATTGATGAAATACATAAATATGAAAATTGGTCAGCTCATATAAAAAGTATCTATGATTCTCTTGAACTTAAAGTTGTTTTTTCAGGTTCTTCAATATTAAAAATAACAAAACAAAATGCTGATTTATCCAGACGTTCAATAATTTACCATTTGGAGAATCTATCATTTCGTGAATACCTGTCATTTACTGACACATTGAATTATGAAGAAATAAATTTAAATACAATAATCAACAATCATGTCCAGATAGCTAATGATATTTCTAATAAAATTAAACCATTAAAGGAGTTTAAAAACTATCTTGTCTATGGTGCTTATCCATTTATTATTGAAGGTCAGGACATGTATCATCAAAAAATTATTCAAATAATCAATTTAATTTTAGAAACTGATTTAACTTACATTAACCCCATAAATATTAATCAGATTAGAAAACTAAAAAAATTTCTTTTTTTACTGGCAGTAAACGTCCCTTTTATTCCAAATATAACTGATCTTGCTAATGCAACACAAATTTCAAGACCAAAAATATATGAATACATGAATTATCTTGAAATTGCAAAAATAATTAATTGTATCAGGAGTAAAGAAAAGGGTTATAAAATCATGAGCAAACCAGAGAAACTCTTTATGCAAAATACCAGTATTTCTTATGCTCTTACATCAGAGGTTGATATTGGCAGTGCCAGGGAATCTTTTTTTGTCAATCAAATAAAAAACTTTTATGCAGGTCAAAAACAATTTCTGGATGAATCTATTTATGTATCCAAAAAAGGCGATTTTCTTGTTAATAATCAATATACTTTTGAAATTGGCGGCAGAAAAAAAAGCTTTACTCAAATTAAGGATATTTCAGATAGCTATATTGCCGCAGATGATATTGAAATAGGATTTAACAATAAAATCCCATTATGGCTGTTTGGTTTTTTGTATTAGTACAGACATATTTTTTGGGATATATTTTTTAGGCCTTGATCATCGTTTCGGCCAGTCAATCATAGCAATAGAAAACGTAGAGACGCAGCATGCTTCGTCTCTAAATGATCAATAAAAAGATAAATTAGATATTCTTATACTCTTTTCGAATTTTTATCTGGAAACATAGTCCAAAATCTTTATGACTAAATCTGTACATCATTATTAGCAAAACGTAATATAAAATAACCTAAAACTCCAGATATAAAAGAACCAATTAAAATACCTAACCTTTCATCAAAAGTAATAATGCAGCATCCTTGTTCAAAGGCAAGTGAGCCGACAAAAAGGCTCATAGTAAAACCAATGCCGCAAAGCAGGGCTACGCCATATAACTGCATCCAGCTAATATCTTGAGACAATTTTGTGATACCCATTTTGACTGCCAGCCAACAAAAACCAAAAACGCCAAGCTGTTTACCAATAAAAAGTCCTAATGCAATTCCTAATGGTATTGGATGAAACAAGGAATCCAAAGTAATGCCGTCAAATGGTATTCCTGTATTTGCAAATGCAAAAAGTGGTAAAATACCATAGGCAACTGCTGGATGAAGATCATGTTCCAACTTTTCCAGTTGGGTTTGTGATTCACCTGGTTCTTTTTTAAATGGTATAAAAAATGCTGTTACTACACCTGCTAATGTTGCATGAACGCCAGATTTTAAAACTGCTACCCATAGAACAATTCCAATAAGCATATATGATGCAAGACTCATTATTCCCATTCGATTTAAAATAAACAGTGCAATAACTGCAATAATTGCTATGAATAATGATATTAGTGATAATTTTGCAGTATAAAAAAGGGCAATAATTATAATAGCTCCTAAATCATCGATTATAGCTAATGTCATAAGAAAAAGCTTGAGTGATTGTGAAATTCGATTTCCCAATAAGGTAAGAACTCCCAATGCGAATGCAATATCTGTGGCAGATGTAATTGCCCAGCCTCTCATGGCAGTTGAATCGCCCCAGTTTATTGAAGCATAAACTAAAGCTGGTACTAGCATACCCCCAATTGCTGATATTGCAGGTAAAACTATGCGAGAGGGATCAGATAGCTCGCCAGCCAGAAATTCCCGCTTTATCTCCAGACCAATAAGGAAAAAAAAGATAGCCATCATTCCATCATTAATCCACAGCAGGAAAGGTTTTGCAATTTCAAAATTTCCAATTTTAATTTCTACTGATGTTTTAAGTAAAGCATCATATAAAAAATTTGCTGGGGAGTTTTCAATAAGCATGGCAAGTAATGTAGCAGCAATTAAAAGAATACCTCCAGAGGCTTCATGTTCCATAAAATTTTTTACTTTATTTATTATAATCATTTGATCTCTCCTTATAATATGGTCGTTTAGTTTTTGTTATTTTGGAATGGATAAACACGAACAAACACGAACAAACACTGACTTTACACATTCATCAACCAATTCTTTTCGACTAACACAGTAATGATGTTTTTCATTAACAGGGCCATATGAGCTAAATTTACGCATTTTAATCCTCTTACAGATTTAGTGATAATTTTGGATTATGTTCTCATATCAAAATTCGTCCTCAACTTACTAATGTACGATTGGGGATAATTTTGATATGGCGCCTTGCCAAAATCTTTATACTAATGGAATAACTTTATAAAAAGAGTACAAGAACTTTTACTTTATCTTTTTATTGATCATTTAGAGACGTAGCATGCTACGTCTCTACGTTTTCTATTTTTATGATCAACTGGCCGAAAAGATGATCAAGGACTACATTTTAAAATGGGCTTTTATTTTATATACATCTGTAGCTGGAAGATTTATTATATCAAATATGCCGGTTTGTTTTGATATTTCATTTAATTTTTCTTCAATTGTTTCCATTGATTTATCAATAAAAGTAAACCAGATATTAAAAGTATTGTCTCTTTGATAGTTATGAGTTACACCAGAATAACTATTTACAACACTGGCAAATTTATCAATTTCTTCATCAGGAACTTTAGCTGCGCATAAAGTGCTGACAAAACCCAATTTTTCAGGTACAAAATTAGCTCCTATCCTTCTTATAATACCTGATTTTTTTAGATTATTGATTCTTTCGATCACATTTGACTCTTTAAGTCCCAATTCATCAGCTATTTTTTGATAGGGCCTTGAGCAAATAGGAAAGTTAGATTGTATTCTATTTATTATTTTTTTATCTATATAATCCATTTGTTAATTATTATTATTTTTATCTTCTTTAAATTTCGGGTAAACTCAGCGCTGAAAGCGCGAATTATTATAGCCAAGGGCGAAGCCCAATACTGTTGAATTAAGGATAAATTATTGAATATTTTTGAAATTTATTCAAGAAGCCAAGATCGAATTCCCCCCTTGAGGGGGGTTAGGGGGGTGTTTTTGAGTTTGTACCATTAATACGAACACCCCCCGAACCCCCCTCAAGGGGGGAATTCAACCGAAACTTATCACTATCTTATTAATATTCAAATATTTATCCTTAATTCAACAGCATTGAGGGCGAAGCCCTGGGGTCAATGCTGATGAATTAAGAATTGGAGTCCCAAATCTTTAGATTGGCGTCCCAAATCTTTAGATTGGAGTCCCAAATCTTTAGATTGGAGTCCCAAATCTTTAGATTGGAGTCCCAAATCTTTAGATTTGGGAGTGAAATAATTACAACAAAAACAAATATTTGTATATATATTAAGTTGTATAATACACTCCCAAATTTAAAGATTTGGGACTCCAGTCTTAAATTCAACAACATTGAGCCCTGGGGTTATGTAAAACCATAATATTAGCCCTGAAAGGGCGAATTAAAAAATGAATTAATCATTAATCGTCCTTTCAGAGCTAAGATCATCGTAGATCATTACCCAGGGCTTCACCCTGGGCTATAATAATTCGCATCTTCGGTGCTTAAGTTTGCCTTTTTTTTTTCAATCTATCCCCGAAATTTTAAAGAAAATACTATTATTTTTAAAAATTATTGAAAAAAAAATGAAATTATCTGGAAATTAAAGATATTATTGCTTGAATAATATTTTGCCTTGAAAGCACTTTAAGTTTTTTTGAACTTTCATCATTCCATTTCCGATCAAATTTTAAAGATTTAATGATTTTAACTATTGATTTGCTAAATGGAGACCTGATATTTTGAGAAACAGCAACAGAATTTTCTTGAAAATATCTTATTGTGTTTTCATCTAATGGAATTGTACCAATATGTGGAGTTCCCCATTCTCTAATCAAATATCCTTCAATATAATAAGAGGGAAGAACATTTTTATTTATAATAAAACCAATTCGTTGAGAGCTAAATTTTTCTTTCTTTTCAACATCCTCAATTGAATCAATTAGTATTTTGCCTACTTCCCATGACGGCTTATCAGCTTCAGTAATTATTAAATATTCTTCAGCAACGAGTGCTGTACTGATGTTTGTAAAATCAGTACCACCCCTTGTGTCAAAAATAATATAATCAAAAGGATATTTTAAATTAACATTGTATATTATTTCTTTCAGTCTATTTTTAAAAGATCGTAAATTACTGTATTTAGAGCTAATACACAATCTTGATGAAAAGATATCTTTTTTTGTTATACTCGGAAGAATAAAAAGATTACCGCATGTAAATGAATCAGGTATTATTATTGGATTTATTATACTTGACTCATGTTTATCAGTGAACATGTCCATAAGTGATATCAAACCTTTTCTTGGGTAATCTCCTAAAGCATAGAAAGTCATTCCATGTGTAAAAAGATCCATATCAACAAGTAATGTTTTAAAACCACAATGTGCCAAAACATAACCTAAAGATACAGCAATTGATGTTTTACCTGTACCTCCTTTTCCGCTCAAAAGAGCAAAAGCTCTTGTACGAACATTTTTTATTGGAGTTTCAGCCTGAAAAGACTCTGCTTTAAATGATTCAATAGATATTTCTTCATCTAAAAGCCTTTCATCATCGGGAATATTTACTAATAAATCCTGATTAAAAACATCTTGTTCATAATTCTTTAATTTTGAATCATTTTCTTCAAAAATATCACTGGAATCATTTTTTTCAATTATTTTCCCTTCAGAATCATCTTTATTATTGTTTTCAAATAGTTCTTTTTTAGGGGATATGTCAATACCTTTTTCTTTGTTATCTTTATTATCTTGTTTATTTAAATTATATAATTTTTCTATAATTTCTTTTGATTTAACTTCATCTTTTAATTCAGATTCATTAATATCTGATGCAATTAATAAAGGTTCATTTTGAATAGGAAAATTATCATTGTTGTTTTGGCCGGTAACATCATATTCTTTAAGAAATTCTTCCTCCATCATTTCAATATATGGATCGATTCCACTTGTATCAAAAGCGTCTTCCCATATTGCATCATCATCGTCATCAAATGCAGTACCTTCGGGAAATGCTTTAAATATATGATCACATTTTGTACATCTAACAGATGAGCCATTTTCCTTTATCAGGCTATCATTCAAAATAAACTCATTTTTACATTTATCACAAGTAATTTGCATAGGCCCTCTTTTTGTTTTGTATCATAATAATATTTTTTTAGATAATCTTCTTATTATGATTGTATTTATAAAAATCAAGATTGCAGTTTCGCAAAGCTGATAAAAATTCTTTATATTTTATAAAAAAAATCAATCACATAATAAAATATTAATAACCATTTAAATTTACTTTTCGTTGTGAGCTCATACCTGGTTTGAATGTTCTTATCAGAGGTAAATATGTCTCACGATTTTTAAAACTATTTGCAGCATTTTTAGCACTTTTAAGGTCATCATATAGACCAATTCCTACAATAAACCATTTTCTGCCTCTTGAATCTTTAAGCCAGTAAACTTCAGTTTCATAGTCTTTTTTCAAAAATTTTTCTCTTAGCTGCACTGCCCTTTCCATTTCTCGAAATGAAGCAACCTGTAATATATAATCTTTTGTATCTATTATTATTTTTTCTTGTTTCTTTTCTCCCACTTTATCTTTATCTTTATCTATCTCTTTATCTTTATCTTTATCTTTATCTTTATCTATCTCTTTATTTTTATTTACTTTTTCAGATTCTTCATTTTTTGAGACAATTATTTCAGTTTTAATTTGAGTTTGAGTTTGTTCTTTTTCTATATCGGCTTTTTCTTTTTCATGAATTAGTTCTTGCTGCTTTTGAGATTGATAAATTTGTTTTTTATACTTTAATGTTTCGCTGTCACTTTCATCATCAGCAACAATAAAATATTTATCACTATATTTAATATCTTCCCAACAATATGATATTTGCTTTGGTACAGAAATATATACGTCATTAAGATACTGAAGAACCGGCTCATGTGCAATAAATCCATAGGTTACATCAATATAATTAATATTCATTGCTTCTAACTGCACCATATGATGTGGAAAATCATCGGGTGTAAAACGTTTTGTTCCATGCTTAAAATCCTTGATAAAAGCTGGAAATGAATCAGATCCATAATATTCTCTTTCAAGAACAATATCTTTTATTGATATAGCAAATTTAGCGAAATCACATTTTGATGACCATTTTATCTGCTTTTGGCTTTCAATGTTATAATTTGCTAAAACCTGACTGGTATTTTCACAAACAAGTGTAAGAGATGTTAAATGAGGCTGTGCAAGTGCATCATGGTTAACACTTGTTGGAAATGCAGTAATTATTACGTTATGAGTTATTAAAGGTCTTTGTTTAGTTTTTAAATTTTGAGAAAGAAAATCTAAAAACTCATGTCTTAATGGCATTATCATGTCATTTGTGCGAGTAGTTACATATCCTTTCCCATATACCTTTGAAATAAAAGGAGCAAGGTTTGTATTTAAAAAAGACCATACAAGCCCTGTTTCTCCAAACATAAAATCATTTAATTTATTTTCAGGTATCCCTTTAATTTTTGATAAAAAAGCATCTTCCCAATTTTGTTGGATTAAACATGATGTTTCCTGCAGCATATATTCTCTAATTACATTTAAAGGTCCTGAATATAATTTCCAAAAATATTTATTTCGCATACTTTCATGTCCAAGTAGATTTTTAATATCTGAAATAGTTTTTGATGCCTTTGCCTCATGAATTATTTGTGGATCAGGTTCAGTTGAATTTAAAAAGAAATTACTCATCATTTTGTAAGATAATTCAGGTTTATTAACAATTTTTGATAAACTAATAAGTGCTTTTTTATATTCATTAAATAAATATGATGAATCATTTAATATTTGTTCAGGATTTATCTTTTGGTTTGAAAGCTCTTGAGTTATTTGTTTATTTTGTATTTGATTGTTTTGATTTTTCATTTTTTGATATACATGGATTAATCTTAACCATTCAGGATTATTAGTATCAGAGTGAAATGGTTCAAATTCATTATATATTTTATCCATTATAGCAAAGTAAGGATTTTTTTCAATATTTCCAAGCTGTTCAACTAATTCAGACCATTCATTTCTTGAGTTTAAGCTTAAAAGCCCTTTATCAAAATCATTTATAAAAGATTCCCATGCTTTAATATATGACTTTTTATATAGTTTATAAAATGCAAGTTCCATATTATTGAATTCTTCTTGATCAGGTGCAGCAAGTCTTAATTGATAAATAAAATCATCAATATATTTTTTTCCATTTTTTGTAAAAGCTGAGGGAATATTATTATCAAATTCTAATAATTGAGAACCATTCCAAAAATCTGAAATTCTAATTACTTTTTCATTTTTTATTGATTCATTTGAAAAAGGTATTAACCATGATAAATCCTTTGGGCCTGCTTGCAATAATTCTGTTAAAAGGCTTTGCATAAGCACTTTTTCTATTCTGATAAATTCATTATCTTTGGTCCAACATAATCTTTGAATATATAACATATTAAATTTATTTAGAAAAACATTTGAAAGGGGTTCAGGGAATATAAGATCAATAAATGGTGAAGGGCTTGATATTAATTCTTGTTCATTAGCACCATTTAAAAAAGAATGAATAAAATTAATTCTTAAAGCAGTTGCACTGATATATTGGCCAGTATTTTTTATAAGATTAAGTGAGTTAAATTCTTTTTGAGTAATTTTGTTATCAGTATTTGATTTTTTTATTTTATCGATTAAAGATTCAACAGAAATAATAAAATTGTCATCTATAACAGCTTGAAGATCATGGCTAAAATGATTAACAAATTGTTTTTTCATTTTATCAATAAATTCAGGCTGTTCAACAAAGAAAAACCAGGGAATATACCAGCTGTTAACAGCTTCTTCTGTAGAATTAATAAATTGGCGCATTTCATATAAAGCATAAATATTTTCTTTTAAGGTATCTTTCATTTTGATTGAATCTTTGTATTGACTGCGAATATGATTAAGTTCGTTAATATTTGATACATAAGTCCAACATAGTAAAAAAATTAAAAAAGCAGAAATAAGAACCCATGCGCTTGAAAAACATTTTTCAATGATTGTTTTGGTTTTTTGCGGTGGAATAAAAGAAATTACATAATTACGACATGCAGGTAATATTCTAATAAAAATATCCTTTAAAAATGGCGATACAGCAAGGCCGTATTTATCTCGTTTTTCAATATCTGTTCCTGTAAAATATATTCCAAAAAGATCAGGATTAATTCCTGTAATTTTATTATAAAAAAATGTATTTGCAAACTCTGTTAAATATGGTTTTATTAAATGAAATTTTTGTGGAAAATTAATAACTTTATAGCTTACATTTTCTAAACTATTTAGACTAAGGCTTATATCTTTAATTCTGCTACTTACAGAAGTAATTGCTTCGTTAACAAATTCTCCAATATTTTTTTCCTTTGTACTTGAATATCCCATAGCCTGTTCATAAGAATCTTTTGGGATACAATTGATCCATTGATTAAATCCTTCAATCTTATCACATTTTGTAATCAAAATTAAAATTGGGATGCTGCAATTTAAATTTTTAAATAAATCGTCAATTTTCAGGCGGTATTCTTTAGCCATATTACGTGTTTCAAGAATATTTGAATGAACTAACTTTTCATAATCAATAGCAATAATAATTCCGCTTAAAGATTCTGTTTTTTTATTTTTTTTAATTAAATTAATTAAATGAAGCCATTGTTCATATTCAAATTTGTTTGAGTTAATAATGTATTTTTCAGAAAGATCAAGAATTACACCTTTATCATAGGGCCAAAGATTTACATCTTGTAATATATTAAAATCAAATTCATAATCAGGCTTTGATAGTTTTGCATGAATCAAAGTTTCTGATTTTTCTGAAGTGTCAGGTCCTATTAAAAGAAAGAAAGGAATTTCATTTACAGGATCAGTTTTTGATTTTTTTATTTGCGAGACTAAAATTTTAAACTGGCTGGTTAGATGATTTTTATAAAATAAAATCTCTTGCTTTTTCTTTTTAAAAAGGCCTTTCTTCTCAGGTATGGTTTCATCATCTTCTTTTGAAGAATCAATCAGCAATTTAACTCTTTGACCTGCTCTTATCCGAAGAATAATTCTATTTATAATTAATAAAATCAAATATAAAATAAAAATGTATGTAGGTAAAAAAAGAGCTGATATTAAAGTTTCTCCTAAATACAATTCAATTGAAGTTAAAAAAACTACAATTAAGCCCCATACAGAAATGAACCGAATAAACTTATTAGATTTTTTCACTTGTCTTCACTTTTCTCCCATTTATAAACACAAACGATTGATATTTTTTTTGAATCATGGATTTTATACTATAAAGCACTTAAAATTTTATAATAATATTTTAGATAATTGTTCAGTTGCTATGTCTATTCTATTTTGAAATATTATATATAATATTAGGATAGATAAAATAGGAATAAAAATAAAAAATAAAGATATTTTTTTATTCTCCTGTTTTTGTATTCTTTTTTCAGCAATATATGCTGTTGGAAAAAGCCTGTTGAAATTTGTATTAAATATTTTATAATTCATATTTTTATAATCATCAAGTTCATTTTTATTTTGAAGTAATCTATATTTACCTGTAAAACCAAGAAGTAAGCATAAATGATAAACTTCTCTAACCTCATTATCAACAGCATTATCAGTTTTTAATGATTTAAGACGCCTGAAAAAATCATAAGTTGCATTATTTGTCTTAAATATTTGAAGTTGCAATGGATCCAGTTTCCACCTGTTTCTATATTTCCATTTTGAATTAATAATAGTTTCATCAATAAAAGCTACAACAGGATATTTTGCATTTTTTACAATAATATCAGAATATTTATTAGATATATCAGAAGGATCTAATAATTTATTTTTTGAAACAAATTCATTTGGATTTTGATCTAATAAATTTTCAAATTTGTTTCTAATTTCAAAGTAATCGATATTTTCACCTTTATTTAATCTTTCATTAAACTCAACTGCAAAAGATATAACTTCAGAAAAACAATCTAAAAGTCTCATTCTAAACTCCTCATATTATCTCATTAATTTTTTTTATTTGATTTTTACATAGTATGATTTACGTATTAATCAAATAGATTTAAGCGGGTCAAGCAAGAAATTATTTTTATAAAAAGAAATAAAAAATTATCAACTATTATTTAATAAAACAATATTTTTTTTAATATTGCCAAATATGATGGTTTCGTAAAAAGTCAAAATATGAGATTTTTATTTTTGTAACAATTTGAAATTATTAATACCAATTTTTATAAAATTGACTTTTTACGAAACCATCAAATATAAATTTTATTATCTAAACTATTTAATACTAATAATCAAATAAGAATATTATAAATTAAAATATTTTAAATCCACTTTTATTAATTTAAAATAGACTTATTATTGATTTCAAAATATTAAATAGTGTCTGAACGAAAAAGGCCTTTTTCGCCAATAACTGCGTCAGACAAAAAAAATAATCCTCAAAATATCAAATATATTCCTCCGATTATTTTTTTTGTCTTCCTTGTTCTTGACGAAAAATTCCTTTTTCGTTCAGACACTATATATATTATTCAAAGAAATATTTTGTTATCTTTGTTAATACTAAACTGGTAATAATAACACTACAACTATTTTTTAATTTTTTATTGTTAGAATTATCTATTTAAAGTGTCTATACAAATAAGCAAATATAGTATATTATTTACAGAAATAAAAATTATATTATAGTTTTTATATAACATTCTAAAAATATTTATTAAATAACTTTTTATTTAGTTCTTTAAATAAATAAAATAATATTGGTTTTGATAAAAAAATCCAGTTATAATATATTGATTGATGGTCTCGTAAAAAGTCTTTTATTCGAAAATCAGTATTAATAATTACAAACTGTTACATAAAATAAAATTTCTTTTTCTGACTTTTTACTAGACCATCAATATATTAATAAAAAAATTAAAATTTGAACTTAAAATGGATGAGGGCAGGTTTATTTATGGAAGTAAGATGTGAAAATTGTTTTGTAATTTATAATTTTAGCGAGACCTTACTTGATAGAGAGGGAAATTTATTTCGTTGCTTAAATTGTAAAAATGTTTTTAAAATATTTCCATCTTCTGGTTATAAAACCTTTCAAGAATCTGAAATATTTGAAGATAATAAAAAAGATAAAATAACAAGACATGAAATATATTCAGATGATTTTAAAAAGCCTGAAATTTCAAAAACAGAAGATAAAGAATTAATTAATAAAAAATTAAAAAAAACATCTGAAATAATAATACAAAAAACAGAACCAGAAGTTGAAAAAAATAAAAAATCTATTAATAGACCAATTGAAAAACAGGCTGAGATAAAAAAAATTCCTGAAATAGATACAATTGATTTAGATGATAAAGAAACACAAATCAAATCCTCTGCAAGTTTATTTAAAAATAAATTATTTTCAAATTTAAAAGGTGATTTGTCTGGCTCAATTTCAGCTGCAATAATAACATTACCCATGTCAATAGGTTATGGTATTATTGCATATGCTGCTATGGGGATGGAATTTGCTTCAGAAGCTGCTTTAATTGGAATATATTCAGCGGTTTTTTCTGGTTTTTTTGCATCATTACTTGGTGGCACTCCAATACAAATAACTGGCCCCAAAGCCCCTTTAACTCTGATAACAGCATCAGTTGTTGCAAGTCTTGCGGCAAGTATTCCTGAAGGCGTTGTTGATAGACAATATATAATAATTGGTCTGGCATCCATGTGCGTTCTTTTTGCGGGTATCATTCAGGTACTGTTTGGTATATTGCGCTTTGGCAGCATTGTAAAATTTGTCCCATTTCCTGTAGTATCAGGATTTATGAATGGAATTGCATTTCTTTTAATTTTTAAACAATTCAAACCAATTTTAGGCATTAATACAAAAATATCATTTATAGAAATATTTAATCAAAACGTGCATGTCCAGCCACTTACTATTTTAGTTGGATTGACAACAATATTTTTTCTTTTTAGTGCAAAAGGCCGGATAAAAATAATTCCAGCATCCCTTGTAGGATTACTGTCTGGAACAGCATTATATTATTCTTTTTATTTTTTCACAGGTCCTGAACCACTTGGACCAATTGTAGGTTATATAAAAATTGAATGGCCAAAGCCAGATGCTTTTTATAATTTTTTTATTGCAGCACAACATGTTGAAATAATGCAATATTTACCCAGCCTTATTATTTCAGCCTTTGTTTTGGCTCTTCTTGCATCAATGGAATCATTACTTAGTTCAGTTGTATCAGACAATATGACAGATACAAGACATGATAGCAGCCAGGAACTTATTGGACAGGGTGTTGGAAATATTGCAAATGCCTGTTTTGGTGCAATAGCAGGAGCTGGTTCGGTTCCAAGAGCAATGGCAAACTATAATGCTGGAGGAAGAACCCGACTTTCAGGTATGATGTGTGGAATTGCTGTTTTTGCAATAATTATGACTATGGGACCTCTTGTTGGAAGAATTCCAATGGCGGCTATATCTGGAATTATAATCTCTGTTGGTATTTCAATGTTTGACAGCTGGACAATGAATCTTTTTAGAAAATTAACTGCTCCTGCAGCTCAACGAAGAGATGCTTTGTTAAATCTTTCAATAACTTTAACAGTTGCTATAGTAACTGTAAGCGTTAATATTATTGTAGCTGTTGGAATTGGTATTGGTATTGCCTGCGCTCTTTTTATATCAAAACTTGGAAAATCAATTATTAAAAGAAAATATTTTGGTGATAAATTTCATTCAAAAAAAATGAGAAGTGTTAATCATAGTGATTTTCTAGAAAAAAAAGGAAATAAAATTGTTGTTTATGAATTGCAGGGCCCCTTATTTTTCGGTTCCTCTGAAAATTTTGCAACTCAAATTGAAAATGATATTAAAAATGAACATATAAATTATTGTATTATTGATACTAAACGATTAACAGAAATAGACAGCACTGGAGCAAATGTTCTAATTCAAATCAAAAAAACAATTCAAAAAGAAGGTAAATTTCTTTTGTTTAGTTATTTGAAAAATAATGCTACTCTATGGGGTCTTCTTAAAATTATGGATATTACAGAACATCTTGAAGATAATCTTTTTTTTCAAGATACAGACGCAGCTTTAGAATGGTCAGAAGATCATCTCATAGAACATTCTAATGAAGAAACAGGTTCTATTAATGAAGTCCCTTTAAACGAGATGGAAATTGTTAGAGATTTTACAAATGATGAATTAGATACTCTAGATAAAAGACTCATCAGATTGACTTATAAATCAGGAGAAAATATTTTTAGAGAAGGTGATCCTGGAAGAGATTTATTTATTTTAACTAAAGGTGCTGTAACTGTAAAAATTCAACTTCGAGAAAGTAATATTCTTAAGCGCCTGTTTACTTTTACATCAGGCGTAATTTTCGGTGAAATAGCTCTTCTTGATGGTAAACCCAGATCAGCAGATATTTGGGCAGAAGAAGATGCAGAAGTATATAAATTATCAGTTGATGATTTTGAATTTTTTAGAAAAGAAATGCCTGAAATAGCAATTAAATTAATAATGAATATAGCAAGAACTTTAACCAGGCATCTTAGAAGAAGTTCTGAGACAGTTAGAGCATTAGAAGACAGCTAACTTTTTTTTGTATTATCTAAAAGTGTCAGTCCATTTCCCATTCCTGTCCGTGTCAGTCCATTTTTGTATTTTTTCAAAAATAACCTATTTCCAAAAATAGCCTAAATTTCGCTGTTTATGTTGCTATTTTTGATAAATTATTAAATTTAATAGTAATATTCAACGATTCTGGTCAAATTTAATATGCTTCTAAATTCAATAAGGATTGAAAAAAAATAAATTGTTATTTTAAGCTGTTTCATATTAATCAAATATTCAAAAAAATATTTATTAATTATTTAGTAATATCGTGATTTAAAGTTAATATATATATTTTTATAATTACTAATTTCATATTAAAATCAATGTTACAATCCAGAAAATTAATGAAAAATATTCTTGATTGTAACATTTAGTGAGCCCCGAAGTTATTCCGGGGAAAGTCAAGTTAAAAATATGTGGGGTATTGTATGCCACATTTAATTT
>Ga0272440_1001098_pt1 | contig 22501 bp, 16 predicted proteins | sample SSMMMBAug17_FD_192440 | JGI IMG/M metagenome (GOLD analysis project Ga0272440, IMG submission 192440) | Marine sediment archaeal communities from Little Sippewissett salt marsh, Falmouth, MA, United States - SSM-MMB-Aug17 | ecosystem: Environmental > Aquatic > Marine > Wetlands > Sediment ...
TGAACCGTGCATATTGGTTATACCGCTTCCGCGGAATTCCCACAAATCACATAATTGTCGTAAATATTCTGTTTTGTAAAATTTCCCTGCAGGATGATTGATTCGCATTGTGTGAAAATGGGCAACGCCAGGAAATTGTTCTGGTTGATCGCAATATCGACCGATAACGCCACCACCATATCCGAAAACACCAACTATTCCACCGTGCTTCCAGTGGGTTGTTCCATCTTTAAAAGAAAGTTCAAGCAGACCAAGAATGTCTTCACAAACATCAGTGGGTATCTGAAAGTCAATGTTGTTTGCATTTACTCTTCTTGATTCGGCTTCCCTTTTAATATCGCTTACGAAACTGGGCCACGGGCCTTTTTCCAGTTCGTCCAGCAAAGGGGTTTCGTGTTTCATGTTATTCCTTTACTCCTTTCATAAGATTATCGTAATAAATTGTTCAGTATCTTTAGATTATATATATAAACGCCAACTTGGCTAAATTTCTCCGATTATAGTTCTTTCAAAGGCCTTTGTCAATCTTTTTTCATCCATATGTGAAAAATAATTTATTGGGTTTATGTGCATATCAGTTGATTTTTGTTTGCTCACAGATGCTGGAGTAGATTCATCGATGTGCAGCAATTTCTTTCAAAAAGCCTTCAGGCACCTCAAAGCCTAAAGCAATTGCCTTATCACAATTTTCCACAGCAGCCGGATACTCTTTTTTCTCAAACAATGCCAGTGCCAGATTATGGTAAGCCACTGGAAAGTTGGGTCCCAGTTCGATTGCTTTTTTGGAGAATTCAATACTTTTATCCAGTTCGCCCAGCATGTAATGTGCGCTCCCCAGTGATGCATAGGCCTGAATAAATTTTGAATTATATGAAATGGCTTTGTTTAAAGCCACAATCGCTTTATCGGGCTCGCCTTTTTGTAAGTGGACAAAACCAATATTGCCATATCCGATAGAAAACCCCGCCCGGGCATTAACTGCTTTTTCATTATATGCGAGACATCCATCAAGATCATTTTTTTGCAAGCATATACCGCCCAATTGGACATATGCTTCAGCTAATGTTGGGCTGCTTGCAATGGCTTCTTTAAGTTCACTCTCAGCCTCATCATATTTTTTCTGACCTAATAGTGCAACTGCAAGATTGTAACGCGTTGTACCACAGTCGGGATTCATTGCTAACGCCTGACGCTGTTTTGCAATATATTCCTCTGCATTTTTTGCCAATGCCATATCTATATTCCTTTGTTAATGAATTCACTTAAATGGAACCAAAATAGCGGGAGAATCCACATCGTTCATAATTGTTTTGATCCAAACAATTATGGAAAAATTGAGTTCCACCAAATTGATAACATTCAGTTCGTTATAATTGAAGGATCAGCATATCAATTTGAAAAACCATGCCATAAAAGCAATATCAATGATTAATATTGACTGATCATTAAATATTTATTTTTGAAAATTTTCGATAATCAATTCCATACTGTTGAATTTTATATTGAATGACTCGTTTGGTTGTACTCAAGATATTCGCCGCTTTTGTTTGGTTGCCTTTTGCCTCTTTTAATGCATCAATAATTAATGATGTTTCATAAGATCGGACGAGCATTTTAAATCCATCTTTTGAACTTTTGCTGGTTGAAGGATCTTTTTTCTGTAATGATGCGGGGAGAAGGTATCCATAAAGCACACCACTGTCTGCCATAAGGATGGCACGTTCTATACAGTTTTGAAGTTCTCTGACATTACCGGGCCAGTGATAAGAAATTAAAAGATCGAGGGCCGAACTGTCTATTCTTTTCACCTTTCGTTTGAGTTGAGAGCTTAATTGATTTACAAAATAATCGGACAATAAAATGATATCAGCGCCACGTTCGCGTAATGGTGGTACATGAATTGGAAAAACATTTAACCGATAATATAGATCCGCCCGAAAATTGCCGGCATTGATTTCATTTTCCAGATTTCTATTGGTCGCTGTGATGACACGAACATCAATATTAATTGTCTGGGTACCTCCAACACGCTCCAGTTTTTTATCTTCGAGAACCCGCAGTAATTTGACCTGGGATGCCAGGGGTAGCTCTCCGATTTCATCCAAAAAAACAGTGCCATGATTGGCCAGCTCGAACTTCCCAATTTTTTTTCCAATGGCCCCTGTAAATGCGCCTTTTTCATGCCCAAACAATTCCATTTCAATTAGATTTTCCGGAATGGCACCACAGTTTATTTTTAAAAAAGGTTTCTTTTTTCTGGAACTGCGCTTATGGATTTCAGCAGCTGCAAGCCCTTTTCCAGTGCCAGTTTCACCTGTAATGAGCACCGTCGCATCAGAATCCGCAACCTGGGCGATTAAGTAAGAAAGTTCTCGCATGGCATCAGAGTTGCCAATGATATTTTCTGATGGACTCCTTTCCACTACTTCACGCAATCGAATATTTTCGTCTTTGATCCGACGTAAATGAACACGTGAGGCCAAAATATTTGATACTGTTTGCAAAAAAGGAACTTCTGTTCCTAAATCAGCACTTTGTGCTGCGCGATCAACTGAAAGTGCACCAACAACTTGCCGGCTATAAATAATTGGAACACAAATGAACGCCAGGTCAGAACGATTCATTTTTGTTCTGGCTCCTGATCGATCGAGAAAAAGGGGCTCTTGATCTAATGTTGGTATTGCGATAGGCCTCCCACTCTCTACAACTTTACCGGTAATCCCCTCACCCAAGCGATAAAAAATGGGCGAATCTCTGTCTGGAATGCCATAGGTGATTTCAACATGTATTTCCTGCAAATCCCTTCGATTAATCGAGATCATGCCTCGCTGCATGCCTGTTTCCTCAGAAAGCAAGACCAGCGTCTGGTACATGACCTGTTCAAAATCTGAATTTTTTGTGTATAGCTCACTTATTTTATTAATTGTTTTTAAATATTTATCCATAAATATATTGTTTCCATTACCCCTTATAACTTATTTTTCAGTATTTCATGAGCAAAATTTAAAATTTAATCATGGCACAAATTTGTACATTTGTAAACGAGAAAAATAAAAACAAAAGATTTGTATGTTCTGAATGTCTTGACATCAATTTTTAAACAATATAAAATTAATTTTTTTAATAATTGGAATCGATGATTCTTTGTCTTGTCAATATTATTTAGGAAAGCTCTGAAAATAAGCTCCTCATGATTCAGTAGTTATTGATTCGTTTATGAACCATGATTACACGATTCAATAATTGTTCATTCATTTTTTTGAACCATGATTACATTGAATAAGATGAATTTAAAGTGCCTTTATTTCATCTTATTCATCTTCATCAGTGTAATCATGGTTCAAAAAATGAATGAACAATTATTGAATAGGGAACTTATTTTCAGAACGTTCCTTAAATAAGGAATGCGTCCATCAAAAAAGATAACAGCGTAGAATCATCAAAAAGTCTATGAAAAATCAACAAAGGATCAAATAGTTAATGGAATGGGATGAATCGTCAGATATAATTGAGCAAACAGATACCAGTACCAAGGAAGAGATTGTCGAACCCCCTATGTATAAAGTGATCATGCTCAATGATCACTACACAACCATGGAATTTGTTGTGTATATTCTGGAAACAGTTTTTCACAAAAGTTTAAAGGAAGCGATCGCGATCATGCTGAATATACATAATAAAGGTTCTGGTATCTGTGGTGTTTATACAGCCGAAGTGGCTGAAACAAAAATCCAACAAGTACATCAATTGGCACGAAATAAAGAATTCCCTCTGAAATGTACCATGGAGGAAGAATGAGTACCATTAATAAAGAATTAGAATTAACACTGGCAAATTCTGTAAAAATAGCCCAGGAATTACATCACGAATTTGTTTGTATTGAACACTTGCTATTTGCAATTTTGCATGATTTTAAAGGCATCAACATCATTAGTAATTGCGGTGGTAATGTTGAAAATATAATAAAAAATTTATATCATTTTTTTAAGCACAATGTCGAACGTCTTCCATCAAATAGCCGACATAATGTCCAGCACAGTATAGGATACCATAGAGTCTTACAACGTGCGGTTAGCCATGCGAATTCGTCAGAAAAGCAAGAAGTTGGTATTGAGGATATTTTGGTCGCTATTTTTGATGAAAAAAACTCGTATGCTGCTTATTTTTTAAAAAAAGAGAATATTACCCGGCTGGATATTCTTGAATTTATTTCACATGGTGACAGCCAGGAACAAGAACAACTATCTGAGTCAAGTCAAGCCAAAGAGACTTCCACGAAAGATAAAAAGAAAGAAAAAAAGAAAACCGATTATTTAAAAACTTTTACAACCGATTTGATCAAACGTGCTCAAGAAAACAAAATTGATCCATTAATTGGACGCAAGGTTGAGATGGAAAGGACACTCCAGGTGTTGTGCCGGCGTAGAAAAAATAATCCTATTTATGTTGGGGACCCGGGGGTCGGAAAAACAGCGATGGCTGAAGGTCTTGCCAAACAGATATTTGAAAAAAGGGTGCCAGAACATATACAAGAAACAGAAATATTTGCATTGGATATGGGCGCTTTAATGGCTGGAACGAAATATCGGGGGGAATTTGAAAGACGTCTCAAGGGCGTTATTGATGCCATCAAAAAGAAAGAAAAAGCAATATTATTTATCGATGAAATTCACACAATTGTGGGAGCGGGCGCTACAAGTGGCGGCTCCCTGGATGCTTCCAACATTCTAAAGCCAGTACTCGCAAATGGAGATATGCGTTGTATTGGATCATCAACGTATGAAGAATACAAAAATCATTTTTCAAAAGACCGGGCCCTGTCCAGACGATTTGAAAAAATTGAAATCGCTGAGCCATCCATTGCTGAATCGATTAAAATTCTTAAAGGTCTAAAGTCTCGATATGAAGAACACCATCTTATCCAATATACCGAAAAAGCCATTCGTGCGGCTGTGGAATTATCTTCCAAGCATATAAATGATCGCTTTTTACCAGATAAAGCCATTGATGTTATCGATGAGGCTGGTGCGCATATTCGGTTATCAAGTAAGGGCAATAGAAAAAAAATCCAACCCAATGATATTGAAAAAGTCGTGTCAAAGATGGCAAAAATTCCTGCCCAAAATGTGACAACATCTGATAAATCAATGTTAGAATCTTTGGAAGATCGTCTAAAAAAACTCGTTTTTGGCCAGGATAATGCCATCGTTGCTTTGGCAAATAGCATTAAGCGATCCAGGGCAGGATTAAAGGCGCCCAACAAACCGATTGGATCTTTTTTATTCACCGGCCCTACAGGTGTGGGAAAAACTGAAATGGCGCGCTGTTTGGCTGAAATCATGGGCGTAAATTTTTTGCGTTTTGATATGAGTGAGTATATGGAAAAACATGCGGTTGCAAGATTAATCGGAGCACCACCTGGCTATATTGGCTTTGAGCAAGGAGGATTATTATCTGAAGGCATCCGAAAAACACCATATTGTGTATTGTTACTGGATGAAATTGAAAAGGCGCATGAAGACATCTTTAACATCTTACTTCAAATCATGGATTACGCAACATTAACTGATAATAATGGCAAAAAAGCAGATTTCAGAAACGTGGTTTTAATTATGACATCAAACGCAGGGGCCCAGGAAATGAGCACCCGAACGATCGGTTTTGGTGATAGTTCAAAAGATATAACCCACAAGAGCAAACGTGCAGTCGAAAAAATGTTTCGTCCGGAATTTAGAAACCGGTTGGATGATATCATTGGCTTTCAGACCTTGTCTGTTGAGATTATGGAGTTGATTGTGGACAAAGCAATGAACTCTCTAAATGCGCAATTATTGGCGAAAAAAATATTTATTCAATTAACAGATGATGCGCGCAGTTATCTTGCCAAAAAAGGCTATCATCCGACTTATGGCGCACGACCTTTGGAACGTTTGATTCAAACTGAGATTAAGGATCAATTGACTGATAAAATTCTATTTGGCGAATTGGAAAAGGGCGGACAGATGACAGTTTCTGTTGAACATGGAAAAAATGATGAAGATATGCTTTGCCTGACAAAATCGTAAAAAAACTGTCGTGCAATAAAAATACCAGGAAGAATATAAATTGAACGATCATATTTTCAGAGCTTTCCTTAAAACAATGGCTGAATTTAATTTAGAGCTAATCTAAAAAGATTATTGGAGCTTTGAATCATATGCTCAAAAAATCTTATTAACGTCTTTTAAGTTTAATTAACATCAATGAATTAATTGTCCATTATTTTTAAATTAATTAAACTAGATATTCAAGTTTTTTTTACAAGCTTGCGTTGGAACTCGTTCCCATGTTGAGCGTGGAAACGATCAGCAGTCGCTATCTGGAAAAAACTGTGCTCGTTCCCAGGCACTGCCTGGGAATTCATTCCTGGTGGCTCTGCACCTATGCACGATAAGAGGTGGCAGATCCACCAAGGTATACGTTCCCAGGCAATGCCTGGGAACGAGCGTAACGATAGTTATTTCAAGATCTTACCGAGATGTGTATAACGATTAGTTTAGAGCGTGGAAACGAGCAGCGGTAGCTATCTTGAAAAAACTTGAACGTCAAGTTAATTAGAAGGAGCACCAATGAAAAGTTTACAAAAAATCCTTTTATTCGTATGTGTGTTGCTAAGTATGTCCAACCATGCTTTAGCTGGTGAAACAGTCACCATTGCAACAGGTGAGTATCCACCTTTTGCATCAAAAAATCTAAAACATCAGGGATTTACATCACAGGTTGTAAAGGAAGCCTTTGCAAGATCTGGCTATGTTGTTCAATTTAAATTTGTTCCCTGGAAACGTGCCTTAGAAACGACCAAAAAACTAAAATATGATGCAACTTCTTTCTGGTTTATCGATGAAGAGAAGCAAAAAGTATTTCAATATTCTGATCCGATTTATGATGAAAAAACAGCATTTTTTCATTTAAGAACAACAATCTTGCCCGATTGGAAAAAACTGAGCGATTTATCAAAATATCAATTTGGGGCAACCAGAGGTTATAGCTATTCCAAAGAATTCTGGCAGGCTGGAAAGGACGGCATCCTTAAGATAGAAGAAGCAAGTAGTGATAAAACCAATTTTAAAAAATTGCTTAAATCAAGGATTGATATTTTTCCAAGTGGTATTGTCGTAGGTTATGGGATTTTGAATAGCTCTTTTGATAATTCAATGGTAAGCAAAATAACCTATCATCCAAGAATTCTACGATCTTCAACAACCCATGTCCTTTTTCCCAAAAAATCTCCAAAAACAAAAAAATTGGTAAAAGCATTTAATAATGGTTTGCTCAAGCTAAGAGCAGAAGGTTTATATGACAAATATGAGGATGATTTAATGGCAGGAAGATATAAGAAATGATCCGAGCCAGAATGTGTCCTAACTGCCAAAAATTGATCAGTAACGATGAATCTAAATGTCCTTACTGTGGAACAACTTATCCCAATTTTTTTTTAAAGCATTTCTTTGTAAAATTGTTCAACAGTGATGAAGTCATCTCTTTACTGATCATGATAAATGTGCTGATGTTTGGCATATCAATATGTGTTGATTTCTCAAAAACACAAATGGATCTTAATCCATTTGTGTTTTTATCTCCAGGTAATGAAGCCCTTTTTTTGCTTGGTGCAAGCGGAAGTATTCCCATATATCATTATGGCAATTGGTGGTCACTGCTGACTGCCAATTATTTGCATGGTGGTTTACTTCACATTCTTTTTAATATGCTGGCCCTCAATCAAGTAGGAAGGCTTATTGCTAGAGAGTTCGGTTCATCAAGGTTTTGGATTATTTATACGCTTAGTGGTGTTCTTGGCTTCTTATTATCTGTCATCATGGATGTTAAGTTTACGATTGGGGCTTCGGCAGCAGTATGTGGATTGATTGGAGCGGGATGTTATTTTGGTAAAAGCCAGGGAGGAGAATATGGACAAGCTGTATATCGAGACCTTTCTGGTTGGATTATAAGTTTATTTCTTTTTGGATTTCTTTTCAATGGTATCAATAACTGGGGACATGCGGGTGGTTTGTTAAGTGGGATCGTCATTGCCTGGTTGTTGGGGTATAAAGTACAATCAAGATTTATTATTATTCATCAAATTGTCGCAGTGCTCTGTATTGCCTGCACAGTATTGTCTTTACTTTGGGGTATTGGATTGTCATTTTATGTTCGTTCGGCATCATTTTAAAAATTTTCAAAAGAAAGACAAATTGAAGAATAAAGGTTAAGTATGACAAAAAAACAATTTATTATCGCTGGAATAGTAATTATTCTGTATTCTATTGCATTCTATAATGAATCTAATGCAGTTTTGGAGCCATCCAATTTTCCTTCACTGGATTCATGTCTTGATATTCGTGTTCCGCTGGATTTTTGTGGTGAACCTGTACCCATGAAAAACCCAGAGATTAGAGAACGAATGGAAAAAGAAATAATTTTGGCAATATGGAATCGTCCGCAGGTTATTTTGTGGTTAAAACGTGCCAATCGATTTTTTCCTTATATAGAGCGAATGTTAAGCATTGCCAACGTACCGGATGATATCAAGTATTTATGTGTCATAGAAAGTGCCCTCCGCGCGCATGCTGGATCATCAAAAGGTGCTATTGGTTTTTGGCAGTTCATGCAATCTACTGCAAGAAGATATGATTTGATCGTGAACAGCCGCATTGATGAACGCCGCAATCTTTTTAAATCTACTGATGCAGCCATTCGATATCTGAAAGATTTGTATCAACTTTTTAACGCCTGGACCCTTGCAGCCGCAGCTTACAATATGGGCGAGGATGGGCTTGAGGCAGAAATAACTGTTCAAAAAGTAAAAAGTTACTATCAGCTATATCTGCCTCTTGAAACGCAACGATATGTTTTTAAAGCGATTGCAGCGAAATTGATCATGACTTCTCCCAGTCAATATGGGTTTCGACTGTCAAAGAGTGATTTATACAAGCCCCTTACCTTTGATCGGGTACAAATAAATTGTACACAGGATGTGCCGCTTCAAATTTTAGCCAAAAGTGCCAACACTTTTTTTAAAAAATTGAAAGATCTAAACCCCGAGATTCGGGGTCATTATGTTCCAAAAGGTGTCCATACACTGATGATTCCCAAAGGAACATCAACTGGATTTCACAATCGCTACAAAACCAATCTTAATATCTGGGCCCAACAGGAAAGTGCACATATTTATATTGTTCAAAAAGGAGATAACCTTTCAAACATTGCAGAGCGCTTCAATGTGCCGCTTCCAGCACTTTTAATATGGAATCGCATCAGCATGAGGAATCACATTCATCCAGGAGATCGAATTCTGGTTTATCCACAAAACGATGATAAAGAATAAATGCCTGGATTGGATTATAAATGAACCCGAATATAGTATTGCTCAAACCCGCGCTGAATTAACATCAATACTGAGGTTTTATTCCGGTACTTAATCAGCGCTTTTTGATAATCCCCATGATCTTTGATGACAATCTCATTGATTTGAATAATCACATCGCCAACATCAGCACCAATTCTTGCCAGATATGATGAACGATGAATTTTAGAAATCATGACCCCTTCACTGGCAGAAATGCGATATCTTTTTTTATGGCTTCGTGAAATATTTTCAACCTGAATGCCCAACAATGTAGCAGATAATTCTTCAGCAAGATCTTCCGGAAAAACAGAGGCTTTCAGATGAATCTTTTGCTTATCACCTTCCCTGAAAATGACAAAAGATACCTTTTCATTCGCAGTGATATCATTGAGAATCGCTTCATAATCACTACTTGAAAGAATTTCTTGTTTGCCGATTTGAAGAATAACATCACCTTCTTTGATTCCTGAGTCACTGGCCGGACTTCGACGCATGACTTCAGTTACAATCACACCACGAGCGCCATAAAGCCCAAGATAGCTTCGAATTCGTTCATCCATATCTTGAATAGAAAGACCAATCCACGCTTTTTGAACTTCACCGAATTGAATTAAATCCTGAATCACTCTTTTGGCTTTGTTAATGGGAATGGCAAAGCCAATCCCCTGTGCTTTTGCATAAATGGCTGTATTGATTCCAATTAATTCGCCATTGATATTCAGCAAAGGCCCCCCACTGTTTCCTGGATTAATAGATGCATCGGTTTGAATAAAATTTCTGAAAATTCGGTCATCAGAACGAATGGTCCGATCCAAAGCGCTCACAACCCCTCGGGTGACTGTATGTTCAAAACCAAATGGATTTCCAATCGCAATGACTGTTTCTCCAATCATAATATCACCGGAGTCTCCCATGGCAATATCCGGTAATCTTTCTTTTGAGTCAATTTGAAGGACTGCCAGATCATGGTCTGGATCAGCGCCAATCAGGTGGGCTTCAAATTCTCTTTCATCCTTTAAAATAATCTTGATTGACCCTGTCCTGAGCAAAACATGTTCATTTGTTAAGATATATCCGCGTTTCCCATCAATAATCACGCCAGATCCCAATGTGGATCTTTTGTATTTTTTGCTTAAGCCAGGATCAAAAAAGTCTCTAAAAAATGAATCAAATAAAGAATGGTTGCCAAATGAAAAAGGATGTCTGGCCCGAATTTCCTCCTCAGCACTAATGTTGACAACCGCAGGGCTGACAGACTCAACTGCTTTGACGACAGCATTGCGCCGAAGATCAGAGTCCTGATAACAGATGGCCAATGATGGCAGCATTATCATAAAGATAAAACTCAGACAAAATTTGCGAATCATGTTTTTTACCTCCATCAATAATTTTTTACATGTTTGGCGCTGTCAAATCCTTTATAAATGTAGAGAAATGGTTGGGCACAATAGAAATGTGACCATCATCAGGATAGTACACCGCCTCACATTCAGGAATAAACGTTTCAAAATATTTTCCAAAAATTACTGGAACGACAGTATCTTTCTCGCCATGCCAGATTTTAACCGGAATTTGGATGTTGGCAACATCAAAGTCCCAATGACTGCTATAAATAATTAAATCTTGAGATAAACCCACTGAACCTGAACGAAACGCTTCTTGAGCGGCTTTGACAATCACTGTCGTAAATTCAGTTTCTTTCAATGCTTTTTTGTCACATTCCGGAGCATCACCAGACATCAAGTTAAGAATCATTTCCGGGAAAAATTGCATCAAAGGCGTGATACTTCCGACAAACAGTGATGTTGCCCAAGGGACATTTTTTGATAATGTCAACCCCAGGCGATTCACAATGGACATCCCATCAATTTCCCAGGGGGTATGAACTGGGCCCAATCCACATACTGATCCACAATGAATGATTCTTTCTGGAATTTTATATGCACATGCCATTAAAAAAGGGCCGCCGCCAGAGATGCCCAGCATAGAAAAGCGCTCAATCTGGAGTGCATCTGCCAGTTCCTGGACATCATCGGGCCAATCCAAGAGTCTACGTTGAGGTTTAAGGTCCGAGAGTCCAATCCCGGGTCGATCAATGGCAATTAACCGGACATTCAGATCTGATGAGAGTTCGTCTCCTGCCTGAGCTTCCAGTCTGGATGATGGAAATCCATGAAAATAGAATAATGGAAATCCATTGGGATCGCCAAGGTCAGAAAAACCAAGACGTCTACCATCTTTTAAGAATAACGTTTTGTTAAATTTATAATTGTTCATAATGATCCATATTTCTAAAGGTTAAATGAGATATTTTCTGATGTAGACAGCGCATGCTTGATACTTTCAGCAAGTTCGTTTTTTAAGAATGGCTTCATCAGGAAACCACTAATACCCAAATCTTCCATTTCAACTTCCAAAATTTCCGATTGATTACCTGATGAAATCAAGACTGGCAGAGCTTTTCGTAACTTTTTTATTTGTTTTGTCAATTGTTTGCCATTCATGACTGGCATTGTCAGATCTGCAATCACAATATCGAAACGATCCGGATGTTGTTCAAATTCACGTAATGCATCAACTGGACTTTCAAAAGCAGATACTGTGTAGCCAAGATGTTCAAGTAAGAGTTGCACAGTATGCAATAAATCAATTTCATCATCAACCAATAAGATATGTTCAGTTCCCTTTAAGATGGATGCTTGCGATTTGATTGGTGGTAGATGACTATTTTTTAAAATTGGAATATAGACATCAAAAATTGTTCCTTGATGAAGGTTACTGTCTACATGAATAATTCCTTTATGTTTTTCAACAATTCCCAAGGTGACCGCCAGGCCCAAACCGGTACCACGGCCCTTTCCTTTTGTTGTAAAATAGGGATCAAAAATTCTTTCCATCATTGCAGGGGCAATGCCTTCGCCCGTGTCTTGAACTGTCAAGCGGATATAATGCCCCTCTTTTAGTGGCAGATATTGACTTCGTTTATCATCAGCGATCAAATGACAGGTAACTGTTATTTTTAAGATGCCTTTTTCTTGTTTTTCCATGGCATGAATTGCATTGGTGCAAAGATTCATAAACACCTGATAGATTTGTATGGCATCCCCTGAAATCATCTCTTTATCAATGTCAATGTTAATGATTAAATCAATGTGTGGTGGCAATGTTGATTTTAAAAGATCTAACGCATCCTTAATAATTGGGACAATCGAAATGGGTGAAAAATTGGTGGTTTGATGTTTGCTGCTGAATGTCAATATTTGATTTACCAGCGTTGATGCCCTTTCGCTCGCTTTGATGATTTTTTCAACATTGACATAGGCGTTATGTTCCCTGGATATTTCTGTTAGAACCAATTGTGAACAGGTATGAATGATGGTTAATATATTATTGAAATCATGAGAAATACCGCCAGCAAGTGTTCCAATAGCTTCCAGTTTTTGAGCCTGTTGAAGTTGCCGCTGGGCATCTTTTCTTTGTTGGATTTCGGCTTGAAGATTTTTATTGGCAACTTCCAGGTCTTTGGTCCGCTCTTTGACACGTATTTCGAGCTCCTGTCGGATTTTTTGTAATTGATTCTCTGTTCTTTTTTTTTCTGCTATTTCAGACTGTAATTGTTTATTTTGTGCCGCTAGTTTTTTTTGCATTTTTCGAATTTCAATCTGAGTTTTAACACGCACCAAAACTTCTTCAGCTTCAAATGGTTTTGTAATATAGTCGACACCACCTACGTTAAAGGCCTTAATTCTATTAATGGGTTCATCAAGTGCACTGATAAAGATAACAGGAATATCTCGTGTGACATTATCCTCCTTAATTTTTTTACACACAGAGTAACCATCGATTTCAGGCATTCGGACATCTAACAAAATCAGATCAGGCAAAGTCGATTGAATTGTCATCAATGCCAATTTACCACTAATAGCAGGACGAACTTTATACCCATTCTCAGTCAAAATATTTTCTAGAAGTCTCAAATTACCAGGATTGTTATCAACAACAAGAACAATTCCTTTATCATTTTTTATGTCAGACATATCTTGTTTCTCCATAAAAAGTTGTGATAGACTTAACTGATTTTATACGTTGGGTAAAGATTTTTTTTTCAAAAAAATAAGATTTATTTTTTTGGCGCTTCGCTAAGGAAATCGCTAAAAATAAGTTCCTCATTATTCAATACTTGTTGATTCGTTTCTGAACCATGATTACACTGAAGAATAGTTTTTCCTTGAAAAAAGACCAATATGTTGATATTTTTGATATTGAATGGTGAGTAACTAAAAAACAAATTGAATGAAAATTTTCAAATTTTTACAAAACGTTCTATAATGAAGGAGACAAATATGTTTGTTCTTGGCCTTCAAGGCAGCCCCCGAAAGAAAGGAAATACAGATATATTACTTGCTGAATTCATGGATACAGCCAAACAAATTGGTGCTGAAACACATGTGATAAAAGTATATGACCATACAATTTCCCCATGTATCGAATGCTCGGTATGTGAAAAAAAGGGGCTTTGTTCAATTCAGGATGAAATGAGCCTTGAAATTTATCCACTGTTAAGGCGTGCAGATCTGGTTGTTTTAGCCAGCCCAATTTTTTTCTACAATGTGACTGCGCCATTAAAAGCGTTGATTGATCGCACCCAAACATTTTGGTCTCGCAAATATCGACTTGATATGGACGATCCCCGAAGAAAAATTCGGAAAGGCTTTTTGTTGGCGATTGGTGCAACAAAAGGAAAAACCTTGTTTCATGGGACCATTGCAACAGCCAAATATTTTTTTGATGCCATCGGAGCATCCAGTTTGGGGCAGCTGACTTATCCCCAAATTGAAGATCCGGGTGAAATAAAAAGGCATCCAACTGCGATTTCTGATACAAAACAAAAAGCACTGGAAATCGTGTCGCCTTTTTTACAGCGAAAAAGGGTATTATTTGCCTGTCGAGAAAATGCCTGTCGAAGTCAAATGGCGGCAGCTTTTGCACATTATTATGCAGGGGATTTGATTGAGGCAGTTTGTGGCGGCAGCACCCCAATCGAAGCAGTGAATCCAAACATGATGGCAGTGATGGAGGAAAAAGGGATTGACATGGGATTTATCATCCCCCAACACATTGAAAATGCAATTGAATACGTTCAGCCCGACATTATTATTACGATGGGATGTGGTGAAGATGGATGCCCATTTGTTCCAGGTGCCAAAATAATCGATTGGAAAATTGATGATCCTGCAGGCAAGCCATTGGAATTCATGCGACAGGTTCGTGATGATATCTTTCAACGGGTACAAGACCTCGCCAAAACAATAAAGCAATGAAAAAAAAATTTTTAATTGCATGTTATATTTTTTGGGTGAGTATTCTAATCTATATTTTTATAAGAATAATTCATCCCCCGATACCGAATCAATCAGAAATGAGAACTCAATCCACAACTTCTTTAAAACGCTGGGTTGAACCTAAAACACAGGTTCAGTTTGTTCAAATTCCAGAGGGATGCTTTTACATGGGCAGCCCGCCCCAAGAAAATAATAGGGGGGCTGATGAAGGTCCACTTCATCGTGTTTGCCTCAAGTCTTTTTGGATCAGTGCGCACGAAATTACTGTCATGCAATTTCAGAAATTTGTTCAGGAAACAAACTATCAAACCCATGCAGAAAAAGAAGAATTTTCCTGGTCATATGATGGGGAGTGGAAAAAATGTGGTGGGCTTCATTGGAAGCATGTGGGCTTTTTGCAGACACAGGAACATCCAGTTATTCATGTGACATATCACGATGCGTTGGCAATGGCAAAATGGCTTTCAAACAGCAGCAGACGTTTTTCGTTACCCACTGAAGCCCAGTGGGAATATGCTTGCCGTGCACAGTCGACGAGTTCCAGATTTTTTGGTGATGATATTGCCCGAAGCTGTCAATTTGCAAATGCGGCAGATAAAACAATAAAGAAAAAATATCGCGCATGGACCGTGCATCCATGCACTGATTCACATGCCTTTACTGGGCCTGTGAAAAGCTATTCTCCAAATCAATTCGGATTATATGATATGTTGGGTAACGTATGGGAATGGTGTTTTAACGCTTATGATCATCATGCCTATTTACACCCTGAACACACTTATAGTGTGCAGAACAATCAAACACCTGTAAGCATTCGCGGAGGAAGCTGGTATACACGTCCACAATATTTGCGATGTGCAAATCGTGATTTTGTGGCATCTTGTATGCGACGTAGTTCAGATTTGGGTTTTCGGTTAATTATGTTTTGAGCAGGATTATGTAAGTAAGGAATGCTCGAAAAATAAAATCCCCATTTCAAAATGATTGAATTAAATATTAAGCATATATGGACCAAAATGCTCATTCTGTTTTTTGAACCATGATTACACTGAAGAAGATGAATAAGATGAAATAAAGACACTTTAAATTCATCTTATTCATCTTCTTCAGTGTAATCATGGTTCAGAAACGAATCAACAAATATTGCATAATGAGGATCTTATTTTCAGAGTTATCCTTACCATGTTCCAATATTAAAAAAGGTAAGACATGCGGCTTATAAACAATGAAAAAATGCTTGAATCGTTTTGCCGAATATATAAAAATCGCTTTGGAAATTATCGGGTTCAGACAATTGAATTAGAAAACAACACTGGCTATCGACACGAAATAATTTCCCAAGTTTTGAGGGGAAAAGGTAATTTTCCTTTCATCCTTTCCCATAAAAAATATACAGAACATGTCGTTATTTTAACTCATGGTCTGTCTGACAGTCCATATTACATGGAAGCTGTTGGCTGGCGTTTTTTTTGGGCAGGGGCGAATATTTTATTTCCATTACTGTATGGTCATGGTCTTAAATATCCTGATAAAGCCATGCAAGAGTTGGGCTTACACCACAAATGGAAATCAGATATTGATGACTCAATCGAAGTGGCAAAAATGTTAGGTAAAAGAATCAGTTTGGGAGGACTGTCAACAGGCGGCGCACTGAGCTTAAATGCCATTTTGAGATATCATTCCCATATCACTGGTGGATTATTTTTATTTTCACCAGCCCTTGAAATTGGGACTTTATACGAGAATATCGCAATGCTACCTTTGATACAGACATATTATCGAATAAAGCAAGAAAAATTGATCGGATGTGGTCCCAATCCATATAAATACCCAATTTTTTCAAATTATTCTGCTTTGCAGTTAGTGAAGTTAATTAAAGAAAACAAGCAACTTCTTAAAAATGTCAAAATAAACCATCCTGTATTTGTGGCGCATTCTGTTCAAGATCCCAGTACATTGCTCTCTGGCGTGATTGATCTGTTTGAAAACCATGTAACAAATGGGATAACATATCTTATTTCCAATTTTTTTGAGACTCAACCTTTGGCACATAGCGACCTGGTTCTGGAAAAACCCATTGAATTGCTATCTGGATACATGAATCTTCAAGTTGTTCAACCCAGGGCCAACCCTAAGTTTGACGACATGATGTGCGCAGCGATCCATTTTTTTAAAAATGAATTGAAAACAGAAATAGAATTAGGTGACTGAGTAGAAACCCAATAACCAATTTCTTCACATTGATACCACTGAAAAAGATAACCATCATTCAACAACGAATGTTTCCATTTTCTATATGGATTAATCTTGAGAAATATTTTTTAAAAAAAATCCAAATGTTAGAGATATTTTTCTTTGCATAAATGTTAAGGTTGTGTTAAACGTTTTCAAATAATTTAGCATTATCTTAGTACTTAGGAATGCTCGGAAAATAAGTTCCCCATTTAAAAAGGCTTAACTCAAGAATTAAACATCAAGCATATGCGTACAAAACTGTTCACTCTATTTTTTGAACCATGATTACACTGAATAAGATGAATAAGATGAATAAAAACACTTTTAATTCACCTTTTTCATCTTCTTCAGTGTAATCATGGTTCAAAAACAGAATGAGCATAAAATGAGGAATTTATTTTTTGAGCATTCCTTAGGAATGCTCGGAAAATAAGTTCCTCTTTATTCAATATTTGTTGATTCGTTTCTGAACCATGATTACACTGACAAAGATGAATAAGATGAAATAAAGACGCTTAAAATTCATCTTATTCATCTGCTTCAGTGTAATCATGGTTCAAAAAACTGAATGAACCTTTATTTAATGGGGAACTTATTTTCAGAACCTTCCTTAGGAAGGCTCGAAAAAGAAATCCCCCATTTCAAAATGCTTGACTCAAAAATTAAACATTAAGTATCTGCGTACCAAAATGTTCATTTTTGTTTTTTGAACCATGATTACACTGAAGAAGATGAATGAGATGAAATAAAGACACTTTAAATTCATCTTATTCATCTGCTTCAGTGTAATCATGGTTCAAAAACGAACCAACAAATATTGAATAATGAGGAACTTACTTTCAGAGCTTTCCTAAGTATGAGGTGGAATAAAGGAAAAAAGAATGGAAAAAAAATGTCTCCATTCTTTATGAATAAAGGAGGAAAAAATGACAAAGAAACAATTGATCCGTGTATTTTTAGGAATTTTTTTTATAAGTTGTTTTTGCTTAACAGTTTACGCAACCAATAACAGACATGGTGATAGTATTAAAAGAGGACATAACCCTGACCCAACTTGTAAAGAATGTCATACCAGCGATGATTCAAGTTGCGGCAGATGCCATACGATGCATTATAACAAATGTTTGAACTTAACACAGGCAGAATTGGATGCTCAAATCAATATGGCGGTAGAACAGGCGGTAGAACAGGCTGAAAGCGCCATTATTACCAAATATGATCCAAATAAAGATGGTCACATTGGTTTGTCTGAGGTGATATACTACCTTCAAGTCATTGCCAAACAAAAGGACTGATTTAAGTCATGACGACCGGATCAACATCAATGTATAGTTGAACAGATTTGTCATTCAAATGCGTATCAACTGCTTGTTTTACATAGTAAAGAAATTGATGTAATGCTTTAATATATCCACTTTTTAATAAAATATGCCACCGGAATCGATTGGCCAGCCGGGAAACTGGCGCCACAACAGGACCCAAAATTTCAATGGTTTGAGAAAAAGCCTGGCCGGTGGCTTTTACTTTTTGGCAGTATTGCCCCACGTAACTCGCGTAGGTGGCAGTATGTTCAGCATCTGCTCCGGCAATGGTCAACTGGATTAATCGTGCGTAGGGCGGATAACTCAGATTTTTTCGAAATTGAATTTCATAGTTGAAAAATTCATCATAATCTTGTTTTTTAGCTGTTTGAATAATAAAATGTTGAGGATTGTATGTTTGCAATATGACGTGACCTGGTTTTTCGCCTCGACCGGCACGACCGGACACTTGAGCCAATAATTGATAGGTGAGTTCTCCTGATCGAAAATCTGGAAAATTGAGCGATAAATCCGCACAAATAATTCCCACCATTGTAATATTTGGAAAATCATGCCCTTTTACAATCATTTGGGTGCCTACGAGAATATCAATTTGATGATCCCGCAGGTCTTTTAAAATTTGAATCATGCTCCCTTTTTTTTGTGTGGTATCCTGATCCATGCGCGCCACACGAGCTTCTGGAAATAGAGCGTTCACATCCTGCTCAAGACGTTGAGTGCCGTATCCCAGCTGTTTGAGAGTGCCTGACGCACAGTTGGGGCAAGATGTGTTATGAGGTCTCGTAAATCCACAATAATGACATTTATACGCGCCGATATTTTTATGAAAGATCATGGCAATATCGCAGTTTTTACAAATCATGGTTTCACCACACTGGGAACACACCGGTAAAGTTGCAAATCCACGACGATTGAGGAACAGCAGGCTTTGTTGTTTGTTTTCAAGTGTTTTTTTTAGGGAATACTCCAATGCAGGAGTAATGATCCGACGCATGCCACGCATCCCCAAATTTTGTTTCAAATCCACGACTTGAATTGTTGGCATCGGACGTTCTTGGATTCGATTGGGTAGCTTAAGAATCTGGTATTTTTTCTGTGTGCAATGGTAATAATTTTGTATGGATGGCGTTGCAGAACCCAAAACCACTGCAGCTTGTGTCATTTTTCCGCGCATGGTTGCGACATCTCGACCATGATATCGAAATTGAGTGCTTTGCTTATATGAGCTATCGTGTTCTTCATCAACAATGATAATGCCAATATTTTCCAGGGGGGCAAAGACCGCTGATCTCGCTCCAATGACAATGCGCACTTGTTTGCGAATTATTCTCATCCATTGATCAAATCGTTCACCATTGGATAATCGACTGTGAAGCACCGCAACACAGTCTCCAAATCGGGCACGAAACTGACGTTCCACCTGAGTAATCAATGCAATTTCAGGAACCAGAATCAACGCAGTTTTTGATTTTAATAATGCAGCATCTGTAATGCGCATATAAACTTCTGTTTTGCCACTGCCAGTTACCCCATAAAGCAAGAATACCTGAAAACCTTGACCGATTTGTTTGTCAATGGTTTGAATGGCTTCAGCCTGATATGGTGTCGGAATTGGTAAACTGGTATCTGGTGTGATGGTTTCACCAAATGGATCTCGATAGAACTCTTTTTCAAAAAATTCGACAGCCCCATTTTCTTCAAGCTTTTTCAATAATTGCTGCGAGAAACCCAAACTTTTTATATCAGTTGATGATATTTCCCCCGCCTGATTGATCACTGTCAACAATTCTTTTTGACGCTTGGTGAAGGAATCCATATCCACTTTTTGTATGGGGCGAATGTATTGAACATATTTGGGTGCGGCTGAACCACGAATGTCTTTTTTTTCTATTTGAATATAGGCCAGACGATCTAATCGGCGGATACATGACATAGGAAGTTTATTTTTTAAGTGCTTTCGAATACTTTTGATGGGCTGCCGGCCTTTGTCTAAATATTTTAAAATCTGTTGTTCCATGGGTGAGATCTGCTCTGATCCAATCATTTCTCGACCCAATGCTGTAATTTTGGCGGTATTTGATGTAATAACAGAAAGGCCATCAGGCAGGCAGCTCTTTATGACCTGACCAATGGGAAACGCATAGTATTGGGCCATCCATTTAAATAATGGAAGAATATCCGGATAAAACAAAGGGGTGTCATCAAGAACATCCAGAATGAATTTGATTTGATCAAGGTTGGCCTCACTTGTTATTTCAAGGCAATATCCTGAAAGTGTTTGGCGCCCAAAGGGAACCATGACCCGAACACCCGTATAGCAGACTTTTTCAAATGCTTCTGGCACTTGATAGGTATATGTCTGATCAATTGGAACCGCAATTGCGACATTAATATAAACCGGTTTCTTCTTTTCTGCCATTTTCGTTCCTGAAATGAAAATATCAAAAGATCTTCTTTATTCGATGGTTCAATTTTCAATTGTTTAGGAAAGCTATAAAAATAAGTGCCTCATTATTCAATATTTGTTGATTCGTTTTTGAACCATGATTACACTGAAGAAGATGAATAAGATGAAATAAAGACACTTTAAATTCATCTTATTCATCTTCTTCAGTGTAATCATGGTTCAAAAAACTGAATGAACATTTATTTAATGGGAAACTAATTTTCAGAACGTTCCTTAGTGGATCGCAATGCCATGTTTTTTTGCCAATGCATCAAACGAACCATTTTTTTTCAATATTTCAAAACTTTCATTGAATGCTTTCAATCGTTCTTGATAGCCATCAACCATTTTAGAAAATCCAATATAAATTTTGTTGCGGCTCAGGGGTGGATTGATACTGACGATCAGACCCACCAAATCTGGATATTCTTTTCGCAAAATAAAATTAATAATATCTTTCGGGCCAGCAAGTAGGTCAATCCTTCCTTTCATCAATTTAGTAATATTCAGATCATTCTTTGTTACGATTTGTTTCTTTAAAAATGTGGCTTTGTTAAAAGCATCTCCATAGGAAGCACCTCGGATCACACCGATCTGGTATTGTTTCAGGTCTGTCAATTCTTTATAGGATATTTTAGATTCCTTTTTACAGAATAAGACATCCTGGACTTCTGTGATTGGATGAGAATATGCCAGGAATTTGGCCCGCTCATCGGTATAGTAAGCACCTATAAGAATATCAGCCCTGCCAATCTGTACATTCCTGACAGCTCTTGCCCAGGCAATAAATGAAATGCTTGTTTTATAGCCTTTTTGCTTTAAAGCTTCAACAAGAAGCTCAGATAAAAAGCCTTGGTTTAAAAGATCTGGGGACATATAAGGTGCCCAGGACTCTGTGACTGCATAGATTGTCTTGTTTTCTGCAAATGCAGGTACCTGGATTAAAAAAATCAGAACAATGAATAAAGAAATATAAAAAGTGACGACGTTGCCAGGTTTTGAGTTTATCATAATAATCCTCCTTTGTGATAAAGAGTTAAATGTCAGGAATGCTAAAAAAATTCACCATGGTACAACAAACTGTATACTTAGGAAAGCTCTGAAAATAAGTTCTTCTTTATTCAATAGTTATTGATTCGCTTCTGAACCATGATTACACTGAAGAAGATGAATAAGATGAAATAAAAACACTATAAATTCATCTTATTCATCTTCTTCAGTGTCATCATGGTTCAAAAACAGAATGAACAATTTTTAAATGAGGAACTTATTTTTCAAGCATTCCTTATTAAATGGGGAACTTATTTTCAGAGCTTTCCTTATTTCTAAAACTAAGCTTTAATTTCTATCTCATTTTATACAAACTCATGTCAAGCGGGAAAATCTTATCTAGCGGACAAACTTCTTTATTAGGAAGCGATCTTTAGTTTTCGGGTATAAGTAAGTGTTCATATATATTTGGGTATATCGTAGCAAATTATAATAAATAATCGTTCATATTTTTTTGGGAATATCGTTACTTAGGAAAGCCTAAAAAATAAATTCCTCATTTAATAATCGCTCATTCTGTTTTTGAACCATGATTACACTGATTATGTTGTGAGTTTTATTATGTTGCGAGTTTTTTGTATTTTTTTATTTTAAAAATATTTTATTTGAAATTTTTTTCATAATTTTTACAGTCTTCTTGGAAAATTCTCAACCAAAATCCCTTCAATCCCACATATTGAACATTTTGCCCGATGCTCATTATATTTATGATCTCTTTTAG